>Ga0325414_1000389_pt1 | contig 34820 bp, 20 predicted proteins | sample PopdelMetagenome_8_FD_206183 | JGI IMG/M metagenome (GOLD analysis project Ga0325414, IMG submission 206183) | Populus deltoides microbial communities from Bellville, Georgia, United States - Leaf-PdKOR-R3 | ecosystem: Host-associated > Plants > Phyllosphere > Phylloplane/Leaf | place: USA... | reverse complement strand
CTTCCATATATTTAACTACATTTAATATATCATTAAAAAAAATATTGTGTCTTCAATCTATTATTTCGAGATTTTCATGCAAGAATTAATAAAAATATACCACGTGACTCGTACATGATCAAATTTAAACTCTATATATCCAATATACCATTCATTTAAGAATAGAGAGCAAGAGAAGACCATTTAGAAATCTAATTAAGGTTTGATATACTAGGATTTGGTGCTTAGTTTTGACAAGTTGCATGAGTAAATCATTCAACATACTATAAGTTTTGAAAAATAAAAAATTATCTATGGCATTTATTTTTTAAAAATATTTTTTTAATGAGAGGTGTATTAGATATATAAAATCTGATTTTTATCATGCATGAATTATGTGTTATATTTTCGTTAATTCTTACCATGAAAATCTAATAAAAAACATACTAAATACATTGAATACAATTAAATATATAAAAATAAATTAGATATTATAAATTTCAGGTAAAGTCATTCCCACTAAATAATTAAAATTTATTTCAATACACGTAAAAATTAATTTGAGTTTCACCCGAACAAGGATTGTATTATGAATTTGAATGGTTGATTCAAATTGTTCTAACCAATTTATTTTTAATTAATAATTAAAATGTTGGGTTAAGTCTATATTAACTAAATCAGCTAATCAATTTTGATTTTTATCAAGTTAATTAGATTTTTTAATCCGAATCAATTTATGACCCGAGTGGATAGCAGGGGTGGTCCGGGTTTTATCTCTATAAAAATAAACTACCTAACCTACCCCTATCGAAATGATGATGCATCCACCTCCATTCCATAATTTCCATTGCCGCGTCAGTCAACCCTCGTCAAAACCCGAAGTTAGAGAAAGAGAGGCACGTCCACCACCGTAAAAACAAAATCCAAAAATAAAAATAAAAATAAAACTAACAGAAAAAACGCCTATATAAACTGACTCCCGCTAATTCTTCATGTCTCGCCAACAAAACACAAACACAAACACAAACACACACACCCACACACACACAAGCACACACACTTCTCTATCTCTCCCTCTCCTTCTAATGGATTCCCCTTCTCGCTCCTCCGTCATCATCATCGGCGCTGGTGTCTCCGGTAATTGACAACCGATACAAATATACATAAACACTTATAATCTGAAACTAAAAATTAAGCAATTTTTGTTCTCTTTCTTGTGTCAAGGTATATCTGCGGGAAAGGTATTGGCGGAGAATGGAATAGAGGACATGATAATTTTAGAAGCTTCAGACCGTATCGGTGGTAGGATCCGAAAGGAGAATTTCGGTGGCGTTTCGGCTGAGCTTGGAGCCGGTTGGATCGCCGGAGTTGGTGGTAAAGAATCCAACCCTGTTTGGGAACTTGCTTCTCAATCTGGCCTCCGCACTTGTTTCTCTGATTATAGCAATGCTCGCTATAATATCTATGATCGCAGGTATCTTTATACGTGCCCGCCTCGAATTTTGAGCTTTCTATCTTCCTTCAAATGAAAAATGACACAACATCTGGACACTGAGCAACGGAAAATTTCAAAGAGAAATTCTCTTTGGATGCTAAAGAAAGTGGATTTCTTTTGCTGTGTTGTTGGTGCAGTGGGAAAATATTTCCCAGTGGAGTGGCGGCAGACTCTTACAAGAAGGCGGTGGACTCAGCAATTGAGAAGCTGAGGAGTCTAGAAGCAAACCTTGACGGTGAAGTTAGTGAACAACCTTGGTAAATTTCAAGTCTTCAAATCAATCGATTAATATATAATTCTTAATGGTCTTAATTAGTTTTAATCTTAATGTCTTTTGCTTGTTCAGTTCACCAAAGACGCCCATCGAGCTTGCCATTGATTTCATCCTTCATGACTTTGAGATGGCAGGTTGGTTTTCCAACTGATTTCACACTATTTTCTGTTCGTTTCCCAGGAAAAGAAAATACTATTTTGGTACCCTGTTTATGCCTTTTTTTATTTGTTGGTTTATCTCATAAAATGCGGAGAATAAATTAATAAACTCAAATGGGTTTATTTCGTTGTATTGTAATAATCGATTGAAGACTGCTAAACAGAGAAGTTAATGGGTTGTTTGTGTAAACAGAGGTAGAGCCAATATCAACATATGTAGATTTTGGAGAAAGAGAGTTTCTGGTAGCAGATGACAGAGGATATGAGCATTTGCTATACAAAATGGCTGAGAATTTTCTTTTCACCTCCGAGGGCAAAATCTTGGACAACCGTCTCAAACTCAACAAGGTAATTCAACAGTTAAAACAAACAAAAAAGAAATGGAAAGACACCACCTTTTGATTTCTTTTCCTACAACTTATTTCTTGTTGCTTTATGATTTGTTCTGTTCTACATTTGTTTTATCGCTTTTATGCATTTGCTAAAACAAAGGGAAAATGCTAAAAGTTAACAGAGCGGTCGACAAAAGAAAAAGGAAGAAGGAACAGAGAAAAGTGTATGAAAGAAAATTGGAAACTGTGTTCTGTTTTGTGTTCATGCAGATGCAAAGCTATAAATCTTGTTGCTGTTGAGATTGATTGACCCACTTTTGGAGTTTGCAGATAATGACGTTTTAAGAAAAGCCTTATGCCTTTTCTTAATATTCTATTCTTGCTAGTACCATTTTGCCAAAAACATATTCTCAACCATTTTTCATTTCTTTTTTCAAGAGTCAAACTGATCTCTCTCTGTTTTTTTTTTTTTTTTTTTGGGGTACTGTTATTTTTTCCAACATTTCAACCGTGGTAAAGCTTTTAAGTATATCTATCTACATCATATCAAGGAGATCTTTCGAGGTTGATGCGCTTTAAAGATGATAAAATCTACTTGTTGTCATCATCAACTCGAGAAAGAAGGAAAATTTAAGCTTAGCATGATGAATGCGATATGGTAAACAATTTAGACAAGAAACCATTTACGCTGTTCCATTATTGTCAGAAAAGCTGTCTGAAACATGCTTTCGGAGCATTAGATTAAAACTGGGAATGGAGGTATGAATGGAATATTTTTGCCGGACTTGTAATTGAAATATTAACCATCTTAACATTGATTATTCTCTTGTGGAAGTAGTTGAATAACATCATCCATTGTTATTATTTATTTCCAGACCTTAAAACTTTGGTCTTTGACCCTTATGCTTGCTACATCCTCATGATGAAAACAAACCAAAATTTTCAGTGAACTTTTTGAGTGGAGGACCCCTACATAGAGCCATTAAAAGTTGACCCCCGAACATGTTTGATTTTTCAATCATATAGCCATTGATCGGCAAAAAAGTTAGTCGACATCCTTCAATTAGCGAAGTGTTTTTTACCGCTCTAGAGGCTGTAGGTCCCTGAACCCGCAATTTGCACCAACACTGACACGAATTAGACCACTATACGGTCAGTAGGTTGAGATGTCATATCAACTCAAAATAAGAACATCAAATTAGCTAGTCCTGTCCATTTCTTCATTTATTTTTTTCTGTACTCAGTTCCCTAAAAAAAAAGATATCCTCAGTTGCTCCAGAGAGTCAGAACTGATCAGAACCTAATGAAACCTTAGGGTGACTGATTTAGGTTGAATTTGTTTTAAACTAATTTTTTATATATTTTTTTAAATTTTTTTTAATATGTTAATATATATATATATTTCCAATAAAAAATACTTCAATGCTGTTCGTTCCATTTCCATCTCTCAGTGCGCACATGTTTTCTTGGTTTGACTTCATAGAATCTATCTCATTGGAGTAGTAACTGTTAATGTTAATTAATTGCCTCGGACTCTGCTAATACTATTGGTTTTTACCTTCCTTTTCCCACTCTGTTTATTTTTTGTGATGACTTTGTGGCAGGTTGTCAGGGAGTTGCAGCACTCGAGAAACGGCGTTGTTGTGAAAACGGAGGATGGCTGTGTCTACGAAGCCAATTATGTGATTTTGTCAGCTAGTATCGGTGTTCTCCAAAGTGACCTCATTTCCTTCAGGCCTCCCTTGCCCGTACGTCTTCTATTCCTTTATTTAACTTGCTTACTGTTCCTCCTATTTTTTAACAGCCATGACATGAGTCGTGTGTGCTGCTTCCAAAATTTTCATAAATATACGACTCTGATAGTCTTTCATTTGTCTTAAATGTACCATGCATGTCTTCAATGTCCTTTATTTTGTTTCCCTTATACGTGTATTGTTTACATCTTGAACTTTGAACGTGTTTGTCCCAATGTAGGGGAATCTACACTTAGATAGGGATAAGGCCCTAGGCCGTGGGGGGTGGGATTAGCGGGATTCTTCAATCTTTCATTTGATATTTTAGGGTTGTGGCCCAGGATATTAAATACTATCATTGAAGTTGAAGGAGTCAGGAATTTATGGCAGCTAGGCCTTGTAGTTATTAAATAAGGTTTAGGTGGTGTGATGATGCAAGAGATAGCTTCTCGAGGTGTCTTACTGTCTTTGTAGAAGAGCAAATACCGTGGGTTGCATGAATGGTGATCCGCAGTATTAATTGGTAACCCACAGGCTTGCTCATGGGTTGCTGTTCTTGGGTGGCTCATTTGGTTGATTCACCACGTGTGAGGCCCTAATGGGACAACTCGTCTTTTTTTTTTTTTGTAACAGTTGTTACCCATGAACAATCCTGAGCAGTCGTATCAAACAATGCTACGGATCTGTTCAAAACAAATAAATAAAAACAATAATGCTGCCTGGAATAGCTTTTTTATTTTATTTTAACCTAAACTTGGTGGGCTACTCTTGGACACACTGGTGTCAGCTTCAACATATAGCTATGAACCTTAAGATTCTTTATGATTTGTTCAAATGACTTGGGATACAGGCAAGTGAGCAACTCGTGTGATGTAGGATTACTTTGTAATAAAGGAAGAGGTATTATTAGAAATCTTAGATGGCACTGATTAAGAATCTTGTCCTTTGATTGCTTCAAATATTACGTAGAGAGTTGGGTGGGGTTATTCTTGTTTTGAATGTGTATATATATATATTTTTGTTACTTGGCTATTTTCGAAGGAAAAATCATATGATTGTCCAAGCCTTGTGCTGTAACTTGTGAGATACATATGGGTGTGATCTGTCCTCTTTAGTGAAACTTAGGGTGCTAATCTGTTCACATGATCTGCGTAATTCTGGGCAGATATCTAGGAAAGACTCGGAAGAATATGAGCTTTTATTTCCTTAGTTTTAAATTGAAAAATACATCACCTGGATTCGGAACAAGTTAAGAAAGCTTAGCTGGTTTGAAGCTTACTCCCATCATATTATAAGTAAATGTTCTGTGCGGTATTTAATTAAATTAAAAAATAATAATGCAGAGGTGGAAAACAGAGGCCATAGAGAAATGTGATGTGATGATATATACAAAGATTTTCCTCAAGTTCCCATATAAATTTTGGCCATGTGGTCCCGGAAAAGAGTTCTTCATCTATGCTCACGAGCGAAGGGGATACTACACCTTCTGGCAGGTTATTTCTCCTCCTTGTTTTTGCTTCCTAGATCATATTCCGAATGCCGTGTTGCTTGCTTCTGCTGAATGGAATTTGAAAACAATCGTTCAACACTGCATTTAGAATCTTAAACGTGCTTGTTCTTTGGTATGATGGGCAGTGATTCAATTCTCTGTCTGTCCCAAGTGCCTTGCATTTAAATCTTTCATTTATAATTGCAACCTCAGGCCAACCTTTAGTTCAAGAAGTCAATAGACTGCATGGTGCTAAGGGGAACATGGATGCTGACTTTTTTCCAATCCGTATACAATTTGCTGCTTGGCAGCTTAGGTTTAATGTCAAACAGTTTCAGCATCGATAGTGACATATTTTGATAATTTCTTGCAAAGGAAAGCTCAAACCTGGGACCTTTTTTTGCAGAGAAGAGGTCTGTAGTATTGGCCGGCCCACCCATACTTAGATTATGGTTGGCATGACACTTTTGATTTTAAATCATAATTCAAAAGTTGTTTTTTATAAACAATTTATGATAAAAATAAGTTAAAATTGACTTGAAGCAGCTCTTTTAAAGAAGGATGTATACGTTAGAATCCGTAAGTTAAAAATTAAACATTTTTAACTTCTGATTTAAGTTAAGATTTACTTCCTACCAATTCAAATCAATTTGCAAAAATCATATATACCAAACATAACCCAATGCATATGATATTAGCTTGACTAAATAAAGCAGCTTGTCCTGTTGTAGATCTCGTATGATAGCTTGATTGCAACATGATAAGAATTTGTCGACTAGCTTTCTTGCATAGGAAGCAAACTAGAATCCGCTGCATTATTTGTTTTTGTATTGTTCTTCCAGTTATTATGTACCTGGTGTTTCTGTCATTGTCTTAGAGCTGGCGCTTCTAGTTGAATTAAGGGAATCGATTGCAATGTCAGCCTCTTTTTTATAATTTTATTTCTCTATATGCAGACAAGATATGTGCATGATAATCAATTTTGAGACCCACAACATCTAAAATTATTTCCTCTCAGTTGATTAGGAGAGGATTGAAATATTTTAACGATCACTCGTGTCCTCTTGCGGAAGCATTGTGGGATCTCACTGTCTCCAACATTTTCACATATATATATCCATGTAATATCAACGCAGATTCTATGCTTAATTACACTATGGCAAATAGACGTGATTGATTGATAAGTATAATGTCTCTTAATAATCAAATCATAGCTAGTAACTCACTGAACTCATCCAAGTTGGCTGCTGATTTGTTGCTTTGTCATCAGCACATGGAAAATGCATACCCTGGTTCGAATATTTTGGTCGTGACGCTGACGAATGGGGAATCGAAACGCGTTGAAGCTCAATCTGATGAGGAGACACTGGAGGAAGCTATGGGGGTCCTTAGAGACATGTTTGGACCCAATATACCTAATGCCACTGATATACTTGTGCCCCGCTGGTGGAACAACAGATTCCAGCGTGGCAGCTACAGCAACTACCCCATCATTTCAGATAACCAAGATGTTCATTATATTAAGGTAATTCCCATCTTATTTCTGCTGCATATATTCCTCTGTTTTCACTCTGGCTGTACATGGCAGTTTCAATGTTGCAGTTGTTTCATAGAAAAAGAGGAAAAATAAAGAGAGAGCTTCACAATGCATTTCTAAATCTTGCTTGTTTTGTTCAGGCCCCGGTAGGACGCATCTTCTTCACTGGTGAACACACTAGTGAACGATTTAGTGGTTATGTCCATGGCGGATATCTTGCGGGTGAGAATACTTGAAATGGAACTCTTTTCGTCGATGTGGTTTCTTGAGCTTACTTGTCTTTTATGTTTTCTGATCGACTAAACAGGGATTGACACGAGCAAATCACTATTGGAAGAAATGAGAAAACAGAAGGAAAGAAAAAGTGAGAGTCAAGCATTTTTGTTAGAGCCCTTGCTGGCATTGACAGGATCACTAACACTCACACAGACAGAAGCAGTCCCAAGCCTACACAAATGTGACATTCCTACACAACTCTACCTTGGTGGCAAGGTTGGCCTTCAAGAAGCGATATTATGACTATATGGACCTACTAACGAATCCAACTTTGATGATGCTAACGATGAAAATATGTTAGATGAGAAAGAAGATGGCTGGATCTCTTTGGATCCGAAATCAACCCAGACCCTTCATGCCCTTCAGAAAATAGAATAGAATGAAATGGATAAATGCAAGAAAACAGGTAGAGGCACGCGACTTGGTGAATAAACATTTCCCAACTCCTGCAGCTTATATATCCATGAAGGTGCCCTGCCTATTGGGCATTTTGGAGGTAATTGTTTTAGGCATACATGTGATGTTAGCTAATTGGGGTAAAACCTAGAGACAAGAAAGAAGCATACTTATGATTCTAAATGTACCGGTTACTTGTTTATACAAGAAAAACCCTTCCAACTCATCTACCTTTTGATTTTTTCTGCAAATTGGTGTTTGTCGCACTTGCAAAATCTATAACAATGAACCATCAGATCAAATTGAGCAATGGCTAAGAAAGTTCAAGCTTAAAATGAATGGAAGATTATTGGATCTTTAACTGTGACAAACTGTGTAGTGTACAATGGAGTAATTCTTCATGCCAAAGTTGGACAAGGCCGGCCGTGCCTGCATATGGAATAGTCAGAGAAACACGACAACTTATGGTTTCTTTGTAAAGCCCCACCAAACAAGAAGGGCTCCCAGAGATATCATAATCCCTTAAAATAAATGTGCAAGTTTTTACTGCTCTGCTCATCTTTTTGAGCCCACCAGATTTCTTTAACGCCATTGAAATGATTCAACCAAAGTATTTTCTGTACAATGCTTTAGCAATAGCAAGAGCATCTCCCTTGGCCTTCACAGGATAAATCTTCGTATCCGCTTGCCATTTGTTTGAGAAGGCTATCCATTCTTTTCTCCACTCTGTCAACTTGAAGTTTTTATTTCCTTCCAAGCTTTTCATCAAATGACCAAAATAGGTTGAAGCTCGTGGAAGATAATAGTCTTCTAGTAGCCCGCTCCAAAATTTGTTAGCTACGAGGAAAAGAGGGAGAGTATCTGTACCCAATTCCGTGGCCTAAAAATATAATAAATAAGGTGAAGAGTAAATAGTAACGTTACCATAATCATGAAGCTGGCTCTGGTTGGTTTTTGTCGTATCATACCACATTGTCACTTGTGTTCTTGCATTCCATTCATACTGGAAAAAATAAGCGGTACGTTCAGTAATATTGCATCATCAAATTTGCCTTACAAAAACCCTGTTATAGTTTCTGAAAAAGAACAAAGAAAACACAGTTCCAACAACTTGCTCCTTTGAAACAATGATGTCATTAAATCGATCCAAATCCACAATAATAAATAACAGTCTCTAAATTCAGCATACTGGGTGAAGTGCTTGTGAATAAACATGTAACAGGAAAAACATCGACTAGGGGAAAATATAACTTGAAAGAAAGTTGAAGGCATAACTTGAACAAGGAAAAAAAAAAAAGATTTATGACCTGTGAGAAAAGACAAGGTGACATCTGATTTAAGAGAATAGACAGCTATATAAAATAGATAGAATTAAAAACTGAAAAGAAATTGTGCAGCAAACCCTAATCTTGACATGAAATTTCATTCAGCTGTTTTAGCATATGATTGAAGAAATGAAACATTGGCTTATACAATTCAATCAAATAATAACAATGCTATTATTCTCCGAAGCTAAGGAACTATTAGTTCTCACCAGCTTCATATCGTTTGGATCAATAGCCAGCTTTTTTGCACTTTCAAGCCATGTTCCAAGTAGAAAGTTATCATCGGAAGCAAGAAGCACATCGATATCCTTTATGATCTGCAAAAATTTCTGGCCATGAAGATTCAAAGCTCTAGCATCTTTCCTTCGAAAAGCAATCATAGCATCCCTGTATACTTGGTTTGCTAGCTTTGACAGTACTTGTCGTGTTAAGTCAACCAGGTCATACCTGTCACAAATGACAATATTTAAATAGTTTTGAGGTTGCATTATCTTTTTCTTTGTTTCGCATGTCATATAAGAGCAATCTGCACAAACAAAAATTCCAACAGAATTTGTACACTCCATGACAATGCATCATCGCCCTTTTCACCAGACCACACAATTTACAGGTGAGTATACGAACATAAGCTGACACTCAGAACCACACCAAGAACTGTAGAACTTCTCAATAAAAAGGGCAATTCATTAAAGTTGATATCAAATAATAAATCCAGGAAGATAGACAGGCAACACGAAGAAACACCAAGCATTGATATTAGATGCTGGAGAGAGCTTGGAGATAACTGAAGAGTTGGAGACAGATGAAAGGATAAGTCATGTTTTTACAGCTCAAAAGGTTGGGGTAATAGAGTTTGTTTAGGAAATTGGTGTTTTCTTTGAATCATATGTATGTTGTGTGGAATTATCATTAAACAAGTATTTTCAGTTGTACCCTTAGGCCTCAAAAGGCGTATCCATGTTATACAAGCACATGCTTTTGAAAAAAAGCTGAGAAATTTTGATTGACATTCTAATTCCATTACGGTCTCTTACCATTTGTCCTCGAACTAAACGTGCATTCAGAATATGGCAAAGTTTCTATGAGAATTTGGGTTTCAGGATCCAGTTGTTGTTACAAAATAGCTTTCTTTATTCAGTTAAATCTTATTCACCTGTCAAAAATGAAAATAGAAAAAAAATTCTTTCCAATAACTTCGGCACTAATTACTAAAAAGTTCGAGTCGCGTGCATTTTATGAAGTCAAAAGCATAGTTCATTCATGTAATGGACCGAGTCAATCCTGCTGAATCACATACTGAATTTGGCTGATTAGCAAGCCATAACAGATACATATCAACCAAGGAGCTAAAATTAAATTATGAGGGCAATTCAGATGAATCATATAAGCATGCTTTATTCGCTTTCCAGATGAACATGGAAATGAATGGTGGTTGATGCACAGGATTCTAAAGTAGAAGAAGACAAAGATCATGATATAACTATTGCATATTAGGTGTACATGTACCTATACGTGAGGCTCCCGGCAAGATCATTTCCAGCATCAAGGAATAGCCATAAAGCTTGGATCACCTCCTGTGTAGAATACCATAAATGTGCCTCAGGGATATCAGAACTTTTCTCTTGGAATAAAAATCTTCTGGTTCCAGATGATGTGAGGAGAATGCGCATATTGTCTTGTTCAGATATGTTGGATCCAGAATGCAGCGATGGATCCCAGTCAGGAAACTTTACAATGAAGTCTGTGTTATGGTCCTGCAGAAAATGAAAACAATTATTAGTATTTAAGAGAAAGATAAGCCAAAAATTGAAAGCCAGTTTATCAAATAACAAAGTAAAAAAATAAAAATAGATAAATAATCGAACACTGGAACATTAAAAAGAATTCCTCTGTCACTGTTATGACTTATCTCTTGCTTAATTCAGTTTCTAATTTTATCTTATCAAGAAAACTAAAATGACATATTGATGTTGCATCTAATCAACATAATAGAAAACATACAGCAATTCCATCTGTACAATTGTAAACTGTGTGGTAAAGAATATCCCAAGCTGCCACAACTTGACGAACTGCTTTACCATACCGTCTACGGGAATAGGTCTTCAACCATTCCTACAAAATCATTAAAGTTAAACAATGTCCATAATACAGCAAAAATCACACACAAGAATAAGGATCTCTCATTTAATCAGTCTCAAGTTCCCATTTATACCAAGATATCCATAGATGATTGCATTTATAACAAGCAGGTTTGGAAACCCAATTATGTAATGGTTGTCTTTGTAAAACCATGTTTTTTATTTTCAAAATACATGCATCAATGCATGTAAAACTAGTGTTACTACTAAAATTTAAGCATAGAAGAGCAATTACAATCCTAAAATTACCAGAGCTTGAACTCAAATTACCAAAACTATTCAAGCATAGAGCAGCAATCACAATCCAGAAATTACCAAAACTTGAGGTTTTCCACTGCGGAATGCCATTTCAGACATTAGTTCATAAACAACCGGATTGTGCTCTATTCCTTCCATGCACATGCCAACACCAACCTGCTTGAACATTAAATTGTAAGTTACATGAACGAGCATGTTCTATACATGTACTAAAAATAGCATGCCAGAAGATAACTATAAATAAGTTATCATACTTATGTGAAGAAAAATAGAGAAAATCAAAGGCATCAAGATGAAATAACACTACTAATTGTAATTTCTTTCAACTCCATCATCATGTTAAAATGGCTTACTTTGCTGTAGTTCACAAAATTTATGTGCTTAAAGTATCATGATGAATGGAATACCAGTTCACACTCACACACCCAGCATACCATGGTTGAATTTTCACTGATGCGGGCATCAACTGGACCTGAAGATATTGCGTCCAATATGCCATACATTTCGATATTTCCCCCAAAATTATGCAACAGACACCTGATGCATGTTCAACCAACTGTGAATATATTTCCTACTATATTCAAATGCAATTTAAAAACAAAGGAGTAGGAAAGGGTAAAATTACTGTCAACATAGCAAGAAACAGCTAATTACCAAACATAAGGAGTGCCGTAAAATTGTGAGGAATTCTTCCATATCGGTTTGGCTTCAGCAAACAGATCTAAAACTATCATTTTTCCAAATGGAACAGAATGTAAAAGAGCCTGCAAATTCCACCAAGTTGAAATTTTAAACAGCAGAAGTATCCAAAATAAGCCACATTTGTATGACAGCAAGAAGCACCAATAAATAGAGAATTGGGAACAGAAAACTGGAGGTATGGTTCAGAGTGAAAATGATGCAAATAGCACCTGGAAAATTTATAGAAAAGGTGGGGAATCAAATCCTACAAGCATGTTGTTTTGACTTGATCCTAATTGGAGCTAACCTAGATTCTTTACTAGATAATATGGCATAATTTGGAGGGTCTAATTGCCAGGGGAGGTTCTGTCATTTTTCTTTTTGTAAGGGGTAATTTTTTAATGTTGGGAAAGTTGACCAGTCAACTTTTTCAGCATCAAGGAAGTGACCAGCTATGGTGCACCTCCTTTATATTCTTTGCAACCCCACTTTTGAGAGGCTGGTTTTCAATGAATGAAATTGAGACCTCAGCCTTTAAGGTTTAGATGTGTGATGCATCTTATCTTAGGTGTGATCCCTAAGATTTTGTAGGAGTGATTTCCAGGAGCCCTAGTGTGATGCTAGGTTTGTTTACTTCCTTTTAGCTTGCTTGATCCTTAGTTCCTTGTTGTTTACTTTTCTAAACCACAACCTTAAGCTGAACACACCCCAATACCCACCTAAAGCCCCATTTCCTAACCTATCAATTCTGTTACAGCTTATAACACATAGTGGTTAGGTTCTGTAATTGAAGATCCCTCACCAGAAAAACAAAAATTAATCAGATAGGATTGATGTGAAATAAACACTCACAGATGTCGCAACCATAAACTACCTTGGAAATCAATCAAAAGAAACCACCCCTATCTATCAAATTTAATCAACAACATACTTTTTTTAGAGGTTGATTTCGAGAACATTCCAGCAATACCAAACCAGCTTATCCTAGAATTCATAGGTTTACGGGGAAATTAGTGGAAATATGATTTCCTTCAATCACACAAGGTATTTTACCACTCTCATGCTTTATTTCTCCAACATGGTAGTGCCCCTAAAGGCTACGTGTTTCAATTAGTTGCTTCTCACCAGTTCCAATGGCAGCCTGATTAAGAATCTGAAATTCACAAATGCAAGTCCAAGCAAGCTAACCCACATCTTAAGAAGACTATGAACAAAAGTTGTTTCTGTCTCATCACGTGTACCTGCATTTGAGGTGGCTTCCAGAAAGCAGAGTCTGAGTAGAAGAGCCAGCCCTGTGCATTCGTTGAACTGTCAATTCAAATTACTTTACCAGAGGGAAAAGGAGAGAGGGGGGGGGGCATTTTACACAGAAAGCTTGTTTTGAACATTTGTAATAGTAGAAAACAAACACCGGAAGAATGTAGTAGAGAAATTTTGACAATTGAATGTATGCCAATAAAAATAATGACTTCGGCAAGGAGACAGAAGACTAAAGGGAGAGTGCTAGGACAACTGAGGAGCATACTTGCATTAACCACACAGCATCTTTATCACCTCTTGACATCGCTTTGTATACAGCAGCACCAAGTGAAGAGATATAAGCTGGATCACTTGTAGGTGGGGAATTCTCGTTGAAAGTATCACTACATCAAACAAGGTAAAGTTCAGTTGAAAGTATCATGTTAGCAAGCATGGCAAGGGCACAATAAAACAAAAGGGGAAAGGGATGATCCTATTACAATCTGTACTTTGCCATAGATCTTTGGGTTAAATGCAAACATTTTCCATGCCATTTGCTCACTATAGCACTTCAGTGACATTTTTTTTACAATGCCAGTAAGTTGTGTTTTTCTCCATCAGTAATGTCCTCAAAGCTGTTAGCAAATACAGTGAAGGTGATGCTTTCTTGTTTCCTTTGACAACAATTAATAGAAAGCCTATTACATCTGCTACCCTTCAGATTTCAAGAAAAGTGCGACCAGTATCAGTATCAGGACACATTTAGAGACAGTAACACAGTTGCGGACATCAATAATGGAGTAAAGCAGAAGTCACCAAGGGAGGAAAAAACTTTATCACTAAAATGCAAAACAGCCCAACGGCCCCAACCATAGCATACTTTTTCACACTTTCCTTAAATCTTTTAATTGCTGAAATTAAGTTTATCTTTTTCCTCTTTTGCCTTTCCTTTCTTTTTCAAAAATCATACTTTTTTTTTTAATTTGATAGTGAAATAAGTTAAAGAGTTAACGAAGCAAAATAGCTTCCCATGTACATCTTGTAGACACTGAATGAACACTAATTCACAGGCTTTTGAAGTGTAGTTTCATGTCCATTTCAGATCACTTGTAAATTCAGCAACAGAATATCTGTCTACTTCAATGATCATCCTAAGTGACCATCAATTTTTTGGGCAGTGGGCCTGTTCTTAATGCCAGAAAAGCTCAAAAGCAGATGAGAGTGTTTGATATCATCATTTGTTAATGAGTTTACCACCAACAGCAACATACAAGTTATTAAAGCACTTTGAATATGAACCCCATGATGGCAAGACAGATTTGTTAAGCTACAAGTATGGGAATTACCAGTTGTAGATGTCCGTCACATCCCCATATTCTGAAAAAAAATAGCACTTGCCGAGAACCAAAAAGTTAGTCAAAGATCAATTAAAGAATATGGAGATTTGCTATGTACACCAAATGAAAGTATCAATGCTATATTTCTAATGCTAACCTACATCTATTTGGGGCATTATTTGACCCCTCCTGGCTGAGCTATATCACTTATGCATGTCTGCATATTGATGCATATGCTAGCATGCATCTGTAAAGCTACACAGACACTTGGTTCTAACAGTTTGACACTAAATGTTAAAAAGTTGTGTTCCCGGGCCTTTTCAGAAATTTTGAAGTTCCCACCTTTTTGAAATTTTTTTACTAATAACTATTCAATGATGTATAACTATGCGAAAGTTCTTAAGGATAAAAATTGAAAAGAATCTGATCAGAAAAGGTAAATAACTAAAAACCAGTCATACCCTTAACCTGTTGTCTTATAAAAGCCTCCCCAATTTCAACAAATAAGGGATCAGAAGGATTAAGAAGGTAAGTGCAGCACCACCGAGGATTTTTATCCACTGTGTTCCTGATGGGAATAAGAAACAAAAATAAACCTAATATATGAGAACAGGAAGTTACCCCAGCTTCAAAATGAAACTCTAAGACAGAAAGAGATTGCTTGAAAGAAAAATCCCAATCCATTTTTTATAACATGAAAAATGATAAAAGTAATTAAATAACAAGAACTAGTGGCCTACTTGATTATAATGACAGATCATGTAGCTCTTCCATACAGAGGAGGATAGCATTAAGGAAAGAAAAGTACCAGTCTCCAAGTCTTGTTATATTTGCTGAAGGAAAAATCTTCTTCAAAGCAGCTGGAACATTTCCAGAGAATGATGGCAGCACTGGAACAAAGTGGGGAATACATTTGATCAGCAAAATTATTAGATTGAGAAGGAGCATGCGATATAAAATTTTATCTCTTTAAATAAGATTTTATCCCGGACTTCTGTGTAAGATATATGCCAAGACTATCATCTTGAATGCCTTGTTTTTGCATTACGTTACATGAAAATTGTAATCAATAGCTGTTTCTGTTAGGAATCTTTAGTTTACCTGGAGTCATGCCTAGCTCTAGCATCCGAGACAGTATCTGTTTCTGCAGACACAATTGTTGATCTAACCAATTTTGCGACAAAGGTCCACCCCAACTACAATTAGGCAATAGGCAGTTATATACTAAGAGCACAAGATGAAGACAATCACCAAAACATGTATAAGCAGTCGAGAGAGGACATCTCTTGGATTATCGCTAATCCAACATGTCAGAATCTCATAGTCATGTATATACACTAATTCTAGGGATGCGTTTATTGCTATTGTTTCTTTTGTGGATGGACCAGGAGAGGTCACAACAGTCTCACGATAAAGCTCACATTCCAATTTGGTGCCTTCTTGAAATAACTTAATGAAGCCAGAAAGGTTCAATGCTCAAAACACATGTCCATGGAGAAAAATTTTGGGTGAAATGATCAGCTTATTAGGAGGCAGGTTATTTTGCATAAAAAGGATCTATGACATCAGAAAAGTATAATGTGCATCTATCCCTCTTACACTCTTTCTATAATTACTTCTTGAAATTTAGGAAAGACCTCCGGATAACAAGACTAACATACCTTGAAAAAAAACAAGGGGGACAGAAATATGAATCACGTTTACATACCCATGTAAATTTCCCATACGAGCCCATGCAAGGAAAGCAGGTCCACCAAAGAAATCATTCAAATCTTCTGTGGTAATATTAAGATTCTGCAACGATCAGACAGAATAAATTAGACCAAATATAACATCTTGATATGTCTCATCAAAATACCAACTGCTCATGTTGAAAGCCGAATCAATTGTACTTACAATTATAAATAAAAAATACATCTAAAATAAAAAATTGATCAGCTTGATTGAGTCATTATCTCTGTATATGCTGAAAGTTTAAACATAACAAAGAGACCACGTATACAAGGCTAGAAGTCTTACACATTAAGAAAACATAAAATGTTTTTAATGAAGATAGAATTGGATCCAAATTCACAAAAGTAGCCATATGCAAGGTCCTATATCATAAACACAAATAAACAACACAAGGTGCCTTCATCACTATCTTTGATGGCACTGAACAAGGCGCCTCGTTAATAGGTTATGATCCCACAGTCCAGCTAAAGTATTGTCTTGGGAAGGTAATTCACAAACAGTATTCCCTTTTTTTACGATTCTGCATTAAATAATTGGTCTTAGACCACAAACCTGCAACCTTTTGGTTGGAAGTCCAATTTGTCATTCCACTCCAAACTGGAACTTGCCAAGGTGTCTTATTCATCAAAAACTTCACAGGAAAAAAAAATCCACCTATGCGGCCATCTAAAAAAAATAAATCTAATCACTAGTAATCTATTCAGCATGGATAAGTGCACTTTGTTGTAGCTTACTACACAGTGGAGTGGGGACTTAAATAACCAGTGTCATACACAAAAAGGTTGTGCATGTCAATTCTTTACAAATTCATCTAATAAACATGGAGTTTTGACAAGACATAAAGTATGTACGGTATACCTATAACTATGAGCTGCAACATAGCAAAAGGGAAATTCAGCATCCAGTCTAGTGGGTGACGCATCAAGTTAAACAATGGTGTTTATCACTGCTTACCATGAAAACCTTTTGCCAAATGGCTTCTTGTCCAGTGAATGCCAAAGGCAGATTAATCCCCTGAAGAGCCATCCAATCTAATTCTTTCTCCCACCTTTCCCAATTCCACCAAACATAAGAATCTGCAGTAAAAAAATCTGATATTACAATTTACCAACACTAGCCAATATCATGGCATATATAGTATTAGAGCATCAAAGGATTTGCATATGCTGATACAAATGCACTCACATAAAATAAATTCAACAAGAAAGATGTTAAAATTGGATGCTTATGTTACCAATAAGTTGTACCCAGGACTCAGTTCGGATTTTTGCAAAACATGTAATTTAACTCTAATATGCTTCTCAAGCAATCAACATGAATTGAAGTAAAGCTAATCATGTCATTAGATAGCTATAATGAAGCTCATGGTATCCATAACCTAGTATTTTGTATATCTCATTAGTCATTTCTAATGTTGCACAGTTAAACTTGTGATTTCCATAGTGATTATCACATAATGGATCGGAGCAAAAAACACAAAACAAAGGCAAAAGAAATACGACTTACAACTGGATGTAACGACGTTTTGGTAATAGTTCCATGGAACTGGTCGCTGGATCATTACACCCTTATCCTTTACATGAGGAAGTGATCCTGGCTTTGGAATCGAGGCTATCTGAACACCACCAGTCTTGTCCCATGAAACATGAGCCCCACACCAGTGCTTTAAATACCAATGGAGGCCGGATGCAATCTCTACTGCTGTGGTGCCTTTAATACTGAAAGTGAGATACAACAACCAAAATGTCAAAAGAAAAGGGGAGAGAGAGGGAGAGAGAAAAGCATCTTGCCCTTTGATTTTGTAGGTAGAATGGTATAGAAATTTTTTTGAAAAAAGACAGAATAAAAGTATATAAAACCCGGTGAACTGTCTCTGTCAGGAATGACACGAGTACGCTATCCTAACTCTCTCTAAAGCAAACTATATAAGCTTCCAACCTACCCGAACTTGAAGAATGACAATAAGGTGAAACACCGAATGATTTAGCACTAAGCTGCCGTGACATTCACGAAAATTATCACATTTTCTGCATCTCAATAAATGAAATTAAAAAGGAAAAAATAACTTGAGCTATTTCAGACACCATCTCTGGAATCAGTTTGACCAGATTCAAGGAATATATTTAAGTGCTCTAAAAAGATTTTGTAATTAAAATCGAATGTGGAAGTCCATCATTATGAATGTTAGTCAAACTGTAAATTTGCAGAACCTTGAAATATGATATTTCCTAAAGCCAACGAGATCCAACCTTGTTAGAGAGAGCATACTACAGAAACCAACTGACTCGACTTGTGCAAATGTCAAAGACATTTTTTACCAAAGCCAGTAAAGGCTTCAGCAACTGATTTTCTGTAGAAATCGTGTCCAACGAGTATTGCCACAAAATTAAAACTCTCAACCTCTAGCTATTAAAGAAGAATTAAAGCTACATACCTTATCTCAGGTCCATTCCCGCTCGATTCCTTGTAGTAATTGTTTATCAAAAAGCAACTGTGTCCCCCACAAACATCCTGAAATTTACAATTGAGTAAAATCAATCGGTAATCAGAGAACATTCTCCAATCATCATTCCCCTTCAAGTTATCAGCAAACTATACGAGGACAGCAAGAACATTGAAACTAAAGCAACCTCACCCAGTTCAAGAAAACAGACGCCATAATTCAATTGACAAAAAGGGCGTTAAGTTATGTACCTTGGATACAATCTTGAACAAAAAGCTGTGTGTATGGGAAGGAAGCAATCTTTTCAAGACAGCTTTAGCTGCTGATTCTTGGTCTGATGAAGATGCCCGCTTCGAATCCAAACGTTTAAGTAAAGAATCAATAGCTTCTGGTCTTGACAAAGCTACTGATGACAGTGTTAGTATCAGTAGTGTTGTAGTGAAAATCAGAGTCTTGAGAGTGGACATGGTGGTGGTGGTGGTGGTGGTGGTCCTTCTCTGGTTCAGTAAGATTTGTAGAGGGGGGGAGCCATTTTGTGATTTGGAGAAGAAAACCAAGGACATAAAGAAAGAAAGAAGAGAAACGACAGTGATACAAGTCAAAATCGTTCGGTCGCCCAAGCGATGTAAGACTGACTGGTCTATCTGGTTGTCTGTAACGAAATCTGGTGGCTATGGTCGTTTGAAATAATAATTGCTCTAATAAATAAATAATTATGATCATGTTAATTGTTTAAACTTAGCTCAGAATATGTAATGTAACAGCATGTTTTTATTTATATTTTTAAAATATTTTTTATTTTTTAAAATTAATTTTTTTATATTTTTAAATTATTTAAATATGTTAATATCAAAAATTAATTTTTTTAAAAATAATTTAATATATTTTCAAACAAAAAAATATTTTAAAAAATAATAGTCGATACAATACTAAATACACAACATTAAATAAACTACACAACTTTTTGAATGTTTTTTTTTTTTTTTTTGCAAGAAATTATGGTTGTGTGCATATAAAATAATTATTTATAATAATCAAGATTTTTTATGACACAAGTTGAGTTTATGCGATGTTTTTGTATATTCACATAACATAAAATTACGTGTATAAATAGAATAATTAGTCCTTTTGTAGCCTTTTTTTTTTCTTTTTCATAATTTTCTTTTGGAAAAAATACAAAAACTCTCTCATAGTGATGTTCGGAGGTTCTACCAATTTCTTTTTTTAAAAAAAAAAATACCAATTTCGTTCTTATTTTACACCTTTCACCCATCTCAATGGCAAATTTTATAAAATCATTCTAAAATGAATTATAATTTTAAATTCAAATGCACTTCAAGTCATAATAACAGCTCTGGAAGCACTTGATGGTCTAGCTCAGTGGTCAATCGTGTGACTTGTTCCGCTCCTGTCCCGAGTTCGATCCTCTATGTGCACGCTTGTCACCCCCGTGGTGCCTTACCTGTTCACTGAGCTTGCAAGATGCTCAGTGGGCCGTGGAGAATAGTCGTGGTGCGTGCAAGCTGGTCCGGACACCCCACGATAATCAAAAAAAAAAAAAAACAGCTCTGGAAACTAGTTATGATTGAATTAATAAAAAAAATTATCCTATACATCTTATTATTTATTTTATTTTACGCTTTACTTCTATATTTTTTTAATATTACAAAGAAATCACCGGTAAAGAAAAATGATTGAAATAACCAAAATAATCCCATATAAATTATATGATAAAACTCGCCGAGAGAAACAGAACCTATTCTCTTTCCCTCTCATCATCTCATCATTGTGATTTCTTCATTGTGGATCAAAACTCATCTCATCATTGCTGAGTCTAAAATTCTAAAAAATCAAAGAAAACTTCATGAAGGTTAGGGCATTGAGATGATAGGAATGGCATGATCTATTGTCGATATCCATGTTATGCATGTTGCCGATTCTCTGGCATTTAGCAGTAATCTTGCAAAAATCGCACTCGCAACCAGGCTACACAGAGTTAAGGACTCGAGGCGAGGCACAATCGAGAGATAGGAATGTTCTTTACTGTCTCGGGCTATATGTTTTCAATGAAAAAATGGAGACCCCAAATAGCAAGGCAAGGAAGAAAAATTACATCAACTATCTGCGATGTCAATTTTCTGTGAGTAAGCAAGACTACTCTCATCAATTCATACAGTTTGTAATGTGGTTCATCTCATCAATCTGTTCTTGTATATTAAATTTTGCCATAACTGTTCCTGCAATGTTTGTTTTGGTTTTTGGCATTTGGGTTGCATACTTCCTGGCAGTTGATTTGAAGAGATTTTATCAATTCTGGGTTGTATATCAATTGATGGGAAGAGTATGGCAGCGTGGGTCGAATGATTTATGGCAGTTTTTTAAGCATTTCTTGCTGTTTTTGGGCCGGTGTTTATGTGTGTTTTTAGTTATTAAATAAAAAATAATAGCAAAAATTATTTTTTTATTGGTTTTCTTTAATTCAAAATGTTTTCTATGATATTCAAAACTATGAAGGCAAAATATAAATAATTTAACTGTTTGAACTGTTTTATTTTTCAACAATAGTAGAGAGAGGATGAATATTGGAATTTTTAAGGATAGAATTAATTGAGAGTTTTCATTAAGGTATTTTGTAGGGGTTGATGGGATTTTTTCTTTCCGTTTCCTTTGTATGGTTTACAAGCGAAGAATTAGAGGGAGGAGAAGAAAAATAGAAGAAGTTGATTTTTTTTTTAATCTTCGTTGCAGATGGAGAGAGAGAGAGAGGATTTAGGGGCTTTTACGTCAATTACCCACGTAGAATCTAAACGAAGGGCCAAAATGGACAAAAAAACAAAAATGTTTAGGGTGTAAAATCAGAAATTGTTTTATTCAAGTGTATTTGTTTTTTTCCGCTTGAGTTTACGAGATACTTGGATAAGTTGAATTAATGTAAAGAAAATATTTAAATGTTTTTAAATATTACTAATATTTTTTAAATGTTACTAATATTTTTTTCATAACAGAAAAAAATTAAATCATGTGAGGATTTACCTGATATAAGTCGGATGATTTTACTGATTTAAAAACAACTCATACAACATATGAAAATAAATTTTGACTAAACAAAATTTCAAGATGGTATTTATTTTAATATTAAAATAACAACATATTAGATTGACCTTGGACAACCCGGGTTAATGCGTCAAATTCATGACTCAGGTTATGAGACTATGATAACCATATAGAAAGCAAATCAAAATAAATTATTAAGCCTAATTTCCAATCAACACAATATTGAATGATGAAATTGAAAAAAAAATTAAAAAATGACCACAAAAAACTACTCGTGTTAACATGTCAAACTTGTAACCCGGGTCATAAGACCGAGATAACCCCGTGAAAAACAAATTACAAATTTCAATCTCTAACCAGTCTAATATTGAAGCATGAGATTAAAAAAAGAAACAATTAGAAAAACAATCCGAGTCAATCCACCAAACCTATAACCTGGGTCATCAGATGGAGATAACCTTATACTAAAAAAAAGAACGACATAATTTAACCCGGTTTAATCTGTCAAATCTATAACTCTAGTCTTGAGATTGAGACAACTTTATAGAAAGAAAGTATATATATATATATATATATATATATATATATATATATATATATATAAAAGCTCAATTTGCAATCGTTCTTGTCGGACATAATGTTGAATGATAAAAATTATAAGAATCTTAATTAAAAAGATGACATTAAAAAATAAGCAAGGTTAACCTGAGTTAATCATTAAGCACTATTATCGAGTTATGAGACCGTGATAACCTCATGAAAACAAACATTAAGCCTAATTCTCGATTAAATACAATATTAATTGATGAAACTGGGAATGGGAGTCAATTAAAAAAAGAGAAAAAAAATGAGTCAATTAGGTTAAAAATAGATTATGAAACTCAATTCTCAATCAATCCAATGTTAAATGATAATGAGACCAATATAACCTCTTAGAAAGAAAATAAAAAAAATGACTTGATTTAACCAAGGTTAAACTGCAAAAACTCGTGATCTTGATCTTAAGACCAAGATATTCTCATGAAAAGCAAATCAAAATAGATTATGAAGCTCAATTTCCAACCGATCCAATATTAAATGATAAAATTGAAAAAAAATCAATTAAATAAAAGATACAAAAAAGAACCCGAGTTAACCCGGGTTAATCCGTTAAACGTTATTCTCGTGTCATGAGATCAAGATAATCTAATGAAAAGTAAACAAAGCAAATCATGAAGTTTAATTCTCAATCAAAACAATGTTAAAGGATGAAATTTGAAGGAAAAAAAATATGAGTCAACTGAGTTAACTCGCTAAATTATGTTAACTCGTCAAACCTGAGATCCGTGTCATGAGAGTATGATAACTAAATAGAAAAAAATAACCTTTAAAAACTAAATTAAACAAACAAAAATTAAATGAAAAGAGAAAATAAAATAAAAGAAAAAACAAACTACAACTAAAAGACATTTGCCTTTCACTGTGAATTTGCACAGTAAAAAGCTGATGCCTTTTAGTATAGAGTATAATATAATTACATTGTTGGCTTGCGCTGCGAGTCAAATTAACTTTATTTTTTCAAGATAAAAAGAAATATTCGGGTATTGTTAATTTTTTTTTAATATAAAAGTTTTTAAAACCGTGTGAAAGTTAATCTAATGCGATCTGGTTGAGTTGATGAGCTTAGAAGTAACCTAAATAATCGGTAAAAAAATAATTTAACTTGTAAAAATTTAAGACATTGTCTTTTTTTTACAATAATATTGTAATGATAACATATTAGATCAACTCAAGTTAACTTATATTAACATGTCAAATTCACAATTCGAATTGCAAGACTGTGATAAATGTTATATAAAGTAAATCAAGACAAATTATAAAACTTAATTTATAATCAACTCAGTATTGAAGAATAAAACTAAAAAAAAAAAACTCGAGTTAACCTTTCAAACCTGTGACCCGGGTCATGAGATCGGGATAATCTCATACAAAGTAAACAAAAAAAATGATTCGAGTCAACATGTCAAACCCGTGACTCGGGTCATGAAACCGAGGCAATCCCTTACAAAGCAAAATAAAACAAATTATAAAATCTGATTTCCAATAAACCTATTGTTGAATGATGAATTTGGAAAAAAAAATTCAATCTAAAAATATGACACAATAAAACGACATGGGTTTGCCCGGGTTAACCCGTTAAATTCGTGATCAGAGTCATGAGACTATAATAACTTCATAGAAAGCAAATCGAAATAAATCACGAAGTCTATTTTTTAATCATTTCAATGTTGAATGATGAAATTGAAAAAAAATACAAATTAAAAGAATAAAAAAAATGAGTCAATTAGGGTTAATCCACGAAACACCCCGATCATGAGACTAAGATAGCATCTTAGAAAATAAAACAAAATAAACAATGAAACCTAATTTTTAATCAACTCAGCGTTAAATAATGAAATTAAAAAATAACAATTAAAAAAAACTCTAATCAACCGAGTTAATTCACCATATATATGACACATGTTATAAGACCAGAATAACTGTATAAAAAACAAATCACAATAACATATGAAACCTAACCTCCAATAAATTAAATATAAAAAGATAAAATTAGAGAAACATATAGATTTAAAAAAATATAAAACCAAATAAAAAAAGATATTAGAATGAACAAGGTCTTGCAGTGTGATGCAAATTAAAAATTAATTATACTTATTAGAAACTAAATATTAAAGAATGAATTAGAAAAAAAAATAAATCTAGAAAAATAAAAATAAATAAAAGGAAATTTTTTTCATTGCAATAAATAATATTCATTGGTGTGATATACAGTGAAAAAACACTATCCTTTGATTTTTATATATCAATGTCAATGTTAAGAATATTAATAATGTTAATGTTAACGTTAATTGTTAATGTTAATTTTAACAATCAAATAAAAAAAATAAAAAAAATTTACCTGCGGCTGCGTGTGCCAAAGAAAGCCATGTAATCAGCAATGAATCCAGAAAGCGAACTCCATGTAAGCACTCACAATACATCAACCACACACCTTTTGCGTTTTTTTTTAAATATTTTTTTTTTCTTTAAAAGTTTAAATTATTTTTTTATATTAAAAAATAAATTTAAAAAATTATTCCAATATATATTTTTAAATAAATAAAAAAATAACCAACAGGCTCTTAAACCCCTAAAATTTAAACCCTAATTCTAAGTCCTCTTCACTTCCAGTTGCAGAGTGACGGAGCCATAAACCCAAAAACCTCCCAATTCCCATTTTGTAGGTATAAAAATATATATAAATAGACAAACACAAGAAGGCACAATATTGAATAAGCAAAGATGGAGGATGAAGCAGTGAACAATGTTATGTGCCAATTCACAGACCCAGAAGGGACGCCACTTGGAGCTCCTCTATATCTTCCTCAAAACGCTGGTCCACAACAACTTCAACAAATCGTTAATAAGCTTCTTAACAATGTAAGTTTCGATTTTCATTTGTTTTGCAATACTGGGAATGTTTTAGTCACTAAAAACAATGCATTAAAATTTGAAAAAGCCTATTGAATCTCGTGTCTTTTTCGGCTCAGGAAGAGAAGTTACCGTATGCTTTTTATATATCGGATCAAGAGCTTGTTGTGCCACTTGAAACTTACTTACAGAAAAACAAAGGTTAGTGAGAGTTAAAAGAAGGAGAATCGTAACATTTTAGTTTTGTCTATAGAATTTTGTTTTTGGTGTGTGTGGGAAAGGTTAATTTGTTGATTTTTACGGGCTTTCAGTTTCGGTGGAGAAGGTACTGGCGATTGTTTGTCAACCACAAGCTATTTTCCGAATTCGTCCAGTTAATCGTTGTTCAGCGACTATTGCTGGTATGATTGCGGTTTTCTTCTTCTCGAGTTATTGTATGAACATTTTATGACAATTTCTAACTGCTTGCTTAACTACTGTTATGAATGGTGGGAATGTTGCTTGCTTTCTTTTGATATGTTGGTTTCGAGTAGCTAATGCTGTTCATCTCCTATGAAACTCTTCTAGCTCTACCTCTGAAGAATTTTTTACCCCTATACATGCATGTGATGGTTTCATTTTTTGTTTAGTTAAATTACCACCACACAGGTTAATGATGTTGTATGTTTTTCTTACACGTGCTGCCTCTGTTTTTTGTCACCCCAGGTCATGCGGAAGCTGTACTTTCAGTTGCCTTTAGTCCCGATGGGCGGCAGCTGGCCAGTGGCTCTGGGGATACCACTGTTCGTCTATGGGACCTTAATACCCAGACACCGATGTTTACATGTACAGGTCAAAAGTCTAGGCCATATCACTCTCTTAGCCTGTTTGTTCTTAATAGTTGAAGTTTCTGTAGCTGATTACTGTGACAAAATCAAGTTTGACATTATATGCACATGTTTCTTTTTGGAAAGGCTTTTTTTTTTTTTTAATTTGAGTGAGCAGAGTAAATTATTTTATTGGTCATTTTGATGATATGTTAGATCTCAGATTGATTATCTTAACAAAACTGAAACAAGCTTATGCATGATCGTGTTCGTTGTGGGTTCTTCATACCTAGGAAAGAGGCCTATTTTGGATGGTATTTGATGTTTCACAAGGCAGGGTTCTTCAGCCCATTTGTTCATTTCCTCTCCACTTATTGCATTGATCATATATGAACTACTTGATGCAGGACATAAGAATTGGGTTCTTTGCATTGCATGGTCACCAGATGGTAAGCATCTGGTGAGTGGGAGCAAGGCTGGAGAACTTCAGTGTTGGGATCCTCAGACGGGAAAGCCATCAGGGAATCAGCTTGTGGTAAAGTCTTTATATGCTAGAATAGCTGATAGTTCATATCCCACTTGAGTTGGTTGTCAATTTCAATTTTGACATGCTCTTGAAGCATTTAGGTGCAACTCGTTTAATCTTACAGTCTCAAATACTATGTACACAGTTGTACTCCTTTTGGTTGGGTCTAATAGTTTGGTTGTATCCTAAATATTTACCCTAGGGTCATGCTTCTTTATTTATTCGTGTCTGTTTCCATTTGATTCATCAGTGTGGTAATCTGTCTTTGCTGATGGATGTATCTAACTTATTAGATGCATGACTAAATTATTATGGAGAAGTGTTGTGTCTTCTCGAGTAAAGATTCTGTTGCTCACTCCCTTATTTTTTAAAAAGAAAATAAAATAAATCAGAGATGATCTTTGTGTCCTTATTGCTTCTGCATGCCAAGAGTTTTTTTCATTTAAAGTGTCAGAAACTTTTTTGGTGAAAACTTGGGAAAATGTTACAACTAAATGGCTGCAAGGTCCTGTGTCTTTTCTGGGCCTATAAACAGTAATTATTATATTTTAACTTGACTTCTGGACAAAGTTAGATATGGACCTACAACATTCAATTAGTTTCTTTTTTCCCTCATAAATTCGAATTGTTTTTGCAATCGACATGGTAGAAATTTTCATACCATTTAGGGAATATCCTATTTGGTGTTTAATTGTTGTGCTAACAAATAAATGTCTAGAAACTGATATTTTGCAATTTGCCTCGTTTCAGGGCCACAAGAAATGGATTACTGGCATCTCTTGGGAACCAGTCCATTTGAATGCTCCTTGCCGTCGCTTTGTTAGTGCTAGCAAAGATGGAGATGCACGCATATGGGACATATCACTAAGAAAATCTGTTATTTGTCTTAGTGGCCACACACTTGCAATAACTTGTGTAAAATGGGGTGGAGATGGAGTAATTTATACTGGGTACGTAGGCTTTTCTGTCTACAATTATGTGAAAATGTTCATCAGACAACCACTACTCCTATTCTAATCAAAGAGCTTAAAATTTACAAGTTTTTTGGCCGATCCACCCAAGAATCCTGGTTTAGGATATAGCTGATCAGTGCTAGAGAGGACAGGAGACTGGAATATTTAAAAAAAAAGTAGGAATTTTCATTGACACTTGAAATTGAACTACTGGATATACATAAGCTCATCGCAACTACTGCCCAATACTTACTGGAAGCTCATCATATGAAAAAGCGAACTAAATTCAATCAATACAGAAGGGACTTATATATAGTTAATTGACTTTGAAAAAATTAGAAGACTCCAAAGTCCACTGCAAAGCGGTCTGCATTTCTTTCCTTCCATAAACAAGAAAAAGTGGAAAATTGATGCGGCTTTCTTTCTGGAAGATTAGCTGGCTTTATCTGCCTTTATGATTTTATGCTAATACAAAGTACTCTTTAACTCATAAACCTAGTTCTCAGAAAATCAAACGTTGTCAAACTGTGGTTCAATGGCCATTGCCCTTGCTTTAGCCATATATTTCACCTTTGTCTTCATCTCACTGGTGCAGCTCCCAGGATTGTACCATTAAAGTGTGGGAAACATCACAAGGGAAGCTTATTCGTGAATTGAAGGTAATTGTACGGACATATTTTGTTTCTTTGACAATATTTTAGTACTGCATTTTCTGACCACATTTATGCTGTAAAGGTTTGCTTATTGTTTGTGAAAAGGAATGTTCTTTGTTACAATTACCAATCAGATCTTAGGTTTCCAATTAATAATCTCAAACTTCAATTGTTGATGTGAAATGGCAGTTCCTCTCTTTATAACTCCTTGTGCATATGGTTCTTGTTTTAGGGTCATGGGCATTGGGTTAACTCTCTCGCATTGAGCACTGAGTATGTTCTTCGCACAGGAGCTTTTGATCATACAGGAAAAACACATTCTTCTCCAGAGGAAATGAAGAAGGTAAGGTTGCTAGTTGCTTCAGTTGTTGCATTGTGATGAAAATGGCTCAAGACATTTATCTTCTAGTGTTTTCTGCTTGGGACCATATTTATTTACCATCTATGAATAAGTTTAATATTCAAGGGATATGAGTATGGATTTTTTGATGCAGTTTCAAAATTTTAAATCTAGTCATTAGTTAAAGAATGTTCACCCCTGTGGCAGCTATCTGTTGTGAATGTTCAAGAACTTTATATGTAGTAGTTGAATGGTTGATGGACCTTTGTGTAGTTCTGAAACTTTGTTGATTTATACCTTGAAGCTGGATTTTTACTAATTTATGCAGAGGGATGTTACCATGTAAATGAATGGGAAAAAAGAGAGGCTGAAGTTGCTTTCCGGGAGCCTCCTTTGGGCATGGTCTTCAATCCCATCATATACTTAAGCTTTTATTTTTGTTATCTGATATCATATTTAGTTAAAAATATTTACTTACTCAAACTTAATGTAAAATAATTTTCTTACCATCTATTTGTCTAGGACATTATTTGAGTTGAGGGGAGAGGGGACTTCTCTTGGCTCCTGCTTAATTTATTTGCTCCTATCAGTAGTCAATATAGTGCAAGAATGTGAGACACTTGTTTTCTTTTTTCCTCTTTGGGTTTGCTCATTGTTGTGATGGAAGGGTTTGCTTGAGTTAGAGCTATGTGTCTAGGGTGTTCCATGATTTCCAGAAAACTGCAGCAAAACAAAACAAAAGGCGTTGATTTCCAGCTTCTGAAGTTCTCTTTTTTATGTTGCGCTTTGTGCTAAAGAGCCTGCAGTTTTCCTGTCTATATGGAACTGATTATTCCTACCTATTTATAAATGTTATAGGTTGCTCTGGAAAGGTACAATAAAATGAAAGGCAATGCTCCTGAAAGACTAGTTTCAGGTTCTGATGATTTTACCATGTTCCTGTGGGAACCCGCTGTCAGCAAACACCCTAAAACTCGCATGACAGGTCATCAACAGGTACAAAGGCTATGAATGCTTTTCTGTTTTGCTTGCAATCCTAATTCTTGATCCTTGTTTGTAGGGAGTGCAATGTAAAGAGGCCAAGTGTTGACATATACTCTGAATCTTGCAAATTCTGTCTGCAAGTGGAGTCTTGAAATGCAATTATAATTCAATTATTTTTTTAACTGAAGTATTTTACTTCTTCTTGGTTGCTGCAGCTTGTAAATCATGTATACTTCTCACCTGATGGGAATTGGGTAGCTAGTGCATCATTTGATAAATCTGTGAAGCTATGGAATGGCATTACTGGGAAATTTGTTGCTGCTTTCCGTGGCCATGTCGGACCTGTTTATCAGATCAGGTTTGATTTGTTTTAATCACTTCTGAATATCCATACTCTAAACTTTTGTAGCTGTTCTCATTAAAAATTGCATGATGCTCTGCAGCTGGTCCGCAGACAGTAGGCTTCTTTTAAGTGGGAGCAAAGACTCTACGCTGAAGGTAATTCTATCCACTCTAAACCTTTTCTTTTGGTATTTGGGGTTTCAAAATGACCGCTTGGTTATATACACTTTGGTCCAAACACAATGAAAGGATGTTTGGTCCTTATTTAGTGGGGCCCCATATGTGTGAGAATGTAGTTTCCGCTCTCTGGTACCTCTCTTAATGGATCATAATAAGCAATTATGGTTTTCCTTCAATGATTAACTGATATTCTGTAAAGAAGGAATGCACTTCTCCCTGCCATTGCATGCAATTTGTGCCAAAGTGTATTATTCTGCAAGGCGCTTCCTCTTGTCGCCTGCCCCTTTCTCCATTCCTCTGACCCTATAATTACTCCCCTTGCCAGATTTGGGATATACGAACACAGAAATTAAAGCAAGATCTTCCTGGCCATGCAGATGAGGTATGTTCCACTGTGAACGTATGGCCATTTGATGCATATATTATTTGAATGCTGATATTTTAGCTCTGATTCTTTGTGGTAAGGTATTTGCCGTTGATTGGAGTCCAGATGGTGAGAAAGTAGCTTCTGGTGGTAAGGATAGAGTATTGAAATTATGGATGGGCTAAGATTAACTGATGGGGACAAAGCTACTGGGAGACGGTTGAAATGTTAAATGATGTAATGATTTGGCTGTCAAACAACAATCTATTTGATAATATCCGAATATATGCTGCAAGTGGTATGCACATTCTTACGGGAACAAGTAACTGATGTATCAGCTATGAGAAGGATTCGTCTTTTCACCTTGGTACCATAATTTTGCGACGTTTGTCACAGGTGTTGCAGAGGTAGAAATTTGGATTCTAGCATATCTATCACAATTTTCAGGTCGCACAAACTTGCATGGATGTGCTGAATCTGAATAGAAGATAGGTAAAAAATGGCTGAAGCTTTTATAATGTGAACAATTTTGCAAGATTTTCATCCTTTTCTTGTGTGTATCATTATATAGGCTAGAGTTGTGGATCCACCTTGAATGCTGTGAATGTCAAAACTTCGTGTTAGTTATTTTCCTGAATCTATAGCATTGAAATATAGTGGAAACTTGTGTTAATATACCATGCTTATCCGTATTCGGCTGCCTGTCGTTTTCCTAGTCTTTCTCCCTTGTCCTTATCGCATGTGTAGGGTCTGTATGGGATTGCAGTACTTCTACGAAATTTTGTTTTTTTTTTCTTTATTTTAAATGAATTGTTTGATACGTTAATTTTAAAAATAAAAATAAAAAAATTATTTTAATATATTTTTTAAAAAACTATTTTAAAAAATAATGTCCAACAACGTCAAATAAAATTACTACGGGCCTATCTACTCTAGCAGGCTTATTATTAAGGTATGGGGCCATTATTTGTGCTAATTGTGGGCTGTATAGCAGTCCAAGGCAAGCAACTATGAAGTGCTTTTGTAATGTTTGAGGCAAATTCTTGAGGATGCGCTAACTGACCTTCTTAATAGAATTTCTAATTTTTTATTTTTAGGAAAAAAAGAGCTCATTTTTAACATCTGTTTATTATCTTTTGAACAGAATAAATTATTTCTGCCTGAAACAAAATAATACAAAAACAAGAGAGGTCTTTATGTTTTGAAATGCAATTAAAGAAATAAGATAATGAAAAATAAACATTCAATTGAGTATTCTAGTAGAAAGGTGGAGGAGAGGCAACTTCAATACACAAAGAAGAGTAGAGGGACTCAATTAACATGACAAAGAGTTGGGGGTTTCAATCAAAAAATTGAAAGAATAAAGGGACCAAATAGCCCGTCATAATACAAAAAACGAGACACACTGGACTGGAAAAATATAAGTCGCAAATGATAATGCTATAGATGGGGCACTGAAATGGAAAAACAACTGCAGGTGACCCCTCTGATAAACTGCCTTTCTGGTCCTTGAAGCTTTAACGACTAAAATTGCTAATCCTTTCCAATCCAAAAACTGATGCATGATTTGTCGAGGTAGCGTTCATTCTCTCGGGAAATTTGCTTCGAACAAGGGAAGTCTTTCCATAGCTCCATCAAGTGCAAGCAAGTGTTCTGTTTTCTTTGGATCGTCTGTGTCAAGATGAGTGATGCTGATATATATTGGATCAAATTGAGTGAGTTCTTAGACCAATAACTTTGGCTCAATAGAGCTTGGATGGCATTCGGTTTGTTCTCCCCTCTGCCGTGGCTTCAGTTCGAGCCTTTGTAATGAATGATGAAGAAAAACCCGTAACTTTCCATGGATATTTTGAAAAGATTTTGCTGTTCCTTTCTTTTGTGCAAAGAGAACTCTAATGTTTAATTTTTTTCGTAATCAACTCAGAAGAGGAAAAAGATAATATAAGAAGAGGGAAGACAGCCAAAAATGCCGAGCCACATTCCAAATCATGATTACTAGGTACAAGAGAGAAACATAAAAACACTATCACTATGTTTCCAGTAAGAAAAGAAAAAAGGACTTGAGATGCAGAGAATAAATCAAATCAGCTACTCCTTCTTGGAGACGAATAAAAAAAATCAACAAATTTGAAGCCTTAACATTAAACGAAAACTGGGAACTGTGCAACGTAATCTAAGATTGGCGACCATGTTTCGGTGGCGTATCGATACTCAGTGGAGAAGGGATATCTTCAGGCAGCCTGCCAGGTTTAACCCATCTACCGTATTGGTTCAACACGAGCCCCTTGTAAGGAAACTGGTACCAGAACTCTGGTATTTTCAGATCCTCTATCAGCATGTCACTACCCTTGTTCACCAATGCTAAATCTCTCCTTGCATTCCATCGATACTTGGATTTCTTGCTAAAAAATCCATCTATCAGGTGAAGATACAGCTCCAGATTATGAGACCCAGACAAGTCAGATTCAGGCTTCAAGTAGGGTGACATAAATGCATCAAGCTTCAATTGAGTTCCTACATGCCTATAAACCCAATTCAACTTCCCAGTGAGTCCATGAAACTTGTTAAGCATTTTGTTCAACAGGCCTGGTAGTTTTGGGACTATATCTTGCTTAACTACAACACGTAGGGTCTTGACTCCTAATTCGTTGAGCTTCTCCTTGAAGGCGATGTTTCCAACCCTTGGTGCGCCAAAAGAAATGACGCTAACAAATAGATCAGGAATGGCAGTTGCAGCCTCATAAGCATTGAGGAGTGCCAATGCACCTCCTAAGCTATGCCCTGTAACTGTCAAGCTAACCTCTTCACCCTTTCCTCTATAAAAATTCACTAGTCTCATCACTTCTTGCATAACCTGCTCAGAGGCACTTAACTTATTATACCTTGTCAACTCATCCTTGGATTTGTAAACACTGAGGAACCCTTCTTGAACTTTAACATTTGTGTTGTCAATATGTTCTAGACTTGTGGTGAGGTCTTTGAACCACTCTGATGGCGACACAGTGCCTCGCCATGCGACCATTATGTCTCTCCGGCCGATTCTCTGTGATTCTTCTCTTCTGCTTACAGCAACATAACCCATCCAGTTGGAATCTTTGCTCCACGTAGTGTATGACCTCTTTAACCACTCAGGCACATCTACATGGGACAAGGCATAAATGTACTTTTTCACCTTGTAACCATGCTTTGTGAGGCCTAATGTTTCAAAAAATTTACGCCGGTTATACCTGCAACTCCCACAAAAATCTGATAAAGGATCAAAGTCGAAGGCATCATATGTGCCCTGAACAAATTCTCCATATTTGAGAATTTCTCGTCGAAGACTCGGGTCGAGAGGGTCAAGAAGGGTCTCCCAATTGCTTGAGCCATGGATTTCTTTCCACACTGCTGATATACTCTGCTTGGGAGATAGTGTAGGAGTCATGTGATCTCCTCGGTCTACAAAATCCAAAGCTGTATATGGCACATGGAGGAGGGATGCTAGTGTTTTGCTGGGATTTCTAGCCTTTTGCTTTGGTTTGGAAGCCTGATGTGGCTTCACAGCTAGTTCCTGATGGGTTTGGTTAGTGGAAAGCCGTCTCATGCTTCTTGCACAGCTTACATGAAGATGAAGGTGGAGACGTTTCTTGACGTTGTAACTTACTGCCTTCTTGATAGCATGCCAAGTGATATTAAGCTTCAACTTCCACGCTCTTCTGGTTTTCCTTGACCTTGTTTCCTCTGTTGTGACTTGTCTAAATGGTGACATCTCCATGGCGATCCTAGAATTGCTAAAAGCTTGTGATTTGGAACCAAGAAAACGAGATTCTCAAACAGTGAAGCGAAAGTGTCTGTACTTTGTTTGTTTGTGAAAGATACATGAAGGAGAGCCTTATATAAGCTATAGATGAGAGAAGGCAAGAAATTGGGTCAATGAGTTTAATTTTCAAGCACATCATTTCGACGGCTTAGACCATCTTCCCGGAAGCTCACATCTTTTCTGTATCTTCAAAATAACCCAACAGTCTGCTATAATTTATTGTTTTTTGTTTTCTCTTCAGTCACTCTCTTGGACTGGGTAAATAATATAGCAGCATTGAAAAATCAAAGCTTGTTCAAGCTATGACCCTCCACATGGTTGCTTGGACCAGTCAAAGGAGATAAGGTGAATGCGATGGCTTGCATGCATGGCACATATTTGTCTGTTTATATGATTATTGAGATTTGAGAATATGTATGTGGGGACGTAATCCTTCCATTGATTAATATGAAAGGGAGATTTGGGGGCGCCTAATTCTTTCCAAGAAAATAAAAATTAGTAAATTAACGGCATTTTCTTCTTCTTCTTCTTCTTCTTCTTCTTCT
>Ga0325414_1000387_pt1 | contig 34875 bp, 23 predicted proteins | sample PopdelMetagenome_8_FD_206183 | JGI IMG/M metagenome (GOLD analysis project Ga0325414, IMG submission 206183) | Populus deltoides microbial communities from Bellville, Georgia, United States - Leaf-PdKOR-R3 | ecosystem: Host-associated > Plants > Phyllosphere > Phylloplane/Leaf | place: USA... | reverse complement strand
CTTATCTAGTAGAGTTTTAGATTAAAAGGGGTGTTTAAGAGTGTGATTGATGTTGTTTTTTAAAATACTTTTCTCTTAAAAATGTATTAAAATAATATTTTTTAAAAATTTAAAAATTTTATTTTTAATATTAATACATTAAAATGATATAAAATTACAAAAAAAATTATTTTTTTTTCAAAACTTAATTTTAAAAAAATCAAGTTTAATCTATAAGTGGCTGGCCGTTTCTTTCACGCTCATTGGCATCATTCCTTATGATCTTTGCTTGTTATGGTGTCGTCGGAAACATGCGACGTAGATGGTTTGGTATCATTGACTATCGGCTGTATGTATTTATGGCATTCTTCAGCTTTTCATTTAAAAATGGCGGGCAATGAAGGGCTGGATATCCTCTCTCTCTCTCTCTCTTTTTTTTCCTGTTCTCATAATTAAATTCGTTTAGATAATTGGCTTGTATTGTTGGATTAATTTTTTTCATATAAAAAAATATTTAAGTTTTAGTAATATTTGTTATAATAAAAATAAAATTAAATTGTGTATAAATTAATTTAATTTGACTCACTAGCCGTGGTAGGTCAAATGATAATTTAAATGATCAGTAAAAACATAATTTGACTTTAAATAAATATTTAAGATGTGATTTTTTAATAAACATCAAGACAACAACTTATTGAATCTATTCGAATCAATTTGGGCTAACTTGTCAATCCGTATACCAAGTTATAAGATCATAATAACCTTACAGAAAGAAAATCAAAACAAATCACAAAGTTTAATTTTCAATAAACTCAATATTGAAAAATAAAATTTAAATAAAATCAATTAAAAATAACTCGAGTCAACTAATGTTAACCTGTTAAACCCACGATCCTAATCATGAGACCAGAATAACCCAATAGAAAATAAACCAAAATAAATTGTGAATCTTAATTTTTAATATTTATTTTTTAATATATATTGACATAAAAAAATAATGAAAAAAATTATTTTAATATAATTTAAAATTAAAAAAAATACTAAACCCAGACATAGAATGCACTCCTAAATTGCTGGCGAGGATTTACGTTACTCCTAAATTGCCGACCATTGCTTGGTGCACAAGAGCGACATGCACCCCACAAGCATTTCAAACCTGGTCAACAAAGCAATAATCCCACACCAGACCACCCAATCACAACCATCCAAAATATAATGAATGGGCTTGCATCATACTTTAGTTTTATTTCCACCAAGAACATGTCTTTGGTGGGACCGTTGCCCCTCCCAAGTCTAGGATTTCATGATAGACGACGACTACTCTCCCTTATTACCATTTCTCTCCCTTTGTTTTTTATTTTTCCTGTCTTTTTGTCCAAAAATCCAAGGCCACATCAAGTACTTCCCAACCCATGAATCCTTTCACTGTTAACCCAGCAACACAAGAAAGCAACAAAAACCAAGCGCTGCGCTTTCCTGCTCGTCAAAGCCCTCAAAATGGCGTGGGCCGAGGCAGTGGATCGAAGGAAGAGCATGATGCCCGCTAGATCATCAGGTCATCAATACAAAAGGCCAGTGGGAACCACACCAAGGTCGTGATGATGGATGGGGGCGTTGTTTGTTTATTGGGCACTTGGAGAAGGGTTTTGCAAGGCATTACATAGGGACTAGAGAATAAAAGAAATTAAAAAAACAAGAGAAAATTAAAAAAAGAGAAAAGAGGGAGAGAGAAAGAGTGAACATTGCATAACATATGTAGAAATCTGCAGGAATGAGGACTGCAAGTTCGAATTATTCTTCTTCTGTGGATGATTGCTTTTATATTTACTCAGTAGCTCTTTTGGACTATACGCATAACAACAATAATATTAATGTTCCTTTTTCTCTCTAGCTAGCGACCACATTTCTTCTCTTAGTTTATGTGTGTCGAATACATATTTGCTTGTTTTTGGATTTCTTTTTTAAGAAATACTACCATGTTCAGACAATGGTACGTCCTCGAGGCTGCGCGCAAGTCAGTCATCAAGAACTGAAACGAGAAGACAGAGAGGGGCTATAAGCTGGGGTAGTCGTAATATATAAAGCAGCAAAGAGAGGGGAGGGGGCATGGCGGGGGGCCTCACTCACAAAGCCTTTTACACGTGATAAAGAAAACACCAAAAGCATACTTGCATGCGTGTATAAAAGATTCACCATCATCTCTCTAAAACGCTCTCTCTCTTGCTTGCCCTCTTTTATATCTAAAGCCAGAAGAACTTGAGCATCCATAAAAACCCATCTTTATTTCCTCTTTCCTTTCTCCTTTAACCCATCATTTCACGTTTTTTGTCTCCCTTTTTCTCTAAATTCTCTCTCTCCTTGCAACCTAAACTCTTGCGTTTTGGTGTTTGTTTCTTCTTGGCTACTGCGTGTCTGATTGAGTAGGTGCGTGTTGTATATAGTATATACTGGTTTGTTTTTTTTTGGAGTCGTTGTTGGTATTTATTGCTGTGACATCTTTGTCAAAGCAATAAATTTTTATTGGTACGATAGTGATTTCACTGCTCTTTTCAAAGTTTATTCCTTCTCTTTGTATATACCTCACCTCACCTCCTTCTTGTTCTTTTTGTTTCCTTCCCATGTGTACTCTCGTGGGTTTCAAATCTCTTTTAAAATGAAATATAATTTTTTTTTAATGCTCTTGTTGAGTTTTTATCTGTTTGGTTTTCTACCTGATATTTTATATATAAACTTTCAGTTTTGTGTAAGGAACCTGCTTAAGGTTGTGTGTGATTTTGTCTACTGGGTATATCTAATCTATTTTGCTGAGCTCCTTGTACCAGTATACTTAATTTTTCTCTTGCTCTACTCCTTTGCCTGTCCTTGTCCTCTTGATTCAAGCTCACTGGGGTTGCTAATTAGAACCATCTATAACAAGATTTTGGTTATTGGTTTGGTGATGATCAGTTTTGTCTTTGCATCTTGTATCATTTTTCGAGCTGCAAAGCTCATTTCTAGCTGCTGGTCTTATTTGGGGTTTCGTGTTTTCATTCACGCCCTTCCTTTCCTTTACATTTTAAGCATAGATTTTAAGGGAAAAACAATTTATTTTGAGAAACAATCTTTACCGTATGTATGCCTGTGATATTAATGCAATGTGCACTCTCAAGTCTCATGTTTTGCCTTCTCCACTTCAACGATTCACAAGTCAGAGACAAACTGTAAAACTTGTTTTTGGGTTTTCAATTTTTTTCTACTTTTTATTTGTTTATGGGTTTATATGCTGAATCGGAGGACTGAATAGTTTGGTTTCAAGATTTGGGAAGGAATAGTAATGCTTATGACGTGCAAAAAAGTCGCGGCCTTTTATCCATACCCTCTTACTTTGCGTATACAACTATGTTGAATTGCACCGTCATCATTATTATTCCTATTTCTTTACTGTATCTGCAATGTTTTTGTTCACTTGGCTGACATGCATTCTCTCTTATTATTTTGTACCTTTTTTGGTTGCAGAGGATAAGTGGGGCTTAAATCCAAGCCTGCAAGACATACAAGCGAAAGGCTAAAGATACATAAAGTATATTTGTGCCATTTGTTTTGAAGATAGAGTATCCTGGTGCTATCATATAAAGTTTCAGTGAGTGAAGGGAAGAAAGTATAAGAAAAGACCAGCAATGCCTGTAAGGCAAATGAAAGAGAGCTCGGAGCAGCACTTAGTGATAAAAACCCACATGCAGAACTCCATGAACCAACCACAAAAACACCACAAAACTGCTCAAAATGGAAAAGGACCACCACAACCACTCCAAGAAAGTTCCAACACTAAACCCCAAAACCAGGCCTCACCTCCTGCAAAGAACAGAGGGAGGAGGAGAGGCAGAGGTGGTAGAAAGTCTGATCAAGGAGATGTATGTACGAGGCCTAGTTCAAGGCCTTGTACAGTGGCACATAAACCTGTTCTGAACCTAACTGGTGATCTCCCGGCAAATGCTTCTAATGGGCATATTGAGAATAGTAAAAATGTTCGTGAAATGGAGATGGGTTTGGGGTTCCCTACCTCAAGCAAGTCTTTGAGTTTAGCTCCTAGGCCTGGTTATGGTCAAGTTGGGACTAAGTGTATTGTTAAAGCCAACCATTTCCTTGCAGAGTTACCAGACAAGGACTTGAACCAGTATGATGTAAGCTCCATTCTTTGAATGCCATGACGGAAATATGTTGTCTTTTGTTTCTTTTCTTTCAAGTTTTTTCTTTTGAATTTGTGATATTCACCATCTGGGCCCTTAATCTGACACTGAGCCTACAGATAATACCCCCCACCGTTTCCGTCTCTTGGATGGGTTCCTACAGTATTGAACATGGCTGTTAATATACGCTGCTGTAGAATATTTAAGCTTATAATTTCTTTGCTGAAGAAAATTTGTGGCATTCCTAATTTGTGGCCCTAAATCTGACAGGGGAAGTGTTTATACTTTTGTTTTTTCTTATCTTTTGCTGCTGCATTGCAGATGAAATTGAATAGGTTCTGTTTTTACTTCTGTTGTGTTAAATTTGGCCGTTAACTTGTTCTTTTTGCTTGTTGCCTCTTTTCATCATCTGTTCCTTCTGATGCTTGCAGGTTACCATAACTCCTGAAGTGGCATCAAGAACTATGAACAGAGATATTATGGCAGAGCTCGTGAGGCTTTACAGAGATTCTGACTTGGGAATGAGACTGCCTGCTTATGATGGCAGAAAGAGCTTGTACACGGCCGGTGAGCTTCCTTTTGCTTGGAAGGAGTTCATAATTAAGCTTAGTGATGAAGAGGATGTTATCAATGGTCCCAAGTAAGTATTTGTTATCTCTGCTTTGTTTTTTCATTTCTATTTTACTTTGTTTTTCTCCACTGACTCAATTTAAGAACATGGAAAATTGAGGGTGAGAGATAAAAATTTAAGTTTGAGAAAAAGAAAAAGAAAAAAACTTTCCTGTTTATCACATTTAAAATGTAATCTAGATGTTCCTTCTCTTTATTTGCGGATATGAAGTAATTATTTGACCCTTATAAAAATTCTTCAGGAGAGCGAGGGAATACAAGGTGGTGATCAAGTTTGTCGCGAGGGCCAATATGTATCATTTAGGTCAATTCTTAGCTGGGAAACGTGCTGATGCCCCGCAGGAAGCTCTACAGATTCTTGACATTGTACTGAGAGAGCTATCTTCAAAGAGGTACAATTTCTCATGGAGTCTACATTTCATTTTAAATTTTGTCGCCTGTATTTTTGTAATTCTTGAATCGAGCTTCATTATTTCACGGTCTTTTTTCTGTCAAGGTATTGCCCTGTCGGAAGATCCTTCTTTTCACCTGATATAAGAGCACCACAACGACTTGGTGATGGCTTAGAGTCCTGGTGTGGATTTTACCAGAGTATAAGGCCTACTCAAATGGGACTGTCCTTAAATATTGGTAAATTGATTACAAGAAATTGAAGTGTTGAATAGGAATTTTTAGCAGTTTGCATGAAGTTTTCTCAGTCCGATTTTTATGTTCATTGTGTGTGTGTATATATATATATATTTATTCGACTTTTTAACGTGTTGTGATGTAGATATGGCCTCAGCTGCTTTCATCGAGCCTCTTCCTGTGATAGAGTTCGTTGCCCAGCTTCTAGGCAAAGATATATTTTCAAGGCCATTGTCTGATTCTGATCGAGTTAAGGTACTTAACATCTAGAGGTGAAGTAGGCAATTTTTATTTATGATCTTTTGGAATTTAGTTTAACTTTAGCTGCCGTTTAAAAACATTTTAACAGATTAAGAAGGGTCTCAGAGGAGTGAAAGTTGAAGTAACTCACAGAGGGAGTGTACGAAGAAAGTATCGTGTCTCAGGATTGACATCTCAGCCTACAAGAGAGCTTGTGTAAGTTTTAGTTCTCTCTAGGCCATTAAGATTTTCAATTATGAGAAAAAGGTATAGCAATTTATTAGTTATTTGAGGTGATTCAGCTAACAAATAGATAAAAAAAAAACTGAAGATTCTTATTGTGCTTTATTCTAAGAGCTTGTGAATTTCTTTATGTGTTTTCTAACTTTCAAAGGTCTTCTGGTTTAGGTTTCCTGTTGATGATAACTCGACCATGAAGTCAGTTGTTGAATACTTCCAGGAGATGTATGGCTTTACCATTCAACATACACATCTACCTTGCCTTCAGGTTGGAAACCAGAAGAAAGCAAGCTATCTACCTATGGAGGTGAGCTGAGGTCATTTTTTCTGCTCAATTCTTTGCTTTCAGTTGTCTTTCTTTAACTCTTGTTGACTTGTTGGGATTCCAAATAGGCTTGCAAAATTGTGGAGGGGCAGCGGTATACGAAAAGGTTGAATGAGAGGCAAATTACTGCCCTCTTAAGGGTTACATGTCAAAGACCCAGGGATCGAGAAAATGACATTTTACAGGTATTTATGATGTTTTGGTCTCCCTTCTCTTACTTGTACACTGTTTGCGTCCTTCACTAGAGAACATAGAAACGGTGCAATCTTAAAGCTTACAAGTAATATCCCATGTTATGCCATGACTGCAGTGCCACCTAATGCTTTAATATCCCATGTCTTTGAGAGAAACATAAAGTACTCTCATTTTAGTTGAATAGGCACTGACATTGATGGAATAGCTGCTGTCATTTCCATGCTAAAATAATTGCGCAAAGTCTAAGTTCTACTCCTGTTCACAAAGAAGCATACGAAAGTGCTAGAAATTAACATGTGAGCTAGAAATTAACATGTGATCTAGTGTCCTGTGCATCTGCATTAATGTTTTGCATGGTGTTCTAGTTTTCCTATTTTAATCCTTTTAAATTCCATAGTCTGAGCATTTTGAAATACAAGCAGACAGTTCAGCATAATGCTTATGATCAAGATCCTTATGCAAAGGAATTTGGTATCAAAATCAGTGAAAAGCTAGCTTCTGTTGAGGCTCGAATTCTCCCTGCCCCTTGGGTAATATAAAGTCTTCAATTTTTTAGTTCTTGCTTATTTATAGAAAGTTGGCATTGTCACTTGTTCATCATCTGACACGACACATGAATCTCCAGCTGAAATATCATGAAACTGGAAAAGAAAAGGATTGCTTGCCTCAAGTTGGGCAATGGAATATGATGAACAAGGTATTGCACTAGGACCTTAAATGTATGCTCTTCTTCTTCTTCCTTTTGTTCTTCTGTTTTATCATTTGTTTCATTTTGTTTGATATGATATTATACTCTAAGCTGAAAATGGACTTTGAATATTGGAATGCATTATGAAATTGGAGAAGTTGTGCTTTAGAGAAGATATAATTTAGAAAGGAGAGAATATTTTATCCTGTTGTGAATTAAAGTACATATTTTTTCTCCGGAAGAATTAAGAGTTTCAACAAATCTATCATTTTCATTTTAGTCGACTCTTATTCATTTGATGCCTTCTAACAATGATCTCATGGTCTGCTGATTCCCATATGAATAGAAAATGATTAATGGAATGACTGTAAGCCGGTGGGCATGTATTAACTTCTCTAGGAGTGTGCAAGAGAGTGTTGCTCGTGGCTTTTGCAATGAACTTGCCCAAATGTGTCAAGTTTCTGGAATGGTAGTTTTTCTATAGCCCAAACTGCTTTTTAGCACTTGTTCTTCATTTTCCTGAACAGTTATTAACTGGATAATTTGTTCGTTTTTAGGAGTTCAATTCAGAGCCTGTGATCCCTATTTACAATGCCAGGCCTGAGCATGTAGAGAAAGCTTTGAAGCATGTGTATCATGCATCCACGAACAGAACCAAAGGAAAAGAGCTAGAGCTTCTCTTAGCTATTCTACCTGACAACAATGGGTCCCTCTATGGTATGCCATTTGTGCTGAGGATTTAGTGGTTGTGATCTATCCAAGTCATCTTATGAATTTTTTTTTGTCAAAGAACAATGAAGAAATGAGTCAGTACTAGAATTTTGTAACATGACTTCGTTTTTAGGTGATCTGAAGCGAATATGTGAAACTGATCTTGGTTTAATAACTCAATGTTGTCTCTCAAAACACGTTTTCAAGATCAGTAAGCAGTACTTGGCAAACCTGTCGCTCAAGATCAATGTAAAGGTTAGATCAACTTTCTGATTTATGAAAATAGCAATATTCTACAAATGTCTGGAGCATTCTTAAAGTCATGAAGTGACTCTTATCAATTGAATATGTATAAAACTACCACCAAGTACTTGGTGAAGTTATCGAATTACTAGGGAAAGATGGAACACGTTTAGATTTTTCTCATATATTTATAATTTTACTCTTATACTTTGCTCTTTTAATTTCGTCTGAAGTTTGTCCTGAACATTTAACTAAATCATTCATGGTCCTGATATTTATTTTTCTCCATGTTCTTGGTGCAGATGGGTGGTAGGAATACCGTCCTTTTAGATGCTATAAGCTGCAGAATACCATTAGTTAGCGACATACCGACAATTATTTTTGGAGCAGATGTGACTCACCCAGAGAATGGAGAGGACTCAAGCCCCTCGATTGCTGCTGTGGAATTTCTTTACCAAATTCCTTTTTCTTGAACTTGCTCTTCAAAATTATTAAGATCTGGTTGCTGATAGACGTGAGCCCTCCTGCAGGTGGTAGCTTCTCAGGACTGGCCCGAAGTAACAAAATACGCTGGATTGGTATGTGCTCAAGCTCACAGACAGGAACTCATACAGGACTTGTACAAAACATGGCAAGATCCTGTTCGTGGTACTGTAAGTGGTGGCATGATCAGGTAAAGAAATTTCGCTTCCCTTGGCATATTTTTTACCTGAATTCTTAATTTTGCTATCTATTTGTTAGAAATGTTGCAATTTGACTTGTTACATTCTCCTGTGCAGAGATCTCCTGATTTCTTTCAGGAAAGCAACGGGGCAAAAGCCGCTAAGGATCATATTTTATAGGTGAGTATTGTCATCATATGCAAAAAATTTGTAATAAAATGTATGGACCATTGCATGACACTGCATGTTCCATCAGCACTTAGATTCAAACCAAGGTTGTATCCAACCTATTTGGTGCAAGCACCCTACTACCACTATAATCAGTCATTCTAAAACCATGGTGGCCGAGACGATTGCACATGGTTACATGCGCACCTGCGCTTATTGTCCACGTATTTGTTTTTCAAATGCCTGAAATGCTTGCTTGTTTGCTTGCAAATCTGCCTGCGGGATCTGCTATATGAATCAATGAAAGATAAATGCATTATATTTAGACCTTCATACTTCTGATTCATAAAGTGATGGCATGTAACTTGTGCAGGGATGGTGTTAGTGAAGGGCAATTTTATCAAGTTCTGCTTTATGAGATGGATGCAATTCGGAAGGTTAGAATTTAAATTTCAGGGTCATGTTTCTTATTCAACAAAAGTGGAAACATTTCTAATTGAATAATTTCTTTACAGGCCTGCGCTTCTTTGGAGCCAAATTATCAGCCACCGGTGACTTTCATTGTTGTGCAAAAACGTCACCACACAAGATTGTTTGCTAACAACCATAGGGACAGGAATAGCACAGACAAGAGTGGAAACATATTACCTGGTAAAGTTCAGAATATCCTGTTGGCTATATATGTGCTCAAAGGCGCTCTTATCTACTTACTTTTTATCTTTTCTAATAGTTTATGTTATTCAAATTCATTTCTTGATTTTTTTTGTTTTTCAGGCACTGTGGTTGATTCTAAAATCTGTCATCCAACGGAATTTGACTTTTATCTCTGTAGCCATGCTGGTATTCAGGTAGAATCTCTATTTCTTAAATGGAAATCTCCTTAAGAAACTTGAATTGTTGGTTCATAAATCATAGCATATATATGTTTAGCCTATCTGCCTCACCGTTTTATGACGATCATGTAAATGACGAGGGAAGTTATAATAGATGAACTCTTTCAAAGAGATGGGAAAAGGAATACAGGGTCAGTTGCTTGTATTTCTTTTCCAATCCAGGTGATTAGAGATTAAAAACTATGTTGGACAGGCTGTCATGGTCAGATGGTTCTTATTCCTAGGGATGTCTATACCTCTTCTGTTGCTCATGTGCTCTGCACAAATGACCAAGGTAGCAATTGGGTGATTACTCTGCTATCTTGGACAACTCAGTTTGATTAGGACTCTGAACCATGTTAGTTGGGCTTGGAATAAGCTTGGTTCATTGCCACTTGCCAATGGGTTACCTGTGTGCCAATGGAAGAGTCATGAGATTTTTTTTTGTCGAGCTAGATGGAAGCTTGATACCCACTCAATGGGAATGGATGGAATATTAGGTTGGATTAAACTAAAATCAGATTGGTTGACAGATCAAAGACTTGTGTCAGATATAATTTCCAAGCATAAGTGGATGCTGCCAAATTCTATTTGCCAAATTCGAGATTTAGAGCAGTGATTTGTTGATTGCTTTTTATCTTGTTCTGTTAATTCCCTGTGTGGTTGTGTTCTTTGCTGAGGATCTCTTGCAAATGCTGACAGTGTGAAATAAGGATGATTTATTTCTTCCATATGTTGAATATCAGTATGTTTACAAGCATGTATGCACTGGCTTGCTGTCCTCGTGATTGAAATGAACTCGTTTCTATCTGATGTGACAGGGAACAAGTAGACCAGCACACTATCATGTTTTGTGGGATGAGAACAATTTCACAGCTGATGGAATCCAGTCCTTGACAAACAATCTCTGTTACACATACGCAAGGTGCACGCGCTCTGTTTCAGTGGGTAAGTCCTGTGGACAATATATTGTTACAGTGTCCATTGAGTTTAATATCTCAAATTTCTTTCATGAACCCCCCCCCAAAAAAAAAAAAAAAAAAAACCCATAGATGAATAATTCGTGTAAATTTAGGCTTTTAGCTATTGTATTACATTCAATGTGACCAACAAAATATGGAAATGTGTTGAATGCCTTATTCTAAGTTTTCGATGTTGTCAGCTGTATTGCAGCACATTGTTTTACAACTTGCTACTGGTTTTTGTGCAGTTCCACCCGCATACTATGCACATTTAGCTGCGTTTCGTGCTCGATTTTACACGGAGCCAGTAATGCAGGAGAATGGCTCATCAGGCAGTGGTGCTTGCCATGGTGCTAAGGGAACACGGACAGGAGAATCTGGTGTCCGGCCACTTCCAGCCTTGAAAGAGAATGTAAAGAGAGTAATGTTTTATTGTTAGGAGGGAATGGAAGTTGGATTCAGGAATAGGTAGTTCGAGATGCTAGAATCGAGAATTCTCATGTACATTTAACAACGAAAGAAACATGATAGCAGGATGTTTCATTCTAGCTCAGTGATTAGAACCCCCGAAAAGCCTATGGTCGGTGGTTCTCTTTAAACATGTCGAGCGTGAGAAACACCCCAAAACACAGGTGATAGGACTAGTCCTCCAAGTAGCCATAGATGATGGGAAGAATGTCAAAGTAGGCCATGTAAAGAAATGTTCATTTATGAATTAATCACGATGTAGGAAATTTTGCCACTTTGAAGAGTGCATATTTGCTGACTTGTGAGGTTTCATCCCAAGTGTGTGCTGTCTAAAGTTCTTGGTGAAGTTTTAAGAGGTGTGTGTATGATTGCATATGCAAGTATCAGCTCGTTATCTTTCATTTCTCCAGACTGCAATGCAGACGAAAATGACAATTAGTATTGCAAAGGCTAAAAGACATAAAGTTGGCTGGTGAAAAATTGAAGCCACGGCTAGGTTTCTGGGTGCTGCTGGGGCACAATGCAAAGAGTGCAGCACGGAGCACCGGAATGAGACCCAGCCGATAGCCCTCGTACCCAACAATTTCCCAAGTAATCCGAGCAGAGAATTTGCAGCAAAAATTGACTTGGAGCAAACTCTGCTTGCTTTACTGTTTCCTTGGTCTGGATCCAATGTGTCAATTTCTCTAATGATATGTGATGAGGATTTGTGTACAAACACAAGCTCAAAACACGAGGATTTGTATGTGCATGAATAGAGTAACTCTAGCTATTTATAGTCCCCTTTTCTTTTTCCTTTTTTTTTTTGGATTTTGTAAGCAAGTCTCTTTAGTTTTGGAAAATCATGCAAGTTATTTCCTTAATAAAAGCTGACCATTAACGTTTTTTTTTTAATCTCCAAACTGTATTTTTTATTTTGGTTTGTGGCTGGTGAAACTGAAAATTTTGACTAGAAAAAAAGGGTAATTCGGATAAAAAAGACAATTAAATTATAACAAAAATTAACTAATCGAAACATCAAGAGATAAACATGTAAAAATATAGGAATTCAATATGAAGTTTTTTATTTAAAAAAATCAAAAGGATTAACTACTAATTAAAAATGATGGTTGTCCCTATAGAATATTCTTACCGATAGATTTTTTCAAGGAATCACTTGATAATTTTTAACCATCAAATTTATGTAAAATTAGCATTATATTGCATGTATGTTTGTATGCGCTTGTATATATATATATATATATATATATATATATATGAAGTACTTTGCAAATTTAATCTCAATTCATTTCCATCCACCATATTCCTTGAACAAAGTATTGAATTATATTTGAATTAAAAATTAGATAAAACATAGTTTAATTTGCATATATTCAAATTATTTTGTGTTTAATTTTTATTAATTAAAATGGAAATGATGAGATTCGAACTCGTGACTGCTTGATTAACAAAGCACTAATACCATGTTAAAAAACATTTTCAACAAAAAAGCTTAAGTTGATTAAGGCCCCTAACAAATAGAAGCTTTCTTAAATTTTGGGAATGATGATTGTTTGAGATATATTTATATATATTTTTTATTATCTTCAAGGGATCAGTTGAGCAAAAGAATGCCATACCATCAATTCCTCTAACTCATAAACGGAGATGTAAAGAAGGAGAATTGAAAAATTGTTCAAACTTGAAGGGGGTGATTGAGAAAAAAAAAAGTTTTGGGGCTATAACGAGACACTGCGTAAACAGATTTAAGACTGACAGAAATAAAATTAACAGGAGAAAGGCCAAAGCATTTCAAATTTAGAACATTTATTCGCATGATGTTAAATGTTAAGCTCGAGCCCAACCCTGAAATTATACTTTAAAGGGAGGAGCAAGGAATGTTCCTAAACCCAATTATTTTAGATTCGGGCCACCTAACCGTGAACTGTTCCTACACACCGAAGAACTGCTGGCATTGCACGAAACCGACCCCGTAGGAAAAATGGACTGCAGCAGAGCCAGGAGGGCTATTTGATTTTCTCCTCGGCATGTCCTACTATTCTCTCGCACACCAGTCTGGAGGAGAATTCTTCTAGCAAGCTATAACCAATTTAAAACCAACAAAACCACAATCTCCACCTTGCTTTAAATATTAGTCTTGTTCTTCTCCTTCTTCATCCTCACGTTACTCTTTTTATTTCGACCTGGGGTTCAAAAACCATCAATTGGCTCGACAACCTTCTTCTTTGGTCTTTAAGCTCGAGTTTGCAATGAAAATATTGTTTTAGTACTTTTACAAGAAATGTAAAAATAATATTTTTATATATAAAAAAATAAAATAGCATTTTATTTAGCACTTTTTCTTGAATAGTATAAAATAGCTTTTGAAGAACTAGAATATTTTTTTTAAATTTTTTTTGTAACTCTTCATTCAGCATCTCCCAGGAAAGAGGTTAAAGTATTCTTAAATTCAAGACTTTTTTCTGAAAATAAAATTACTTGAAAAATGAATGCTTCAAAATTCTTTTAAATAATATATGAAAAAAGAACTCAGAATAAAAACATTCCATAGTTTTTATCTAAGTAAATTTAATTAAGACCAATGTAAGCATTATTGATATTTTTGTAATTAAAGAATTTTTTAAGATTTTAAATAACAAGTTTTAAATCTCAAAAAGTCTCTTAATTTCCAATTTTTAAGGTTGTCTTGGTCAATACAAAATAATATGTTTTCAAGATTTTTAAAAAAATTAAAATAATATTATTTTGCGAGTCTGTTAACTTATTGATTTAACTAGATCAATTCTTAATATAATTAAATATAAAATTCAGCTCTACTCAACAAATATAGATTTAATAATTACTGTTTATACATAATTTGATGAACATAAGAAAGAGAGTAGCACCATGTTCTACGTTTTATGAGGGAAACTTGGCATTTTTTTATCGCTGTTTCCGGATTACTTAGTATTTATTGACAGCCCACAAAAAGAAAAGGGGATGGAAGCGATTTTCCTCCTAAAATACAATTTACATCTTTGTTATTTAAATATTTATATATTTTTTTCTTCTCAATTTCGAATTTTGATTTTCTTTTTTATTTAAATTTTATGATTAGCGGGTTCCATGATAAGGATGCAGGTGACGTCTATTTAATAAACTCACCACCAACAAGTTTACGCATTTAAGGAGAAACACTTAATTGAAAAAAAATAGAAATGATTAGAAAATATTACAGTTAATAGTAGCTTAATCTTTCATTACCTCTGAGTAGACGAAGTACAATCCACTGCCTAATCATCTGCTTTCACTTCGTGTTGCACCAAAGCTAGCACAGTTACATATCTGAGAGAAAGTATCATTAGCCCGCTATATTACATTAACAGAAACACAGTCGAGTGGGCAAAATAAAGACTTAAAAATGGAACTCATATTATATGCATTGATTAAGCCAACGTTCGAACATGCAAGCTTATAAATGCTTTGATTTCCATTGAAGAGATAAAAGAAACCACCATCCCCGCATATGATTTGTGAACCAGAATACATACAAGCTTTATATATCCATTCAAAACACAATCCCAGCATAGGTTCATACGTGCACTTCACTAACATTTTCAACTGGTCTCTCTCTTTCACTAATTGAACGCGAGCCATTCCCGGGTCCCTTTAAGAATACAAGTCACTTGTATTGTCGTTGTCTAGCTAGCATTACGGTCTCCCAAGACCATCCTTAAAATGGCATGTAACAAGGCCTTATCAGCGGATCCTCCACCCAATGTCCTTGATGAAAATGACAACTGCAACCTCCGGTAATAGTTGGGAGAATCAAACTAGTGACGCTTTTGCTTATTTGGGTACTCTTTGGAATAAGGAAAGCCATATGGAATCTTGTCCACATGGAGATTCCTACCAAAAGAGAGGTGAGCCAGACTTCGTGTATCTAAGCATAAACATCTCCCGTATGTTTGTGTGGATGCTGTGTACTCGAAAAATTTGCCAGTGAGTACATGCGTCTAGATAAAAGAGAGATGTGACGTATACTAGGAAAGATAGAGATAACTCGAGGGTCGGAACCATCATCCTTCACACACACACACATTAGCATCTTTAATTTTCTGTTCTCTTGGATGCACATGGCTGTTTTATAATGTAGTAATGTGTAAATTTCAAGGACTCGAATCAGTTTAAGGGGTTCACATTCAAGCTAAAGTGAAATGTGAATTTAATGAAATACAAGCACCAATCACAAACTAAAATAAGTCGAACGAAGTCCAGATGTAGAAATAAATGTGGAAAAACTAACATTTCTACATCTAAACTTCATTGACAGATTTCTCTATCAAAATTCAAAGGCTACTTTACCGTGACCTGGGATTTAACTAGATATGTGGTCTTGCAGCACTCTGAATATAGGATGATAAAATTAAAAAAAAAAATTGTAGTATGAAATCTTATATCAGCACTCTGACCGTTTGGGGTTGCGGTCAAATGACAGCATAAATCGTTTCGTCGATCGCTATAGCATCGCCATTAATGCTCATTTAACCAGTCCACACGATCTGCGTTGTCGTGGTCCGCGAATATAGAGCCTAAGTCTCGAGGAGAGACTGGTGCATACGAGTTACGACCACACCATAGTCCTAACAATGGTTTGGTTCGCAGGCTTCTCCAAAATGCATCCAAATATCAAACAGGCATTCAGAGGCCAAAAGGTTACACCAACTCAGAAGTTCGGCTAAATTTGCTTTTCACGTTTAAATAAGAAACTAGGCAAATACTTGGTTCATTTGATCTGAAGGTTATTTATTTCGCTTTATGTTCATAATTTACAACTGAATCTCCTAAAATTAAAGAGTACAATGTTTTCAACTTAATAATCTCTCTTGTCGTCATTTTCAGTACCATCCTTTTCTTCTTCATCGTCATCAAACATGGAAGAAATATACAGGAAAGTGATCTAACATCAGAACAGGACAGGAACTTCAAAGAATAATATTATGTATGCCGTAAAACTCATGCTTTCGTCATATTGAAACTATAAGCTAGCTAGAAGAGAGAAGAGACCCACAAGAGGATCTATAAATGTTAAAGAAACAACTTTTCAAATAGGACAATCTTACTATTCTATTACTGTACCACATATATTCTCCAGATCTCAAGTAGTCTCTCCATCTTACTATTTCCATGAAATCTTACACTACTCAAAGTTGCAAAATCACACACACACACAAACACACTAAGGTTCTTGACCAGTCTCAAATTAATAATGATATCTCTTACGATCTCAATTCCTTTCCACAAAACATAAGACAGCTATATATTAACTTTGGGTGGTGTGTGGTGTGGGTGTGTAACAAAGATTTAAGACAGAAAATGACCAAGATCCAACTCACAAAGTGAGAAGACTGAACAAATCAACCTTATGAGAACCTGGAAAAGGGAAGCAACAAAAGGAAAAAAGAGCAATTTGTTCAAAACATATGAATAAAAATTTAGTTTCTGTTTCATATGAATCTATAACTGGATCAATTGGCCCACTAAACAATATACTGAGTGCAAATCGAGAGGAGAAACGCTAGTTTTAAAAATGCAAAATATTTAAAGAAAACATTGGCTCCTCTCTTTTTCTCTGATCTCACACACACTTTAATTTGTAAGCAGTTAAACTAGCAAGGAACGCACTTCACAGAAACCCTAGCCACTCTATTAATTAAGGTGAGCTTTAACTCCAAATCAACTAAAAATGAAGGTGATATGAGAGGTTTTTTGAAACCCTAAATGAATGGTATTATTTTGAAATTTGTTGCCGCTGATCTAATGAAGCCAGAATTACTTCATATAACCGTACTATAAAACCCTATCAGAAAAATAAGATAATACATAAATTATAAGTAATCTACAGGAAATAGAGGAGGCATACCAAATTAATTAACAAGTTCCGTACAACTGGCTAATTATAGGACTCTCAGGGCTCAATCACCAAAGCATCAGGAGAGATCTTGAAATCATGGAACTGTACCGAGACGCAAAAATCCTGTAACCCAAAACCCTAACAAACCTTAGCACAGGAAAAATTCCGTGCAAGTCTCTCATAATAAAAGAGCAGAAACACAACAAAGAATACAGTACTAAACACACACACACAAAAAAAAAAAAAAATCTTTAAGTGCAAACACAACAGTAAGAAGCAAACCCCAAGAACTACAGATGAGCCTAAATGATATATCTTCATAAAGAAGATCACTTACCTTTCTAGGGATTGGACAAGAAAAACCTAATATTAGCTAGCCATCTAAGAAAGTATAATAAGAGGAAATTAATTAGGGTTTATTTAGAATTAGAAATTAGGGTTTCTCGTGATACCAACTTCAGGTGAAACTGCCACATGATCTGTTCTTTCCTCGACAAAGGAGGGAGGTTAAGATCATGCTGGCAGCTTCAACTGATAGTGGTGCACGATAAGAAGATGCACAGTCTCATCAGAAGAGCTAGCGCATGGTATAGATTAAAAATACCAGGAGCTGCCAATTTTATACAAGCACAAGAGTTTCTCTGGTGGTGCTTTGATGTGAAGAGAGGAGAGGATAAAAGAGGTATAAATAGAAGGATGAGGAGAGGATTGAAAGGGAATTTTGAATTATCAGGTTTATTTATTTATTTATTGGTAGATGGAATATATAAATAGCTAGGAGGACTGTGAAAAAAGCTATAGCTATAGTGAAGATTAATATTATAAATATTAAAAACAGGATTTATAGATGGAAAATGTGAGAGGTGGTCCCTAAGGATGCAAATTGAATATTGTCACGCCAAGAATAGCACCATGCAGTTTTGCAGACAGGTTAGTGAGTATTTCTATATATATTGTAAGAGCATTAATAACTTTTCAGGCTGGGGCCTGAGAGAGTGGGGGACTGGCTCTCTGAGAAGTAAAGCATCAACCCATGAGCCAAAAGGGTGGGTGTAGAAACGCTAGTGAGTATCCGAGGGGACCATATCTCTAATCATCTAATATTTGCATGGTTACATAGGCAAATATTGCATAAGGTTCACACATAATTAAAGAAGAAAGGAAATGGAGTAGCATCTGCACCGAAGAAAATTTAGTGAATCTCTCTTTGCTGCCCTCTCTCTCCGACGATAATCTGATGTGCATTTAACCCAATTCCATATAAGCATCTCTTCTTGGTTCACTGGTAATAACCTTTTTCTTTGCAACTTGCCATATCTTGGATATTTGCCAATCCTACATCTGATTAATTGGTGCCAGCTACACATCATTACCAGTTATTAGAAACATATCTGATCTAGACAATCAGGGAAATCTTGCTTGTTTAAGTGTTTCTTTTTATTTAGAAATTAAGCAGCTCTTTTGGATGCGCTTGGTGTGATGATGGAACCAGGTGCATACGCAGTGTCATAGCTAGTGAATGGAGTTTATGATGCAGTTCAATTATAATGGAGTTTAATTAGTGTTCCCAAGCCCTGATTCGATTTGCCTAACCTTTCGGGATATCATTTACCGATTTCAAAATCCCAACTATATACCTTTTTTCTGATCTCAACATCTGTTTTATCGCGTTGATGATTTCTTTAAGAATTTCTCTCTCTCGATCTCTCTCTCGGAATAGATTCCTTTTCGTTGTTATGTTCCTCATCATACGAATATTGATGCGTACTATCGTTAGAAGTTCACTGCATCTGCTCTGCAGTGGACCAATGAACACTCAACGTTGCAATTCCGACAACCTAGGTTAATATCTACCTTCGTCTAGGGTTTTATAGCCAACACACACACACACACACATATATTCTGCGCATATGATCTACATAATATCTTAGATGCGTGGTGTCCAAAGATTTCATTAGTTAATTACTCAAATATGGTGTCGAACTTAATTTATCAAGCTTACAAAGAAACTCCATGCCTTTTCTTTTCTTTTTTATGACACGAAAGCAATCTTAGGGTGTACACGTAGTTTACTGAAAGGTTTGGTTATCTATTCATATAAACAATTGGCAATAGAGGGCTGCGTATGCCTTTTGGTATCTATGCAGGATATCTCATATATATCTATATGGTTGTAGATATTCCAGATAATATATTTTTATTTATAATTAACCATGATTTAATTTATTAATTTTTATTTTTGTGCAGAACACGCTCTCTGCTTTTTTTGTATATCTGACAGTGCCTAGTGTCAATAATTGATCAGCCTGATTGCAGAATTCTTTCTAAAATCAATGAATTGTCAGTAACCTAACTAGAAATATTATTTCCCCCTAAAATATTCTTTGAAGTAGTATATTATATAATAGGAATTGAATTAATTACAGAATAAGATAGTTAATTTAAAAATCCAGGGTAGCATCTATTCCATAATAAATGGTTGCCACGCAAGACCACAACATGCATATATATATATATATATATATATATATCAAGCATGGATTCAAAAAGTTTCTTGAATCATTGATTTGATGCAAAAACCATATTCCCTTGACAAAATCTCAAAGATTCCCACTTGAGATTTAAATTACCTTAGTATCAACTTCTGTCACACATCTCTTCACCCAACTTATTAATAATAATAATAATAATAATAATAATAATAATAATAATAATAATAATAATTATTATTATTATTATTATGTTATTTTGCTGTTAGAGATATAATTCAAGGTCACTCTTTGAATGTATGTATATAATTAATGAGATTTGTGTGTGTGTGTGTGTGTGTTTGATGACACTTGGCCACTTGGTATTATGTAAAATAAATCATTTTTTATTTTCAGAATTAATTAATTATGCATGACATCTCATGTTAAGTTATTCAGTTAATTTGTTTGAAGGGTTGTCTTTTAAATTCTATAAACATATTGATTTAAATATGTGCGTCTTTAAATTTTACAGACACATTGGTCTGAAAAGATATTATTTTTCTTATAAATATTAGTTTGATATTGGCAGAAATTAATTAGAAAATAATCTTTTTCTCCCTCTAGTCTTTCTTTATAAACTCTTTATTAACATTTATTATAAATTCTTAAGAAACTTATAGAGTTATTGTCTATAAGTTTCAAGAATTTGTTGCATCTTGAAGGTATATTATTTTAACTATGAAACAAATATAGTAGAGACAATTAATACCTTAAAGATAGATCTTCACGTCTCAAAACTATTTTTTATACACATTGATTTAACAAGTTTAAGGTATTAATTTGTAATGAAGTCCAAGAAATACCAAGTTGTGTATTGGTTTGTGGGGAAAAAAAAACTTTACTCACTGCTTGTCATATACATAATAGAATTTCTTCTAGAAAATTAAAATTTTCTCCATACAAATTATGAAAGAAAGAAAAACCAAACTTAAATAATTTTAAAATTTTAGGTTGTCTTGTCTTTTATACAGTTTCGGATTCTAAAAGGATAAAATTAGAACTTAAAGCTTTAAAGCATATTTTTGTTGGCTATGCTGAAAATTCAAAAGCATATAAAATATTGGATTCGAGTTCTAATATAATTGTGGATCTAGAGAAGTTGAGTTTATTAAAAATAAATTTCAAACTTATACTTATTCTAATTCAATTAGTGAATGAATCAATAATTATAAAATTAAAATAAAGTTCATAAATAATGCAGGTTTTCATCAGGTTTTAGAAATAAAAGAATTCAAGTGAATTATCCTATTGAAATTAGAAGAATCTAGTGTTATAGAAAATAAAAGAATTTACGTTCAGATTATATATCCTCACAATCTATTGATTTCTTAGTTGAAGGCAATAGAACTAATGTGCATAATAAAATGCAAATCTTATTAATAGTAGAAAATAATCCTAAAATATACAAAGAGACAGTTAATGATGAGATGAATTCATTATTGTATAATAATACTTGGACTATTGTTAATTTGCTTTCAGGCTCCAAAACAATTGGATGTAAATGAATTTTTAAAAGAAAATATAATAATGATGGATCAATTCAAACTTTTATAACAAGGTTAGTAGCTAAGGACATTAGATAAAATAAAGGAATAGACTATTTTGATACATATGTTATGGTGACTCGTATAACATCTATAAGAATACTTTTAACTTTATGATCAATCTATTATTTATATGTACATCAAATGGATGTTAAGATAGCTTTTCTTAATGTTGAATTGGATGATGAGATCTATTGGAACAACTAGAGGGTTTTTTTTCTACTAGGAAATGAGTATAAAGTCTGCAAAATAATTAAATCTTTACATGAATTGAAACAAGTACCTAAGCAATGATGAGAATTTTAATTCTGAAATTTTAGAATATAGCTTTGAACGTAATAGTGTTTATGTTGGTAAATATATTTATTCTAAATTTACAAATAATTTTGGTGTGATAATATATTTTTACGTGGATGTTATGATTATTGTTAATACTAACATGAATAGTGTCAATGATACAAAAAAAAATCAAATTAATTAAGTTAAAGAAAAAAATTTTTGATACACCAACTATTGATGATAAAATTAATGGGATATATATTTTACCTTGTTCTTCCCTAAACAAGATATGAAAGGTTTGGTATGACAATTGAGGAATCAAAGTGTTCTTTTAAATTTAATATTGCGATGGTTTGTATAATGAAAATGATGATAATAGTGTAATAACAATAATAATTTTATTAAAAAATAATTAATCTCATCACCTATAACCAATGACATTAAGGATAATTAATATCATTGTATTTTTGGGAGAGAAAAAATTGACACCAACCACCATCAATAGTGGTAATAAAGGCAGTGGTGTAAGAGTATGTATGTAATTATAAATAAAAATAATATATAATTCTTAAAAAATAATCTCATTCCCTTTCCTTTTTTTTACACCACCTATATATATAGTAACGAAGCTATGTCAAGCTTTTCTTTCACTTTTTCACTCCGTTTTCATTTCATCTTCATTTTTTTTAACCAAATAAATACCTTCATAAAACGTCAATTTTTATTTTTATTACATCATCTCTAGTTATCAAAAATAAAAATAAAAAGTCACAAAAATACCAATAAAAATAGTAAGATTTGCCAATGGATTGATGTATTGGTAGACGAGGTGTTATATAAAAATCATTATTTAGATTAATTATCTAATTAAGTATGCAATCATATTAAAAACGTATTCGATAAGAACTAAGGTTTCATTTGATTTGATTTTTATGCAAATTGTTTTTTAATTTTTAATTTATAAAAAATTTATAGATATGTTTTGTAAATTATTATTTTTTAAAAATTTTAACTCGTAAAAAAGTAAAGAAATATGTTTAGCTAAAAATAACTTTTAATTTAAATAAAAAGTTTGTGTTACAATATGGAGTGAAGATTTTGATTTAACCAGGAGTTAATAATTTGAACTCTTGATTTATAGATCCTAACTTATACTACATATAATTTTCATAAAAATTGTTTGGAGAAGTTTTTACTAAATATCATTTAAATTTATTTTTGTCATAAGTTATTTATGAAAAAACAACTTTCAAACTATGATATTTCCAAGTCAATAATCACTTTTTATAAGTCATGTTAAACGCACTCTGCATCTATTATTAAAAAAAAAGTTGTTTTGAGTTATTTTTAGTAAATATATTTTCAATTTTTTTTAAAAAAAAAACTTTTAAATTATGATTCAAAGTAAAAATCACTTTTCGTAATTTATTTTTATTCTAATTAAATTGAACCAAAATACCAACTGATTATGGAACGTCTAAATTTCTACTTATTGTTTACTCACATTCCAAGTAATCCGTTCTTCCGCGCTAATTTGCTAATATAATTGGTCTAAATTATTGAATCATCACGTTGACGAGAGGACCTTGCAAGGCCACAAAGACTTTTAATGGGCGGGTCATACTTTGTGGAGACCTGGCTGAGATCCGGTTGCTGAACACTGGCGTGCATGATTTTGTCCTCTAGTTAAGTGTAACTATTCCTCCTCGGCAGTTCTGCATGTCAATATCTCCAGTCGGAGGGTTGCAATCTTGCAGAGCATCCAGCTAAAAAAAAAAAAAAACCTTTTTTATCAAGAACCTAGCTTGTACAGATTCATGGCTTACGTTATCAAAGCATCGCGTGTAGTTTTTGGGTCAACATTCGTGAATATATGGATCGCAAAAGTCACTTAAAAAGTTAAATATTGATATACTAAAGAAGAAACCAGGCACCTAATCTAGGGGGTCCATGGAGCATATGATACCACGAGATACGTCAAAACATGCGTGTAAACCCAACAAGTATCTTCATTGAGGACCGAGGTTCTCTGCCCCCCGCTGTCCTCCTGGTAGTTTTTATTTTATTTTATTTTATTTTTTCATATTTTTTAACTACAACTTTACACAAAACACATGACACAGAGGGAGAGACAGGGTGTTTTTTATGTGTGTTTTCAAATAACCCCGATAAAGCCAAGATTATTGAAAACTCTTGTATCTTCCTATCTGGTCCTTCTTGGCATGCAGAATTAAGGGCACAATGCGCGCGGCGAGGTAGCTACAATGGTCCCCGGAGGCCCGGCCTTATAGTATTGTAATATGAGCGTAAAGGGTCAGGTAGAATTAGATAACTCCATAACACAGTCGAGCTGCAAGATGGAAATGGTATCTTGTCATTGCAGCGCGCTGATACACGGTGAAGGCACTCTGATTGACCTTCCAAAATATATTGCGTTATCTCATTCTCGATCGCAAAAAACAAAACTGAAGATATGAAGGAGAAAAAATGGTATGCTAGGAGACGAAATGGAACGACTGATGATCTTGTCCAATTAAATCTCATTTTCCTCGCTTAATTTTTAGTCTCTAGATCCGCACAGCATGGCATCATTCTCTCTCCAACAAAAACTGTTGCGGAAGTGGAAAATGGCTGCATGATTACACGTACCTGGTTGCAGCAAGTCAAAAACACAGGCCGTAATTTATCCATATGGTTCCACCTCTATTCGGAACATACTTAGCATGTGTAATTGTCACTTCCTAGGAGATTGCTCTAGTTAACTACACGCCCACACTCCTGCTTCTCTAATTCGTCATATTGAAGGAAGGAAAACCACGCACGAGCAGGTTTTGCTGTGTTGTTGTGATCATAAAATTGAGCCTTTTTTTATTTGACGTGTGAAAAGCCTCCCCTCTCCTCGCGGTGTAACCACTAGCCAGGAGCCGCTTCCAACAACATGAGCTGCGGATTGGAAATTATTCTGGTGGACGTAAAAAACAACATTGCAGGGTAAAAAAGAACAAGGATTCCTTGTATTAAATTACCTTCCATGGTGTTTTACTAAACACAATCCAAGGGTAGAACATTCTTCAGCCCTCACATTCATTAAGGAGAGTTCATTAAACACAACCTGACTACCCTGTTCACAACGGAGCCCCAGCCCGAGCTCCCAACTCACTCTGCTCAGTTGACTGCATAATGCTTCAAGATACAAAGACTTTCAGCATAAGTTCGAAATGTGCGATGATGCAGAAAAAGAATATTTCGAGAAGCCCGCAGACTAACCATAGAAAGTCCAGCAACCTTCTAGCAACTCAAGTCGGAACTGAAGTTATCCTTCCAAAAATTGACAAAATCAAAACCATGATCATAGCATGTTCCTCTTCCAGAGAAGTTAATCCAGGTTTGAAATCCTTTGTTTCCTTTTTTGAGAATGTCAATTTATTTAATGTCTGTTTGCACTGAAAAATACATCAAAGCCTAAACATCTCAACTAGACACAGAACTACCTAGAAAATTTACAGATCTTCCATCAGATTAAATGAAAAAGAAAAGGATATCAAGTGCCCAATTTGCACCTATCTCCTTAACATTACTCATGAAGAAAGTTGAAAGCGCTGCTAATTCTAGTTCTCCAACTACAATGAATGGTACATAACTCTAGAAAAAGCCCAAAGATTTGATCCCAGTACCGACAAATTTTAAAACATAATAACACCACATCCCAGGGCTAGAAAAAACCCAAAGATATGATCTAGAACCAATAAATATTAAATATATTAACACAACATCCTAGGGCTACAAAAATTTGGGTTGGGAATACAAATCATTACCCAAAGATTAATCTAATACTGTTCCTTCAACTAGTGAATGCTTGTGCGTGCAAGCAACAGTTTGTAAATATCTGAAGCTGTGGGACGGTCAGCTGGATTTTCCTTGGTGCATCGACAGAATAAATCAACAAGGAATCTCAATGTTTCTGATTGAGCCTCAGGTCCCTCCGGATTTGAGCCAGAATGAGTAACCAAATGCTCGTCCATGGACCCCAAAGCCTCCAGCTCATCAGTTAGTGGTGGTCGTTTACCTGACTGCTTATGTCAAGACCAAACAATAAAAGAAAATGGAACAGTTCAAGACCAGAGGTGGCAAAATCAAGCAGATTAAAACGCTAATAGCACCATGGGAAAATAAAGATTTACTGATTCACCACGCAACAGTGAAATGGTAACACTAGAAACTTTTGCATCTAACTGTTATTTACCCTCTATTATCCATTGGAAAGTTTCAGTGTATAGAGTGATGTACCTGTAGAAGCTCATGTATGCGCGATTCAGGTAAGCCAGCATACGGGACCTGTAAAGTCAACAATTCCAGAAGTAGGCATCCATATGACCAAATGTCCACTTCCTACAACAAAAAGAGAAATCCCATCACAATTCATACTATTAACTTGCACAAACTAAAGCATATGCAACGCAGTATGGGGCCATAGCCCAACACAAATTCATTGAAAAGATTGTACATAATTGACAAAGTCGATCTTGTAAGTTCTAGCCAATGCTGATATATTTGTTATATTGATATCAACATTTGAATCAGAGATTGCAATTATAGAACTCAGTGGCATTTTGGGAAATCAGAAATTTGAATCCTGCATCAGATGTTACGCAACAACCAGTTCCTCAAAAGCTGGTATTTGCTGATGACAAGTCTGTTAGAATGTATAGCCAGTCCAAACTCAGAGATAACCCCTCAATTTCTTGAATCCAGCACATTCTACATATTATGTCGATAAGTATAGAACAGCATAAGTAATGACTAACTTCATGCTTCATTGCAGTTGATAAACAACATTTGAAAGGCTACGCTGGTGTTAATATACAGCTGTTGCATCCCTTCAGCCTTCAAAGGCACTTTCTCATATCCATCCACCAGGTTGCTAACAATCCCCAAAAGATCCTCTCCATTCTCAATTCAAGGTAATGAAAGCTAGATATGCATGGCTTTTTACAGGCATGTGTTTTTAATTTTATTTTTACATCATGACTGATAAAAATTGCTCTCATTCCAAACATAGAACTTTTACAGAACCCACAGACCTGTTACAAACTTATACTCAAATGTTAATGATTACATGAGAAGAAAATATGAAGTCAAGCACTATGAATTATTGATGTTAAAAATCTTTTTCAAACTGACAGGAGAAGCACCATACCAGACCATAAGTGTTGCGTTTATCCATTGTACGCAAAACCTCAGGTGCCATCCAGCGTGGCGTTCCTACACAAACATCAGGAGGTGCAATCCCTCTATGAGCAATACAACATGTATGCAAAAAAGACTTGCGTGGCACGGCTCTGTCAAAATCACAGAGCTTCACTACAGGCATGCCATCAGCTCTCGTATCATCTAAATCAATCAAAATGTTTTCACTTTTTATGTCACGATGAATTATGTCTTTGGAGTGAATCTCTGCCAATGCACATGCAACATCTCGTGCTATACACAATGCCATTTCCACTGGTACATGCTTCTCGCCAGTTTTAGATACCTCTTCTAAATAATTCTGTTGCATCAAGAGAACAATAATCAGCAAGAAATATGTGGAAAGTCATCAAATAACTACATAAGAAATACAATTAAGCTCAACCATGTCTCGGTTATGTGAATCCTATTTCTCATTGGCATACTACCAAGGCCAAACCTTTCTGTGATGTTATTATTATACTATTATATGAATTTTTGAGTGTTGAGGAATGAATGACATGTGTCTTCTTAATGCTTAGGTGCTAGATGAAGCTTTGAATGGCATGTGGCACAAAGTTGAGGAATATGAGGGTTTAAATGTGTCGGTAAACAGTTGATTTTTAAGAGCAATCTTGTGAAATGGCATGAGTGTTTTTTTTTCAGATTAGGCACTCTATAATATAGTTCACATAGTCTTTTAAAAACTAATCCCACTTCCCCTACCATTTAAACATTTTATTTCAGTCCCTATATTTAAAATTTTACTTAATTACTTGCATATTTCTGAAATATAGATGATGAATGATCATAAGATCATAATTTAGTTGTGGCTAATTATCAAAACCATGCATGAATATTATAAGTTGATTTTACTAACATGACATGTTTGCTTTAGCCTGTTTTATATTATACTATTAAGGTTATTGACTGGATAATGAAAAACATCTAAACTGGGTTTGCAAGGTGAGCAAATTGAAAAGCATGAGAGGCAGGAAAACAAAATAGATTTGATTGGATAAGGAAAAAATAAGTCTAACATGCAAAGAAAAATAAATAAAGAAAAAAGATCAGACATATTTTGTTGATTGCCTTTTTAAAGATGGCATGAGACTATATAGTTTTTACAGAATTATTTAGTTGCTTCATAAAAAAAAATTGTAATGACTAGAAGTAATGAATGCTTCGTAACTATTGTTTGATTCTTCGTGGCAGCCCCGAGCAAAACTAGGGCATGTAACTAGTTCTGATAATATCATGTTTTCACCTGCTAACTAAAAATAATAGAATAAAATTACCTTTAAAGATCCCCCATCAACATACTCCATAAGAATTACAGACTGTAATATGCGGCGTTCTGGATTTCCATCTTCTGATGGAACCCACTTTGAAGATAGCTGGTGTCCATACATTTCAACTATACAAGAGTGTTGCAGAGCACCTAAAATTCTTACTTCTCCAAGACAAATATACTCAAAATTCCTAATTTCATCTGCTGACGCCTCACATACCTCTAAAGTACGCACCTGCAGCATCAGAAAAGTTCATTAATTAGTGCCCGCAATCACTGGATGTTGTTAACAGGAATCTTTCTGCTTAAGGCAATACAAGCCACAAAAGGCTGCGCGTACCTTTGCTGCAGCTTCAACCGATCCAAATTTGCTCCGAATAAGAGTACTGGAACCCACCTTCTCTATCTTGTCAGAAGTTGACATGGTAGGAAATGAACAACCAGGACCAGGAACGCTCTCGGTTGAAAGGGGAACTTTAGTCCGACTAAGAGGAATGTACCTGTAGGAAGGCAAAATTCATGAGAATATAAAATAAAATGCACAAGTAGACAAGGAGTAGACATGGACCAAGAAGACAATCTTATTCTTGGAGGTTGTTCGGAGAACAATTACTTAGTTTGTTCCAGTAATGGAATACGCATTGAACACTAAACTTTCATACAGTGTATGCTTTGCTCTTTCATTTCTTTCAGAATCCGTCGAAATATCTCTTTATTTTATTAGATGAAAAAAGAAGAAGATACCATTATGAAGTGGTTGATCAAAAGATAACTTGAAAATAAGTCATACTCCAAAACAGAAAAAGAAGACAAAACACAAATCAAAATAAAGGGCGTTCCAATCTTTTAACAACGATATTTCAGCTGGAGTGCCCTTAAAAGCACCTGCCGCATGATAGATAAGACACAGCAACAGTAGATCAAAATATAACAAATCTTTAAATAGCACTAGAACAAAGCTATTCATTAATTATGCAAAAGGTTTCTGCTCACACTCCATAAATTCTTAATTGTTTAGTTTGTGTTGGGAATGGGGTGAAAACAGTGGTGGTGAATTATTAGGAGAGTTAGTTTCAGGGTGTAAATTTTAAGGGGGGGGATTTTTGAGGGTGTAAAACTTTATTTTGTTTGGTAACTTTCTCAAATCACTTGCATATATTAATAACACCCATTCTGTCTCTTCCAATTTCGTTTGTGCTCTTCAAAACACTTAGTCTTTTTCTTGTGTGAGTGGCTGATTTGTCATATAGGAAGCTGGAGACAGGTTGGATGAGATTACAACATACCAGGTGAAGATGACAGTTTATAGATGGAGGAGATTGGGCTAGGATAAGGCATTAAGCAATAGGGAAGTTGTGTCAAACAAATCCAAGAATTATGTGCTGGATCTCTGTTTGAGAGATCATAAAATATTGCTAGGGCTGGATGTAGGGCTGGATGGGAGACAGAGGAGAGAGAATGCAGAGAGAGAAAGGAGCATCAAGTTAGAGGAAAGAGAGTCCAGTGAGAGATAAGAGGGTCAATTTCAAAAAAATATAAAAGCAAGAGTAAATCTTATAGCTGATGGCTAGGGAGTAATGTTTCACCCCATTTTTGGAGGTAAAAGTTTAACCCGCAACAGTTTGTTTTACCAAACAATGCTACAGGAGGTGAAAGTTTATAGGGATAGGTTTTCACCTCCAACCAAACATAACTTTACATAAAAGAATTCACGCCAGGGGCAAAATCAATGTTGTGTGATATTATAGACTTGAGCATATGAATTAAACTATAGCATCCACATGCACAGCATATTGGATGAAACAACATTACCATAACCACTTTGAATAGCAGGACTAACCTGCAAAAATATTCTGGATCTGTCTCTTCTCTGATATCATGTGGATGGCATGCATCCACCACCATCCGGACCAATGAATCACCCCTCCTTCTGAGAATGACATTCCAGGCATGCGGCATGAAGTCCAAGTAACCCCTGACAAGTTCACAAGGTACTGGAGGATCCATTCGGTCACATAGATACTGGAGTAATATCAGTTTTATTAGATCAAAATAACCGAAAATGTAGCACAAGGAACATAAACATTCAATAGGTACTATAGAAAAGAGATGCATGACAAGAAATACCTTCATTAGCAAGGCTCTGTGTCTGCAAACACCAAACTGCAAGCTCCCTAAAGGAATCACAATGGAGCCTCGTCTTGCTTTAATAGATCGCAAAGATCTCTCACAGAGATCAGAGAAAATAATATCTTCTACAGTTTCCAAAGCTTGTTTACCAGCTGAACTAATACTTTCATTGTTTCCAGTTGGGCATGTGCAAACAAAAGGCTTCCTGTAGTTTGAACCAGACACTGCTTTTCGAGTCCTTTCAACAGCACCACTTCTATCACTGCCCCCAAAATGATCAGAAACAAAAAGTGCAAGCAATGAAGCAATCTGCAAGTTATCAACAGCAACCTTATTTCTCTCCTTGGTAGAACCATTTAATCTCTTAAAACGAAACACCAATGCTTGAGCAGAGAGAGCTACTGCATCCAACTGTTCATCCTTCTCCCTAAAAGAAACAATAAGTAATTAAGGTCATTCACACTAAATAAACATTATCCAACCACAAAATAATAGAGCACTTGTGATTCATATGAAAATGAGGTCATGAATAAGAGTTGACCTGTCCAAAAGAATGACCTCACGTGAGTCAAGAGGCAAAATTTGCTCAAATCTCCTCAGTGGCATGAAAGGTCGGTCACGTCCTGCATCATAAAAGCCATCTGGTAGTCGGTCCTCAATGCTGCAAAATGAAAGTTCACTATATTTACGGGGCAAATTTGAGCTATCTTCTGTTGGTCTCCGACATTTGCATGGCTTTGGATTATCAATATCCCTATCATGATGCCTTTTTGACTTGTAAGTGATTTTGGATTTTTCTGAAGATGAACTTTCATCCTGACTAGCAGCTTCATCCCGTGTAGAGGCTAAAGGTTCATCTTGCACGCAACATACTTCTTCCTCACTTTTATTTATAGATCCAAGATCGCATGAGCAGCTTTGCACAGAAAAAACCTTTTTTGCGCTGATTTTATCATCTTCAACACTGGTATGCAGATTTTCTCCTTCAGCTTCAACAGAAAGTTCAACTTTTTCATTGTCATCATCCACACCTACAACATCTGATGTGCCCCCTTCATGCACCTCAGGGGTAAGGACATCTAGATTGTTCGATTTGAAACTTTCACTTTCCTTTAGAGCTAAAGCTTCAGCACACCCCTCACCTTTCCACTTCCTACTGTTGTTTAATCGTTCTTGACGAGCTTTTTGCTGCAAATAATGGCGTCTTTTCCAACGCTTACTAGACCTCCGAGATGCAAATGACCTGTTTGATGAAGGCCCAGTCACTATGCTTGACATAGAATGATTGGAACCTGCATCGCATTCTTGATCATCAAAAAGTTCATTTGAGACTAAAGTAGAGACAAAGCATAAAAAACCCTAGATATCTATAACAAAAAAACTTTTGAAGTGCATAAAGAGAGAATAACTCATAAGTCCTCACCATTACAAGAAAACTTTCTGTCATCCTCCTGAAAGGAGGTTTCGTATACATCCATTTCGACTGATGAGCTAATGAACTCATCATTTGACAAGTCCTTGCCATTTCCTTCCAAATTGCAGCATATCCATGAAGGTATTTGACAACAACTAAGAAGCTTATTGTACTAGAAAATAATAAGCAGTAAGAAGATCAATAAACATGTTAGGTTTTGGACATGCAATCTTTGCACCCATGAAAGCATAAAAATTTAAAGAGCTTAAGCAATTGATTATCCTTCCATTACAAAGTTTGCTGACATATCAAAATGATTATAAAAAGAAATTAATGCATGGACATCATGTTCTTGATATCAAGAATGAACTATTGCGGTCACCATTTGACATGGCTATGAGTACAACAGCCTAAGAGACGTGATGGATAAAAGATCTAATCACACCAAAAAGCCAAAGCCATTGAATGCTTTAAGGGTATTATAACTTTATTGAAGAGCACTAAACTAAAAACAACAGAAAAGTTAGCATCACAAAAGAAAGAAAGATAAACCAACATAAACCTGATTAAAAAAAATAGAAGTGTGTGAATTATAGATGTTCTGATGGAGAAACAGAATAAACATGAATGAGAGGTAATGTGATAGGAAAGTGGATATTTAACATTTTGACAAGAGATATGACCCCTAAACAAAGAACAGCCCTTTACCAATAGCCGACCAGAGGTCTAGGGGTTAAGGTTAGTTATGAAATGGTTAAAGTTGCTTGATGCAAAAGGTTTGTATAACATTTTCAGTAAAGTAGCAATAGCATTTGTTTTGAGCCATATTAAGTAATTTTCTGGAGAGCAAATTACTGCATCTCAGAGCAATCAATGAACTGAATGTTGGAAGCCATTAAATGCTTGGAAACTGAAAGTAAATCACAACCCACCCTAAAAGTTTTGTGAAAGAAATGGATCTTTGTTTGCTCATAGAAAAATACCTGAAGATTTAGATGCTGGAGGTTATGCATTGAAGTAAGTTCAAGAGATCCCAATGATGTCAGCCTGTTATTTGAGAGGTCCAAGCTCTCCAGTAATTGCAACGAGGACAAACTTGAGGGTAGTTCGACTAACTTATTATTAGATACTTTTAATGATATCAAGGCATTTAAATAGGTTATTTCATTTGGCAGACTCTTAATCTTGTTGAATGAAAGATCCAAGAACTCCAAATTACTTAAGCAGCCGATTTCAGGAGGAAGATATCTGCAAGAAAAAGTACATAATCAAATCTCTCTTTCCATATTTCAACAATCTGATAAACAATAAGTAGCTAACTAAAGTTGTGAATTTATGTTGAAGAACTTCATCTTTACAGTTTGGTACTAACATACAACATCTCAGAAATGCTGAAGACCAAAACTGGATTTCATTTTTTATTTACTTGGAGGTGTTACACACATAACTACAAAATTATCAAGGCCAACAGTTTAGATAGGTTCCAAAATTTGAGTAAGGGTAACACTAAAGATTATGGGCTGTATACCTTTCCAAATAACATAATCCATACCAATTGTGTTGTTTCACCTATCACTTTAATGCAATTCTGCTCCCAATTGTTTTTGCTCTCACTCCTACCTTGATACTTTCTACCCGTTAACCTTCGACTATTTCTTCAACACTTCAAGCATTAGCTACTCTATCTTGTTTCATTGGATTTGGCAAAGTCCTTTTAACATGTCTCAAAATGTCCAGCCATTGTTTTGAACATGATAATTCTATAACTTAATATATAGAAACAGAAGCAGCTGGACATAGATAAAAAATTCTTGGGGTATTGAAAAGGAAAAGGAAGGAGGAGTGAGGCACCTAGCAAGCTACTTTGACTGACTTAACAAGTTCCTCGTTTTTCATTTGAGCTAAACTACTAAGGTTTGGATGAAAAAGAACTTTGTAAGCTTATTGAATGCATATCAAGCAGACAATTTCCATGCTTCATTCTTGCATTTTTTTATTTGAGACCATACAGTAGCCTAGAACATTTAGCTATTAAACCTATCCTTGATTGTAAAGTTGTACCATAAAAGAAGTGATCATTCAACTACACATTGATTTTCTTACAGCCAATATCTTTATTGTCTAAATTTTAGTGTGAAAAATCTACATCATATAATTTGAAAAAAAAAATTGTTCAATTACTCAAGCTGACAATACTAATGAGCAAATAAAAGAATCACATTGTTAGATACAAACACAATCTCTCTTTGGCCAACAACCCCCCCTTACTGCCACTCTTACAAGAACTCAATAATCATCGTCATTTAAAATCAACATCTCCAGCATAAATGATAACTTTCACTTTTTCACTATGCCAGCCAAACAATAGACAAACACATAAAATTTCATATTTTATCTAAAATTCATAACTTCATACAATTCAAGTTTTTTTTTTTTTGGCTAACCTGCCAATAACCTTTTACCAGATCAAAAGCAAGCAAAATCAAATAAAACTGTTAATTTAACTCGAAACCGTAACAACATAGTTACACAATTTAGTGTCCTTTTCTTTTTCTTGATAGAACAAGATTCAGTTTCTTTCACTGAAGTTTTCACATCCCTCCATTACTGAATCCTCTGAACATAGAAAAACATTACATAATTCAAAACCCACATGCACAACACTTACCTTACAGAGAAGTGACAAACAGAGAGCTTTGTCAAGCACTTAATCCCAGAAATCTCACTCAAAATCGTCAAAACCGAAGGTCTTGGAGGCACTCTCGAAAGCTCAAGCTCTTTCAAACCTTTCAATTTATTAAAACTCAGCCCATTCAAACCCGGCGACGATACTTTGACTTGCAGGCACTCCAATCCCACCAAGTTCCCAAACTCCGCTGGAAACAAATTCACTTCATTGCCGAAAAACTTGAGCGTCCTCAGTTTCTTTAAACCCCCCACGGACTTGGGCACCAAACTAAACGCATTTTTATACAAATACAAACCCTCCACTGAATCGTCAGCTTTTTCTAATAAATCAAATTCCAGGCTTTTTCCTATAACATCAAGAACTACTTCATCATCCACATTTTCACTGTTTTTTTCAAAACTGCTGTCACTGGTGGCGGTAATGGTCGTGGCGGTAGCATTGAATTCGGTGGAGGGGGATTTTGGGGATTTAGGGTTTTCGGGGTTATCGGTGGACTTAGAATTGGATTCGGTGGAATTGGAAGGCTGCATTGGATGGAATTGAGAGAAAATCAGAGGGGAATTGAATTCTTGGGGGATTAATTTTTGTTAGCAAAAGGGGGGTTTAGAGTAAGTTGTGATTGTGAAAATAAAGAGGAGATCTTTGGGGGATTTTTGAGAGTGAGAAGGGGGGGGTGTTGGGGGGGAGAGTTAGAATAAAAAA
>Ga0325414_1000386_pt1 | contig 34888 bp, 28 predicted proteins | sample PopdelMetagenome_8_FD_206183 | JGI IMG/M metagenome (GOLD analysis project Ga0325414, IMG submission 206183) | Populus deltoides microbial communities from Bellville, Georgia, United States - Leaf-PdKOR-R3 | ecosystem: Host-associated > Plants > Phyllosphere > Phylloplane/Leaf | place: USA... | reverse complement strand
AATTACCATTTTTTTCTTAATAAGCCAAATATTCATTTAACCATGAAGAGCCAAAGCACCAACTTGAATATCAGGAAAGAAAATAAGAGCAAGGAATTATAGAAAAATGCAGACCAAGAACTTGAAAAACATTTTATGTAGTAGCAATCGATCCATACGTTCATGAGTTTAATTATAAGAAATTTTTTTCTATTTTTGGATGATTCATGGGGAAGCAAGATACTTCCAGGGCATTAAACAATCACCAGCATTTAATTACTATTTCAGGAAAAAAAATGTTGGAGACAGATAAGATACATTTTCCTGTACTTTATGATTTTAAAATATAAAAAATTATTTCAAAACTATTCTAAAAATAAATTTTTTTTATATTTTTATCTTTAATTTTTTTTATTTATTATTTCTATCACGTTGTTGACTCTCTTTATTAGATCTTAATTAATTATAATATTATTGACTTTTTTTATTAGATATTAATGAAATTTAATTTAATTTTTTGACTAAAATTATCAATATATAATCAATTAAAAAAATTTCCTTATAATTTTATAATTTAAATTTACATTATATTTTTTATGTCATATAAAAAGGTATTTTTAGAACGTCAATTGCAACCTTTACTGTTGGAAGGAACCACTCCTCTTTAGAATTAATTTCCGTTAAAGTGTCATTTAGAAATAACTCTCCTAAGAAGAGACAAAAGTGGATCAATCTTATATTCAGAGGCTGATTGGAAACAGTTTTAAAACCATGTTTAAAAAAAAATTGATTTTTTTGTTTAAAATTATTCTTATATATATTTTTAATAATATGTGTTGATATTAAAAATAATTTTTTAAAAATAAAAAAATATTATTTTAATATATTTTTAAATAAAAAATACTTCAAAAAATAATTGTTATTAAACTTTGGAACAAAATACTTAGATGTTACAAGGAAAATCCTTAGCATGAAAGTGCTTTTTAATTTCAAACAAACTTTTTAATTTGAGATTTTTATATTCATTTTTAATTTGTTAGGATGCTGCATACAACAACTATTAATAAATATATTTTTTTATTACTAGTTATTAATTAATATTTTTTATTTTATATATTTAATTAAATCTTTATTACTCTTAAATATGTGTCTCTCTTATAGGTCAGATTCACTTCATTACAATTATAGGATCTTGATCATTTTTCTAAATTTTCATGTTTTTTTTTTAAAAAATTATATTAGTTTTGACTTTACAAGTTAACAACTCTAAATTATAAAGCCAAATCAATTAAATATTTATACATAAGAAAAAAAAAATGTCACTGAAGTGGTCAATTTTTTTCAATGTAATTGCAACTATGACAAATAGAACTAAATTTCTTTTAAATAACGAATTCTAATTTCTTCAGAGTGTGTTTGGTATTATGGTAGTTGTTGTGGTTGTGTTTTGAAAAAAATTATTTTATAAAAAGTATTTTTAGTTGAAGTTGGTTTAAAAAAATATATGTTTGGTTAAAACTGTAGTTGAAATTGAGGTTGAACAAAAAGTAGTTTAATGTATTTGGTTAAAAGAATGTTTTTTAAATTGAGGTTATAAAATAATTAATATATATATATATATATATATATTGATGGTTTTTAATTTAAATATTGTAGATTTAACTACTGCTATTACATCATGAAATAAATAATATTGATATCAAATATTTTTTATTGTTCCATTAAACTATGTGCAATTTCATAACGTACGAAATCCATCCAACAAGGACTATATTTTCCATGGTTTCTTAAACGCGCAACAACATTAGTTAAAATATCATCAACAACAAAATTGAGATTGCGATTAAATTCTGCAAATGCTATGTCATCAAGCGATCTCCTTCTAATTTTTGAATAAAACACATTTAAAAATAAAAATAAAAATTAATTTTTTTAACTAGGTCAGACCCAGCAAGAACAAAATTGAGATTGCGATCAAATTCTGCAAATGCTACATCATTAAGCGATCTCCTTCTAATTTTTTAAATAAAACACAATTAAAAATAAAAATAAAAATAAAAATTGGATTTTTTTAACTGGGTTGGACCCAGCAAGAACAAAATTGGGATTGCGATCAAATTCTGCAAATGCTACGTCATCAAGCGATCTCCTTCTAATTTTTTGAATAAAACACAATTAAAAAAAATAAAAATTAAATTTTTTTAACTGGATCGGACCTGGTTCAATACATTTGGACCAGACCCGGACCGGCCGGAACAGTGGAGAGTGACTCCACTATTCACTTGAAGCAGACTCACGGTTAAACCTCATTTTTAGTGGGTCCCACTAATTATAACCAAACACTATATTATTGAGTTTGACAAAAAAAAAAAAAAAAAAAGCAGCAGAAGCCGCAGAGGCAAACACCTTCTTCAATATCAGTGTAAAAATAATTCTCTTTCTCTTCCCCTCTCTCTTATTTTGTACATAACATTGGATTGCTCTCGTTTACATGTTCAATGCATGAAGTGAAAAATCCTTGGCTGTTACAGCATTCAAATTTCCCTATAACTTAAGTATTTATAACAAAATGGAACCGAGTTTATAACTTCTATTTCTTAACTTCTCGATTTAATTTTTAGTTAAATTCAGCTCTTACTTGGTTTTTACATAAAATGATAATGATTTTTTCTAATATTTACAGCCTCATAGCTAATTTTTTTCTTTGATTTTATTTAATCATTTTCATATGTGATTATTTCTATTTTTTTCATTAAATAAAAAAATTATTCTAATAAATAAAGTTGTTTAACACAATCGAGTACATGATCATATTGTAACATCAAATGTCTTGATCCAAATCCATCTCTTGATTTTTTTAGTTTAATCTTTAGTTATTGTTAACCATTTTATTTATTTATTTATTTATTGACACATATTATTCTCAATTTATTTAATTAAATATATGTATAATATTTTCAGTTTACTATTTGGATTTTTTATATTAAAAAATGTGTTGATAAAGCTTCCATATTATTTTTTTATGATGAAAAAAAAAATCTAACCCACAAGAATCATGGGTCATATAGATAGTTAATACACTAATGCACAAGCTACTTCTAGAAAACGAACTTGCTTTAATAGCAATTAATTCAGAGACCGTCAAAGAATCATCTCAACCTAAAAATTTAAGCTGTTATGTGAGATTTCAATATATGATTTATATCATTTTTTAGCGTACCTCCTCAAGTAAAAGCTCTTTGGGCTTGAAACTTGCATAAACTCACTTTACTTTGTGCTTAATTTTTATCAAATAAATGGGAGATGATGAGATTGGAACTCGTAGCTGCTTAGTCATCAAAGCTCTAATACTATGTCAAAGAACCAATTCAACCTAAAAACTTAAGTTTTTAAGTGAAGTTTCAAGATATTTTCTAACAGAGACGAGAGCCAACTCTCTCGAAAATGAACTAATAGGCCACTCGGAAGATGATCTCGCCAACTTAAACTTGGAAGATGATAGTAAAGGATGTATGATAATTTAACTTAATAAATTTAATTTTGAATGAAATTCAAATCCATGATTTATTTACAACTCAAATTTAAAGTTTCAAGTAATTAGAAAAAAAAATCAACCATGGATACGCGTTGCAAGTATAATACAAATAATTAGTATAGACTTAGAACTTAAGCTTTTTTTTTTTTACCATGCAGGGTGTGAGTAATTTGGCTAGGAGAAACTAAGCGAAAAATATACTTAGCACAAGTCAAATTACAGCAATTTGATGAACCAGTATTCTAGTCTTAAAGCTAGCAGAAGTACCTGAGTTTTCTGCAGCAAGCTTTCTTTTTTTATCCTGCGCAGTACTATTTTTGGCAGCAAGTTTTGAGTTCTGAAACGTAGCTGAGAGCAAAAGGAGGATCACCCATACTTTTATATAAGAAAGCAGTATTTGCCCACCATCCATCCTTAGTCTTGTTCTGGCGATTTTAGTTGGCGTTGTGAGGGAGTTTTAAAAAAAGAAGTTGTTATGAACTAACAATGCAATTTCAAGAGTCAAGCAAATTTGGAATCTGAGAATATGTAGCGCCAATTTAAATACTATGAATATTCGTACTGCACAGTTTGTGAGTGATGAGAACGCTAACAAGTCTTTGTATGGACAGCTGTGCAGCAAGCACCGCCGGCTCCAAGACTTCGAAGTCTTGTTAGGCTTCTAAAATAAGTTTTGTTAGGCTTTCTTGAAAGCCTTTGAGGCTATGTTCTTTGATTTGCAAGGATGCTGTAAGAGATTATCAGGGGTTGGAAAAGAAAATATGAGCTTCCATGGTAGACCTCTTTACCAAATGGCTCATGGATATTTATATAGTCCTCAACCGCAATAACTTGTTTAGAGATAAGGCTGTTAGCTCATTGTTAAGGGAAAGAAAGGATAACATCATAGGGCTTCTCGTGTTTTTTTTTTTTTTCCAATGATCGAGTACATAGAAATTTGGATAAAATTTTTTCTATATACATGAGGAAAGTCCCAACAATCTTATTGCACATGTGTGCGGCTTCCCAGCAAATTATCCTATTGAATCAAGATAGTCATGAATGATATGGGTGAAAAGAACAAGGAATTTTTGTTCTTTATCAGTTAAAAAAAAGAAATAGAAGTCATCACCTAATAATTTGATTATTAGAAACCCTCATTGGTCTTATAGTTCGAATAAGATGGCTGATTATGTAAAAGAAAAATATTAACACCCTTAATATGTTTTACCTGAGGTAAGCTACATTGTTTATTTATCTGATATAAACTAAGAAAATGTTGTATTTTCTAACTAGTAGTTTGTTTAAGGTTGAAGAAAAGTCCTTCTCGGTAAAAAAAAATTTATCCTATCAAGTTAAAAACCTAACCATTCTAATGTCAAAATAAAAATAAAAGAAACTATCTTTTTATTTAATATCAAGAATACATCTTCACAAACCCTCATATTAAAAAGGAACAAACTTGTTGTAAAATTCATGCAATATTTCTTAAAACATGCCACGGTATATATATACATAGTATTAAAAAAAAATCTAAAAAAAAGATGCTCAAATAATTTTATGATTTTTAGTTATATGCAACTAAAACATTCGAGTTAATTAAAAAAAAATTATTTTTTTTATCTTTTCATATTTTTTTATCATTTATTTAACACAAAATAAAAAGAAAAAAAAAAAGAAAAATACCATACACACACACATTCTGTTTTTATTATATTTTACTTACACACCTACAAATTACACAAGTTTACAAAACAATACAAACTCAAAATTTAAAAAGTAAATTCAAACACACTAAAAATTTAAAATTTGTAAAAATTATCCTTTCAAAGGTTAGGGAACGTGTTGGAGAGATTGCAGGAAACTTAGGAATCACACTGGAAACTTCCAAGAATAGCAGAATAGTGGTGGTGCGTGTATCCATGCATCAACGCCACTAACAACACATGAACTCACATGACATTGCTAGTAAAGCGGAAAATAGATGCATCAATTAGATCACCTCTTCCGTTTCGCATTTATATTGGTGATGACATACACCATCACCTAAAGCTAAGAAAAACACACAAACATATGCTTTTACTTTTGATACCTATATTTACCTATATTTATGATACAAAGTCAGGATGACAATGGATTATTTTGAGAATTATTTAATAGATATTATGCACAAACATGGATAATTGATCATTGTCGCACGTCCCCCGCACGGCGATTCGGCGATTTTTCTATTATGTTGCTTGATTGGTTCTTTGGGAGTCGCCACCCAGTATTCCATTGAGGGTTACTAGGAAACCCGGATTTACTGGTCATTGTCAGAGATTCGAAGGCAAGGGACTGGTTGTGGCTAGGAAAGGTATTAGCACCCCTAACACACCCTACCTGAGGTAAGCTGCTTTGCGGTTTGATATGATTTAAAAATTTGAAATATTAATCAAATTCTTAAGATTTTAATAAATCAGTTATTAAATCCCAAAAAATATGTAGAAACATGTTCTTATATTTTTATGGAAAATATAACATGATTTTATTTATCCTTGAGATATTTAACCATATTCAAATTAAACAATTAATTCTTTTTTGTTTTTTTTATTTTTATAATTCAATAACATAAGTAAATAAAAATACAAACACACACTTCCACGTCACTTTTTCATTATGTTTTTTCTGTTACAATTTTTACAACAAAACATAAACTTAAAACATTTAACAGAAATTTAAATACATATTCAAACATGTAAAAATTACAAAAAGGTCCCTAAAGAGTCCAGGAACTGAAAAGGAGGCCCTCAGGAACTGTGGAGCAGTGGCGGCGCGTCTCCTCCACGCGCGGCCGTCACTGGCGGCGCGCGGGTTCACGCGCCGCCGCAGAAAAAGACCAGCGACAGGGGAGATCCGAAACGGCTTCCTCCTCTTCCCGTTTGCACCGGCGGTGAGAGGCAACGTCACTTGCAAAGCATCCAAAAACGCAATAAGCAAGTCTGTTTCAGTTTTGTTTTCAGATCGGCTCCTTTTCCTTCTCCTTATTCAGATCTGCCGCTCTCTCTGCAAGCTTTTTGTTTCCTCTTCTTCTGATTCAGGTGGCCGGTGACATGACCAAGGGACTGCTGGCGAATGGGTTCATGTCGCGTCTGTGCAGCTGCTGGCGGCCAGTTCGGGTCTTGGCGAGGACAAGGGCTTGCGGACTGCTAGGCGGCGTTCTCGGTGGCTGAGAGAGGGGTTGGTCAGATCCGGAGACAACGGCGATGAAGAAGAGAGTCGGGGCTGTCTTGTGAGTCTATGGCCGTCGCTGTTGAGGAAACCGAAGGGGAAGCAGGCGTTGCTGATGGGGAAGGGAACGCTGCTGCTGGCCGGTTGGTTGGAGAACTGTGAGATGGCCGGTGGGCTGTCGCTGCTGGAAGAAGAAGAAACCAAAGGGCAAAAGTTGAGGGACGGCCGACTTTGGCTTGCTTTTGACAGAGGGCCAAAGGAAAGCTGATCACCGAGAGCGGGTGAAGAGGATGGTTGATTTGGGTGAAGGCTGGAATGGGAATGGGGAAGTTCTGAAATGGCCAGGGGTGAGAGCAGCGGCTGGAAAAAGCTGGGAGACCGAAATCCAAAAGCTGGGAATGCGGCCACGGTTTCTAGCTCTCTGTTTTTTGCAAAGGGAGTGAGCGGCCGCTTTGAAACAAAAATGAAAGCTTGAGTTTTTTATTGGCCGAGGGGCATTGTGCTTTTGCTGGCGAGAGGGGAGGTCTCTGGAAATGGTTTTGGGGAGAAAGGTGCCGAAAATGGCAGATGGGGAAGAGGGCCGATGGAGATACTAGGGACGGTCTCCCTCTTTTTCTTCGGGCAAAGGGGTGGCGGCCCTGAAAGAGGAAGGAAAAATATTTAGGTTTAGGGTTTATTTTTTGGCTGCCCTCCCCTCTAAAATTTTCTCCCTGTGAGTCAATTTTTTTCTCCCCCCTGAATAAGTTTTTCTCCCCGTGTCCATTTCTCCCCCCTTTTGTGTTCACTATAGCTTAGTATTTATAGGAAAAGTTTTGCTAGGTTTTCAAACTAGTCCCTCAACTTTTCCTTTCCTTTTCTTTTCCTTTTTTTTTTTTGTAAATTTTGATTTTTCTTATTTTTTTGTATTTTTGAAAACGAGCAATATCAACATCAACTCAACAAGGAAAATCAGTGATCATAAAATTTACGCGTTAAAAATTGAACGCGTTCCAAATTCCTTTGAAAATTTTAATTCTTTTGAGATGACGTTGAAAATGCTAAAAATGATGCAAATATATCAAAAATGCATTTTTTGGGGTTTTTATTGTTTTTTTTCTATTTTTTGGTTTTTTCTGTAAATTTATCAAAAACACGGGTCAAAAATTGGGTAGCAACAATCATAATGTCTAAGGTTTTATTTTTTTCGGGATCAAATTTATTATGAAGAAATTAAGAAATGCGAGAGGTAAACAAACAAAAAACACAGCCAGTCAAGGGATTACCATTAATCAACTAAAACCCAACAAGCACGTCTTAGCAAATTTTCCTCGCACCGAACTTTATTGTGGAAAATTTTCCAGAGCAGCAAGTCTTTGTCTGGCCAAAAGGAAGGTAGTGTGAAGCTCCTCTAACAAGGACAGATGGTTTCTCAACCAAAAAAACATAATCCCGCGTTTGGGCTCCTTTTGAATGTTGACGCGTGCAATGAACGGAATCAGAGGGAGAAAAAAAATTAAAAACATTCAGAAAGAGGAAGATAATCTATTTCACCCGCGCTCGCGCAGGTCAAATTAGAGTTGCAGGTTTTTTCAATTTATTTTTTATATAAAATTTTTTAAGTATAATTTAAATAAATATGTAAGTATATTAAATAAATTGAGAGTTATCTATACAAATAAATAAATAAAAAGTCATAAACAATAACTAAAAATAAAACTGAAAAAATCAAAAGATATAAATAGATCAAGATATTTGATTTTACTATATCTTTTTTTTATTAACGTGGGTGTCTGGGTCATCTTGCGCGCACCTCGACTAATTCTACAGGACTTGAAGTTAACAACCATGTAAGTCTCCAGTGACATAAGTTAACGACCATGTGGATACTTCTCATACTTGCAAGACACTATTATATATGCATATGATACAAAATCATCCACCCTCATGTGTAGATGTATCTCTATTTGGAAAATGTGGGGAGACAAGGAATTCTTGTCTTTTATTAGTGAAAAATAAAATAGAAGTCGCCACCTAATATTTTGATTACTAGAAACCCTAACTTGTCTTAGAGATCGGATACGGAGATTGGTTGCGTAAAGGGAAGGTATTAATACCCCAACTACGCCTTACCTGAGGTAAGCTACATTGTTTTTTTGTCTGATAAAATCTAAGGTCTTGTTGTGGTTTCTAATTGTCAGTCTGTCTACGGTTTAAGAAAAGTCCTCCTCTGTAGGGAGATTCTTATTGTATCGGGTAGACACCTAACCGTTTTATGTCATCAAAAGAAAAACCCTTTAATATCATGAATATATTTTACGTATAAATTTGTAATCTCGGATACTAAAACAAAACAATATATTTTTTTTGGAATTTTTAAAATATTGACTAAATTCTTGTAACTTTAATAAACTGGATATTAAAGTCAAAATGCATGATAAAACATTTTTTTTTTTGAAGTTTTCTTTGTTGTATGAAAATACAATATGGTTCTTTAGCTTTGAGAGACTTGACCATATGCATGAAACAAAAACATGTTTTTTTATTTTGAAAACCAGGTATTTTAATGCCAGATTTGTATTTTTATAGTGTAAAAATATAAACCGATATTAACCAAAATAGATAGAAAAATAAGCGAGAAAATCACTAATTTTTTTATATATACTTTTAATTGGAATGGGCCAGCACCGGCCCAACATAAAAAAATGGACCAGCACCGGCCCAAAATTATAATTAGTTGGTTACTGTGCATAGTATAGTAACCAGCTAATTATTTTCACGTTCTGCAGAACGTGAATTGCTCACGTTCTGCATGCAAATGAGAACAGATAATAAGGGATAAAGAAAGGGAGAAGATTACCTGGAATGAGTAAGCGTGGTTGCTAAGCTAACGGTGGCTCGAAGTGGTGGCGGCGGCAGCAGCAGCTGCAATGATTCTTCTTTTTTTGTGTAAAGACACCAACCCTTGCGTCTTCTCCTTCTCTTTTTTTTTTTGTTTTCACTCTCGGTTCTCTCCTCTGTGTCCCAGTGCTTCTCCTCTCTTCTCTCTTTATTCCTATGTTTTTTCTTTCTTTTTCTCCCCTGTTTTCCTTTCTTTCCTTTCGGTCTCCTCCAATTGCCTTCCTTCTTTTTTCTTTTTTTTTTTTTTGCTCTCACTTCCCCTGTATTTATAAGCAAATACATGGGGAGAAAGGTCTACTACCCCTATCCAGTCATGGCACAGGGGTAGGGTGGCCGAGGCAGCCACTATGCAGCCGCCCCAGGATTGCCTGAGAGGTACATCCCCTCTGTGTTTTTTTTTCACCGCCTCGTGGTAGGCCACAAGTCAGAGTTTAGGCAAGTAAGGGTTGTTGGTCGGCGTCTTTTTGGGTCTTTCAGAGAAAGAGGGAGGAGAAAAGCAGGGGAAGGCTGCTGCTTCTTCTTCCCCTACCTCACGTATCCAGGGGAAGAAGAAGACCCACAATGCGCTCAAAACGGCACCGTTTTGGGCTTCTCTTTCTTTTTTTTAATGAACAATGGATGAAACGGTGTCGTTTTAGACAAAACACACCGTTTCATTTAAAAGAAAATGGCAGCAAACTCGTGTTAGAGTCCACATCAGTCCTCAATTGCAATTTTGACTTTAAAAATCAATGCAATTGCATCCCTGTCAAATTCAATCGTCGGCCTTGAAGTTAGCTGCCTTTTTCAAAATGGTTCTTGGTCTTGAATTTGTGCAATTGAACCCTCCATTGATCAATAAACTTTTAATTTCTTTAATTTGGCTCTTTATTCGGTCAATTACAGCCCCTCTATTTATGCGCCTTTTTTAGTTTGGTTCTTAGTTTCGGATTTCTTCAATTAAGTTCCTAATTGGCCATCAAACTTCAATATTTATGTAATTAAGCCCCTAATTTAACCAAATCAACTCTCAAAAATTATAATTTGACCCCAGAACTTTAATTTCTTCCAATTAAAGCCCAAATTGACTTCAAAATCAATTTTTCATGCAATCAAACCCTCCATAAATTCAATTAAACCTTTCATAAATTTAATTGAATCCATAAACATCTGATTTTGGATTTTTCTTCCTCAAATTGAATTTTCTTTGTCAACAGGACTCTCATCAGTCAATAAAATACTGTTAAATTTTAATCTTTGTATTTTTTTCACATCTTTAACCAATTTTAAGTTATTTTCTAGGCGTTTTGGCATCATCTTCTCACTGCCTATTTTTTTGAGATTTCTTCTAACTATATTTTTGTTTTTTTTGTTTTTTCTTCTTTTTTTTGTGCGGAGACCCAAAAATGGATTACAATTATATATATATATATATTGTCGATACACGACGTCGGGCGACGGCTCCCGCTTTTTGTTTATTTAACAAAAACGGTTTCTTCTCGATTGGGGGAAATAAAGATTTTATTGGAGTCGTCATCTAGTAATTTGAGGGAACTAGAAATCCCAAATTAGACACGGGTCCCAGATATTTGGATACAGGGTTAGTTATGATTAAGGGAAGGTAGACACAACCCTTAAAACATCCTTTCAAAAGAAAGGTTACCCTTACTTGTGTGTTTTTTATTTGATTCAAATGCAATTATATTTTGGGCTTATTTGTAAATTTTTAAAAATGATTAGCGTCGGTCCCTAAAAATAGGAGACACGTTAAAAATGACAGCAGTCCCTAAAAATTAGGAGACTCGTCTAAAATATTGACATTTGCCCCTAAAAAGGAGAGTCACGTCTGAGTTACCAAAAGAAATAATGGATATAATCCATTATATTTTGGGTTTATTGGTAATTTGTTTTTTTAAAAAAAATGGTTAACGTCGGTCCCTAAAAATAGGAGACACGTTAAAAATGACATCAGTCTCTAAAAATTAGGAGACTCGTTTAAAATATTGACGTTTGTCCCTAAAAAGAAGAATTACGTTTAGGTTACCAAAAGAAATAATGGACATAATCCATATTTGGTATTTACATTTTTGACATCGATCCTTTTTTTAAAAAAAGAGATGTGTCGACTTTGGTTTTTGTATTTTTTTACAACATGCAAGAAAATTTACAAGCATTTATATATAAAAAATACCAGTAGAAACCCAAAAAATTACCTGAGTGTCACTGTATAGGTAAAATATTGAAATACCCTCGAATTTCTCTGAAAATTACGAAAATGCCACTGGCGGCGCGTGTGGCACATTCGCGGCTACTGTTGGCGGCGGGGAGATTTTCCGGCGAGATTTCTGGCCAACCGATGGTCGATCCTGGTAGATCTGATGTCGAGGATTCTGATGGTGGTGGTCGTGACGGTCGTTGATAGCTGATGAGTGAGAATCGACGACTTGAAGCTTCGGTGGCAGCCGACGATCGCGGCCGTTTTCCGGCCAAATGGGGCGGCGAAAACGCTGAAACCTGACGGGGTTTTGCTTTATATGAGAATATCGACCTTTCTGTGGTGTTTTGGAAGCTTTAGATGGCCGGAGATGGGAGATCGGGAGAGAGAGAGGGAGTCGCCGGCGAGAGGAGAGAGATGCTCTGGGTTATGCTACGGTAAGAACGCAAGCACGGTACACCGGTGCAGCTGAGGCCTGTGATCCGTTGGATCTCTGATGGAAAGCTCGTGCGGCTGTGATTGGCCCGATCTGCAGGTTGATCGGACGGTCCGGATGAACAGAGGTGAGATCGGGTGCGACGCGGTGAACTGAAATATCAGTACACCCTGTGATGTGGCGCAACGGGATCAAAGATTGCAAGGGCTGAGATGTGTCTGGGTTTTAATCTGGTGTGATAAGCCCTATTGTATTTATTAAATCAACGGTTCAGATCTAAACACTATTAGATCTAACGGTTAGGATATATTTGGTATTTTTCATATTGTTTTTAATAAAAATCAATATCCTACTCTCATGAAGAAATAGTAAAAAAACCTGAATAGTATGTATGTATTGTAATCTCTCTTCTCTTTTTTTTCTTTTTTTCTTTTTTTCCTCTCGTCCTCCTTTCTTTTTTTCTCCCGTCTTCCGTCCTCCTTTCACTGGCGCACTGTCACTTGCTATTTATAGCCAATGACAGGGACGTCCAAATTACCACCGATTTGCTTTGCTTTGAAGAAAAAATGGATCACTTGTTTTCGGTGCACCTGCTCCTTTGACAAAATTTTTTATTTTATTTTATTTTTATTTTTTATTATATATAATAATATATATTTATATATGTAAAATTAAAAACTCAATTCAGTATTAGAAAAACCCGATTCAACCTCTAAAAATCCATTTTAATGACCGAAAATTATGTTGAAACACTGAGAAAAAAACTTTTGATGGGTATCAACCCGGTAAACCGGGTTTTGACCAAAAATAACAGTTTTGACCCAAAATAGCCTGAAACTCATTTTTTACCCTGGTCGACATGGTTTGACCCGTATTGACTCGGTGGACTCGGTTCCTATGGAAAGATGCGGTTTACACGAGAAAATTTTTTTTTTTATTATTTTTTTTTAATTTTAAACTTTTTCTTAATTTTTTTATTTTTATAAATAATAATAGAAATAAAATAACATTCAAGAAAATCTTGGTAAATCCAAAATTGGGTTAAACATATATTAACATTAAATTAAAATTGCGTATGTGTCTATAATATTAAGAAAAATCAAAATGATGATTTGAAACATTCTTATTTAATTAGTAATTTTGTTATTTATTAGTATTATTTGACTGATTTCCTTTCCATTTTTTATGAAATGTTTAATATTTATCTATTTTTAAATGTTAAGATGTATAAAATTTTAAAATTTTATTTTAATAGCATATCCATAACGTATCTTATCCTAATATTTTAATAAATCAACATATCAACGTATCCATATGTGTGTTTGACGTCCATATTCTTTTTTTTTAACCTAGAATTTCCTATTTAAATATAATATCTTTCTATTTGATGAACTGAAAAACAATTCTTCATCTTTTTAGATTTCTGAGTTTTACAAACACGTTTTAAATATTTTAATTTTCCTTACAAGTTTTTTATTGTTTTTCAAATGAAAAAAATAAATAAAATGATAAATTAGACAATACTTTTTTATATATATAATATCACTAAAAACATTTAAAAAAAATATCAACACAAGTTAACTCAAGATTTTGACCAATCACATCTAATAAATTCCTTTTAATTTTTGTAAAACTCGGTTTAAATTATTAATCAAGTCAAATCAAGTTAATAATGCAAGGATATCAATTTTAAAAATTAAAAAAGAAAGTGCTAAAGAAAAGTTTTTGCTGTTGTGCTGAATATGGATCAGTACGAAGTAGCCCAGAGAATTTAAACCAGAGTTCTCTGTACTAAAGAAGGGAAATGATCATCAAGTCAGGTTTATCTTGCTGCCCATCATTTTCACCATGGGAGAAGATTATATTACTTTCATTTGCTGTCATTGTCCTTTTCTTTAGAGCAAGCAAATATTCTAGGGTGCTTTTTTCCTATCTAAAAACTTGTTATAAAAATATTTTAAAAAATTAAAAAATATATATTATTTTAATATATTTTTAAAACAAAAAATATTATATAATATTAACGAGCACTAAATATTACAATTTTTTACTGTAATTGTTTCCTAACCGTGTTATTTTTCAAAATAGATTTATGTATATGCTAGTCAGCTAAAAACATTCTTCAATTGAATACTTTATCTGATTAAGTCCCCTTCTAGAGCCTATTTGCTTTTTTATTTAAAAAAAAATTGAAATTTTTTTTTAAAATTTTTTTTTCTTTATTTTAAATTAATTTATTTTTTTATATTTTTAACTCATTTTGATGTATTAATATTAAAAATAATTTTTTAAAAATAAAAATATATTATTTTAATATATTTCTAAATAAAAAATACTTTAAAAAACATTTCTTCTATATTTCTTGTTATGGTTCGTTTCTCACATTAGTTTTTACCGCTACTCAGCGTCTGTATATGTGACATTTTTCACCAAAAGATACAGCACTGTAGCAGTGTCATGGTTGAGCAACCAAATTCAAATCCATAAGGATATTCAAATAGAGATATGGAGGTATGAATTGGGTTTGGAGATTGGGTTTACTGTCTACTAGTTAAGTCAGTTTTATTTATCACCCCAAAATTTTCTCATATGATAGCTTTAAAATATTACTGTAATAATAATAATTTTTTAAAATACTTTTTATTTAAAAATATATTAAAATAATATATTTTTTTTAAAAAAATATTTTTAACATTAATGCATCAAAATGATTTAAAAATATCAAAAAAATTTAATTTGAAACAAAAAAAATTTTAATCTTTTTTTTCAATAATGTTTTTAAAATAAAAAATAAATAATTTTTTTGTGCTAGGAAAACCTTGTTCTTTCAAACTTTGTATTGTTTCATCGGTAAAAGATATTTTTGGATTAGCTTTACGTCAACTAAGATCAAATTTTCTTTCTTCCGCATTGATCTAATGTGTTTAGAAAGATTTTATAATTTTTTTCTGGATGTTAACTCTTAAGAAATCAAGAAAAAGAAATCATCCTCCCTTAACCCTTAGCCACCAAGACACATTTAGAGTTAAAAACAATGTTGAATCTTTTCAATCACACTCAGTGTGGACCAATAGGCTCCATATCAATACCATTCGAGTGTCCATAGAAAGCTGCCTTGCGCACAGAAATGAGAGAGAGAGCAGAAAGGCCAGAAAAAGACATTCAAGTTTGCATTTGCTAGGAGCGATACTTGACATGGTTTCCATCTTCAATGCCTGGTATTGATAGGACTAAAGAAGGGAAATACCAGGAGCATTAGCCTGTTTTCCCTAGATCAAATCACAGCACTTGGCGTACCATGCCATTCAGTCACTGGATCTATTTGAAGAATGGAGTTAACAAGTCAAGAGGTCTTGAGATTTAAAGAAAACATGAAAAGCCTAAAGAAAGCAAGAAAGCTGACAGAGGAAGTTTGAAGAACAACAAAGCAGTCTTATTATTCTGTGTGATTTCTACAGTATATATACATGGTTTATATAGAAAAGATCTTGTCTAAATAAGTAAACTGACAGACTAGCAACTAATATTTAGGACTTAATTACAAAATTACAATCAAACTAAATCTCTAAGATATGATTTACAAATCAAGCTTTAATTGTTTTGATTCTGAATCTTAACACGCCCCCTCAAGCTGGAGAATGGATGTCCAAGGTTCCCAGCTTGCGCAGCAGATTATGAAATAACAAGCTACCAAGAGGCTTTGTGAATATATCTGCTATCTGCTGTGTTGAAGGTACATAAGTGGTCTTTATCAATCCTAATTGTATTTTCTCACGCATAGTATGACAATCAATCTCGATATGTTTTGTGCATTCATGAAATACAGGGTTGGTTGCGATGTGTGATGCAGCTTGGTTGTCACAGTATAGGAGGGTTGGCTGCGAGTGTGGTACCTGCAAATCACATAGGAGCTGTTTAAGCCAAACCAACTCACAGGTAAGCGATGCCATTGATCTATATTCTGATTCTGCTGAAGAACGTGATACAACCGACTGTTTCTTGCTCTTCCAAGATATGGGAGCTCCTCCAAGGAAAACACAGAAGCCAGTAACAGATCGCTTGGTTGTTGGACAACTTGCCCAATCAGCATCACAATACCCTTTCAATTGTAACTTTCCATGTGATGGAAACAAAATGCCTTGTCCTGGTGCCAGCTTCAAATATCGTAGGACACGGTGAGCTGCATCCAGGTGAGGTTTCCTTGGTTGCTGCATGAATTGACTGAGAACGTGTACTGAGAAGGCAATGTCTGGCCTTGTGATGGTGAGACATAGAAGATGGTCGACAAGGCGTCGATATGGTGATGGATCTTTGAGCAGTTCACCTTCTGAAGGGGTGAGTCGTTGGTTTTGTTCCATTGGAATTTTAGTTGTTCTTGACCCAATCATACCTGCATCTTTAAGTATATCAAGAGTGTATTTACGTTGGGAGATGGCAATACCTTGTTTGAAGTAGGCAACTTCAATTCCAAGGAAGTACTTGAGATTGCCTAAATCCTTAATCCGAAAATGGTTGTGAAGAAACCTTTTAAGTTTTCCAACTGTGGCAGTGTCATTTCCTGTGATGATCATATCATCAACGTAGAGTAGTATTGCTGTAAAGGAAGCACCTTGTACCTTAGTAAACAGAGAGTAGTCTGCTTTAGATTGTTGAAATCCAAAGCTTTTGATGGCTGTGGAAAATTTTGAGAACCAGTTACGTGATGCCTGCTTTAAACCATATATGGACTTCTGAAGCCGACACACAATATTCGCCCCCTGACGAGGAAGGCCAGGAGGAGGCTGCATGTAAACCTCTTCATTCAAATCACCGTGAAGGAAGGCATTTTGAACGTTGAGTTGATGTAAAGGCCAGTGACGGACAACAGCAACAACAAGCAAGCATTTAAGAGTAACTAACTTGGCAACAGGGGAGAAGGTGTCTGTGTAGTCAAGACCTTCCAATTATGTGTAACCCTTGGCAACTAGGCGAGCTTTGAACCAGTCGATGGTGCCATCAGAGTGGTATTTAAGCTTATATACCCATCTGCTCCCAATGGCACGTTTACCTGCTGGTAAGGGGCATAATGTCCAGGTATTGTTCAGTTCAAGAGCTGTTAATTCAGTTTGCATGGCATCCTGCCACCAAGGATCAGAGGCAGCTAGTGCAAATGATGTAGGCTCACTGTGGGCAGAAAGGCTTGTAATAAAAGCACGGTGAGAGGGAGATAAATGAGTATAAGAAATAAATTTAGATAAAGGATGGTGAGTACCTGAACGAGAACATGACGAGCCAGGGGGAAGCAAGGTGGTATGAAAGCAGTGATAATCTTGGAGGTGGGAGGGGCGGGTGTGGGTTCGAGTCCTTTGGCGTGGGAGAGCAGGCGGTGTGGAAACATGTGGTGAGAAGGGTGGCTCAACGAGGCTAGGGATGTTGGTAGGAGATGATGGCAGAACATGGTTTGAGGGAGGAGAAGGCATAGCAGAGGAAAGTGTGTCATTGCTGGAGGAGGATAGTAAAGGTAAGGTGGATGGTTCGCCTAAAAGAGAGGGAGGAATGGATAGTGTTTGAGGAGGAATAGGGGCTAAGAAGGGTAAGCTGGAGGTGTAGGTGTTTGGTTGATCGGACTGTGTGTCTTGTAGTTGAGTAGAGAAGGGGAATATAGATTCATGAAAAAAGATATCGCGGCTAGAGAAAAACGTGTGAGTTGAGAGATCATAAAGGCGATATGCCTTTTGACCCAAAGGATAACCCACAAAAATACATTTGTGTGCTCTAGAATCAAATTTGTGTGAGGGTGTAATAGTGGTGGCATAACAAAGACAACCAAAAACCTTCATGTGATGGTATGTAGGTAGGTATTATGCAGCTTCTCATAGGGTGAAGCTTTGGAAAGAATGGGTGTAGGCAAGCGATTGATTATATAGGCTGCAGTGAGTATACTTTCCCCCCAAAATTGAAGTGGCAAACAAGCTTGGAAGCGTAGAGCGCTAGCAACGTTTAAAAGATGACGATGTTTGCGCTCTACGACACCATTTTGTTGTGGTGTGGCTGGACAGGAGTGTTGAAAGAGAATTCCTAAACCATTAAAAAAGGATCGCATGGAAGTAAACTCACTCCCATTGTCTGCTCTTACACATTTAACATTACATTGGAATTGTGTTTTGACAAACGCAATAAAGGACTTGAGTAAGGTTTGCGTTTCAGATTTAAGCTTCATAAGATGGATCCAAGTGTAATGTGAGTAATCGTCTACAATGGTTAAAAAATAGCGAGCACCTGAGTGTGTATGTGTGCGATGAGGACCCCATATGTCACAATGTATAAGATCAAAAGATGCATGTGAGGAAATAGAACTCATATTGAAAGGTAGTCTGGTTTGTTTTGCCATAGGGCAAATGTCACAATGCATAGCATGATTAATAGAAAAATTAGGAATCGTCTTAGACAAAAATTGTAATGGTGCAGCAGAGGGGTGTCCTAAGCGACAGTGCCATAAATCTGGGATGGTGGAAATGTGGTTAGCTTGAATTTTTTATGGTGGTTTGATAGTTGTGTGCTCAGATAGGTAGTACAAGCCGTTATGCACCTTCCCCAGGCCAATCATCTTCATCGTGTTCAGGTCCTGCAAGATACAGAAGTTAGGATGGAAAGTGATGATACAATTTAATTCACGGGTGAGTTTACTGACTGAGAGAAGATTAACTTGAAAGGATGGTATGTGAAGGACATTCTTGATGCACAAGTGTTAGTTAACTTGTGCATTACCAACTGACAAGGTTTTTATATGTGAGCCATCAGGTAAATGAACAATATCATGACGTGGTGTTTGAGATAGTAAATGAGAAGAAGATGATATATGATTACTGGCACCACTGTCAATGATCCATGCTTTATGACATTTAGAATTGTGTTTACCTGTCACATTTCCACATAACTGATTTCTAACAAGTAATGCCCTTATTTGATTGTATTCCTCTTCTGTGAACTGAGGAAAGATCTGAAGCCCGCTTGCTGCCGTGTTGGGTTTGATTGCGTTACTGGCGTTATTGACTGCAAGTTGTTTATGTTGGTTTGGTGGTTTGATTTCTCTGCCATGAAATTTATGTCCTGGTGGAAATCCAATGATATAATAGCAACGGTCAACCATATGTGTATCTCCCTCACAGTGTGAGCAAAATAAAGATTTGCCCTTGTTGTTTTATAGTCGTGTGGATTGTCTGTTCTCTGTGATCCTTGTGTTTCTTTTCACATTCATGGCATGAATGGGGCTGTCATTGGCTTCAGTGAGTTTCCGTTGTTTTTCCTCTTGAAGCAAGAGTGAATATATTTTCCTGATGTTAGGGAGTGGCTGCATCAACAGGATCTGTCCAAGGACAGCAGAATATGTATCATTCAACCCCATGAGGAATTGGAAAATTCGTTCATGTTCTTCTCTTTCAGCAATCTGTTTTAGTCCTGCACAGTTACATAAAGGTGGATCATTGTATGATCCTAATTCATCCCAAAAGGACTTGAGTGCTGAATAATAAGCTGTTATGGTCTGTTGTTGTTGACGATGTTCAACAATCCCTCGTTTAAGCTCAAATATGCGTGATAGATTTTCTTAAGAGAAACGCTCACTGAGATCTGCCCAGACATCAGCAGCAATATTAGAGAAGATTACAATATTTGTTAAGGATGGACTGATGGAGTATAGAATCCATGACTTTACAATCTGATTGCATCGTCTCCAAGCTCTATATTTAGGATCTGTCTCTGAAGGTGCTCTATATTGGCCTCCAGAGACATCATCATGGTGCCGCTCCATGTTGCATGATTGTCACCTTCCAAAAGTTGGGTGACAATGGCGTGATTGATGTGATCTGAGGGATGAATGTATTAAGGATCATAAAAATCCATTGTTTCTGACAAGTATTTTTCTGATGGTGTTTCTGTCATGGTGATGTTGGCGGAAGCAAAATAATGAGCAGTATTAGGTGCTGAACCACTGCTCTGATACCATAAAGAAAGCAAGAAAGCTGACAGAGGAAGTTTGAAGAACAGCAAAGCAGTCTTATTATTCTGTGTGATTTCTACGGTACATATACATAGTTTATATAGAAAAGATCTTGTCTAAATAAGTAAACTGATAGACTAGCAACTAATATTTAGGACTTAATTACAGAAATTACAATCAAACTAAATCTCTAAGATATGATTTACAAATCAAACTTTAATTGTTTTGATTCTGAATCTTAACAAAGCCTCCACTTCATGGAACAAAAGAAGGCTGGAGCTGGTTCCATGCCATGTTCTAATGAACTCTACTCTTCAAACCATGCATTGACAAATTTGCATGGTTGGTCTTCCACCAGCACTTTCAGAAAGCAAATCCGAGCCAAAATAAATAATCATCGTAGAAATGTAGCGTAGAAAAGATTGGATACGATGACGTAACCAAGACTACAAGACTAGGAGATAACTTCTATTCAAAATTCACAAAAAGAAAACAACTTGAGAACATAAAAAAGTTTAATCCTTTCAAAGGATTTATGTTACCCTCCTCTATAAGAATTTCTTCATATTGGAAATTAGTGTGGTTTTGGGCACAGAACCAATAATTGCATCTTTCTTCTCCCCGTTTTTGAAGATCATGATTGTGGGGATGCTTCAAATTCCATACTTGGTTGTGGTAGAAGGACTTTCATCAGTATTCAATTTGAAGCACTTGAGCTTTCCATCATATTCCGTAGATAGTTCAGCTATTACTGGATGGATTATCCGGCAGGGTCCACACCACGGAGCCCAAAACTCAACCAGCACGGGCCCATCAGCCTCGATGATGAGCGACTGCCATGTTTCATCCGTCACTGCAGGAACTGAGATTCTGAAAACCAAGGAAAGATGTCAATTTTAACTGTGATGTAGAGAACTCATTTGGAGTGCATTGTAAGAAAGAATAACAGCAACAACATGATTAGAATTGGAGTGGGGTAAATAGAATTAGAGATTAGTGGCATAAATATTCAACTTATTTCAAGGGCAAGTAGCAACATGTAGAGGTAATTAAAATTCTAACCTGGAAGTTTCTCCTGCATAAAGGTCCATAACGATTTTTCATAAATATGTCAACCGCTCTGAGAGATATCTCAATAGAATAAATAAGATACAACTAAAAACAGTAGCATAATATTCAGTTTCACAGCAATCACCTTTCCTCCTTCCTCGAAGACTTTGTGAAGCCGGTGAACTTGTTTAACGTTTTCATTCATTCATTTCATTTCCAAATTAAACCATTTAGCTTCTTCCCACTATACTAGAAAATATATCATCCTGTCCCTTACCATGGTTTGAAAGATAAAGAGAGCTCTGGAATGCAAGGGCAGAATAGATGACGAAAGACAATCAGTTTAGTTCCTTATATGACCAATTATTCGCAATTATATTTTAGAAGGATAACTGGAGGATATTCAGAAGGTTTTAATATGTCAGAAGTTATGAAATGTAGAAGTGAAAGGCCAGTTTTTTTGAGGTACTCTCAGACCAGCACCAAATCAGAGAATCAGATGCTGTTGCTTCACTCAGTTGATACACCAATATCCCCAAGAAAAAAGAGTCCAAATAAGGAGATAAACAAGCCCAATTATTCTTTTTACTTTGAGCAAACAACAACAACTAGGAAGAATACGATCGACAAATAATACAACCAGGTTAAATAACATTTTGCCATCAGTAAATGAAGATAATTCAAGGGATCATGAAATAAATAACCATACAGGGGATGATCTGGGGGGCACGAGCATAATCAGGTAAGTGGGTCGTTTAGGGAATTGAGGGTACTAATACACTGAGAATTTGTGCTAGTTTGAGACCTAAATAGATATCTGAAAAATGCAGGCCCTAATCCAGTATTTCATAACCTTTGCGTGATATTGCAACCCAAACTAAGCCTTAAAGACACATGAGAAGTCCAGTCCCAGACTGGCCAGTTGAAGAGTTTTTTCATTTCAAGTATGAACTTGTTCCGAATATTCACTTTATACTGCCATTAGAATATGTCATGCAGGATTCTCAACCATGATCAAACTTGATTTTTCTAGGCTAGTGACCAAGCATGAGTTTGTCAAGCTAAATAAAGTTTCAAAGCAGTAGCTAAGTTAGCAATACAAAGTTCATGGGACTCATAGAAATATCAACCAGAAAAAATAAAATTCCAAATATCAGGCCACAGTGCAGTGTTTCTAGATTTGAATGGATAACTAGATAAGAAGAGGTGACTTATGCTTTCATCGAAACATAACGCAGGAACTCTAAAATCATATTTAATTGGTGAAATATTAAGTTTGGAATTGAAATCTTCATTTTCTTTACAACTTCTTAATTCTCTCTCTCTTATATGTACTTAATTTTATTAGAACTGTCATGTTGTGAGGTTAGTGTTTGGAGGCTAAACAAGGAAGAAGCGAAAGCATATCAATCCATTGGGTTTATTTAAGTGTGGATCAAATTTGTGAGCAGAGAAGGTTATGATTGTGATACTGTGATGGTGGTTTGTTTCAGAGTGGATCGGGTCTGATGATGATCACTAATGGTGGATTTAGAGGGAAGAAAAGGCTGATCATCAATGGGTTGGTATGGGTTGTGGTGGTTGATTTGTCAGCTAGGAGTAGTTTGATGGTTATGTGACGTTGTTTTCTGCAACTTCTTAATTCTCTCTCTCGTATATGTACTTAATTTTATTAGAACGTCATGTTGTGAAGTTAGTGTTTGGAGGCTAAACAAGGAAGAAGCGAAAGCATATCAATCCATTGGGTTTATTTAAGTGTGGATCAAATTTGTGAGCAGAGAAGGTTATGATTGTGATACTGTGATGGTGGTTTGTTTCAGAGTGGATCGGATCTGATGATGATCACTAATGGTGGATTTAGAGGGAAGAAAAGGCTGATCATCAATGGGTTGGTATGGGTTGTTGTGGTTGATTTGTCAGCTAGGAGTAGTTTGATGGTTATGTGACGTTGTTTTCTGGACTCTTTTTGCTACTGTGAGGCAGACTACGTGGCAACGAATTTTTATAGTTGTGTGTAGTTAAAGAGAATTTTAGAGATAATGCATAGAGATTTTTGTTGATAATAAGTCTACAATTATTTTGGAAAAAAAAAGTCACTTTTTTATAAGAGAAATGAGCATGCAAACATCGGATATCCCTCCATTAGAGAGCGCATAAGAAAAAAAGAGGTGTGGCTGAGTTATGTGAAGTTCATTAATTAAGTTGCATATATTCTTACAATTAAAGGTTTGAAATGTGAAGATTTTGCAAATTAAGAGCTTTGCTAGGACATATCTAGAGATAGGTTTAAGGAAGGATGTCGAGGGTAAATTTATACTATAATAATGTTTTATGTATATATATATAATTCAGTTCAAGCTGTAGCGGTTTTAACAACAAACAAACCGTTATTGTTAACCGTTATTGTTTATTAACTACCTAAGATTTGGAGCCATATCTGTGCCAAGCACCAAGTTCATTTCAACGGAATCGCACATGCTCATTTTAGATGACATCTCCATGGCCAGACATTCCTTCAACTCTCCCAAATTATCACTCATGTCCGGCCTTTGTCTTGAAGTCGGGGGCACGCAGGACAGTGCTATCTCCAGAGCTTTCCAAGCAAAATTAGTGCTGAATTCACCTTGCAGCCTTGCATCGATAATGCTCTGGATATCACCTCTTTCAACTAGAGGACTCACCCATTGAAGTATGTGAGTGCGGCCCTTATGGCCCCTTATTAAAGGCGGTTGACAACTTATTAGCTCACACAGAAGAATACCGAAGCTATAAACATCCCTTTTCTTATTTAAGTTTCCTGATGCTCGAAATCTGCATACAGAAAATAATGATAATTATTCTCGGAGAACAAACACTGTGAGAAAAGATTAACATTAAGTTTGAATACGTACTTAGGATCAATGTATCTGGGTGTGCCTGCAGGATCAGTTATGACATGAGAGTCTCCTTCGGTTGCGAAGGCTTTGGACAGCCCGAAATCAGCAATCTTGGCTTGAAGGTTTTCAGTTAATAAGATGTTGGATGATTTCAAATCTCTATGGACTATTGGCGGCCTGCAACCATTATGCAGATATTCCAAACCTGCAAGTTTGATAAGGCCAGTTAATCCAACAAAGTTTGCAGAACAAAAATGAAGAAAAAATGATTCAGGCACTAGAGTCAAACCTTGTGCTGCGTCTACTGCAATTTGCAGCCTTTCCCTCCAATTCAACATATTTGTGCTATTTTCTGCAGCCACAAAAACACACTAATATCATAAATTAAACAATAAACTTTGCAATGTGATGAATACAACAGGAATTATATTTCATTACACTTAGAAGTTCATCGGATGATTGTTAAATAATCATCTCAACCTAAAAGTTTAAGTCATTAAGTGAGATCCCAAGATATAATTTATATTATTCTCTAACACACCCTCTCAAGTGAAAGCCCTTTAAGCTTCAAACTTACACAGACTCATGCTACCTTGTGCTTAATTTTTATCGAATAGATTAAGAGTGGTGAGATTTGAACTCATAACCGTTTGGTTATCAAGGCTTTGATACCATTTCAAATAATAATTCCAATCTAAAAGCTTAAGCTACTAGTTAAGATCCCAAGATATGATTTATATTATACTCTAACAATGATAAATTCGTACAAATCTGAGTGAGAGTTCTATCTGTAAACTAGTTTGTGTCCCAAAAAAAAGGAAGAATTCTATGTTTCTGTGAGTAATTCTATAAATACCTAACAATTGCTCCTTCAGGTTCCCATTTGCCATGTATTCATAAACAAGTGCCATATTTTCATGCTCATTACAGTAACCAACAAGGGACACCAAGTTTCTGTGATGAACAATCATAATAGTTCGACCTGCATTTGGAAACACTACTCTGTCATAGCAGAAAGAAAAATATTTGGTGCACCTCTCATGTCCTCTACAGGAAAGGAGAAAGCTAACTAATTTTTTACCTCCGCTAGAAATTCTTTATAACCTTGCCTTGAGGATTGAGATAACAACTTGACAGCAACTTGATGACCATCTTTCAGGTTGCCAAGATATAATTTTCTGAATCCTCCTTCTCCAATAATGGTTTGGAAATTATTGGTAATGCTAACTATTTTAGTGTATGTAAATGGTTGATTCTTTGATTCAGTGACAATTCTTTTCTGGATAAGCCCACTGAGGAAGATGATGACACATTCAATCTCCCGGCAAAGAAAAATTTCATTTTTTTTTTTGATAAAACGATAAATATTCCAATATTTTAACAGAGATACTAAAGTATGAAACTATATATGTCATCATATTTACATGTTAAAACTATGTTATTGCTTACTGATCACATGTTGAATCGTATTCTCATCTGCTAATTTGCAGGAAGGAAATGAGGTATTGGGGATGGCATCCAGATTAGAATTATCATATGATAGGTAATATAAAAGTTGTTGGGAGCACATAATATGAATGATATATATATATATAATGAATGAAAAAACTGAAGTGCTTACATATAAGATAGACTCATAGAATAATATTCTATTAGGCTTTTAAGTTGAAGACAGAGTATGATCATATATATAAGCCATCGGATGATTTCACATAAAACACAAAGCATCTTCTAAGCCAAAATTACTCTATGTTATTCTAGGATTTAGTTAACACCACTCAAAAGAGAGGAAAGAATACAACAAAGATAAGTGAAAGAGAAAGAATTCACCTCTTTTCAACCTCCAGAAGATGGTTATAATGCTAAGGAGGAGGAGCACCGAAACTGATATGACAGATGCAATAACTGGAACAATGAAAACGTCACTACTTCTTTTCACATGTATCCATATTGCATAAATCCAGATTTCCATCCAAACTTGCATTAAGTAAAATATTGTCAGATGTAACTAAGAATCAATGATTATATACCAGTAACAAATAACCCAATCAGAGTGATCATGGTTAGCTTTAGAAAGTTAGCAAGATCACTGTGAAATATACCGAAGAATTGTATCAGTTACGTAATTCCTTAAACTCGTACTAACATGCAAAGGAAATGGATTTGTATAATCTATTTTCTGACTCCTCTTTGTTCCTTAACGTTTAATTTCAATTTATAGAAAAATGAAACAGTGTTCACTTCATATGTAAGAAAAGAAGTTAGAGAAGAACCAAACGAGAATGATTGTTTAATTAACATGCAGAGAAGTTGTAATCGTTGAAGAGGGGGCAACTGTTGTAACTCATTTTTGAATCCTCGCATAAAATACAAAAAAAATCAAAATATTATCAAAAAATAATAGCAGTGAAAAGAAGATGTCGGAGCGCCTAGAAAATGGTCAAAAATTGGTTGAGGAGGTTCAAAAATACAAAGATAAGAATTTGACAGCAGATCGTTGACTGGTGAGAGTCCTGTTGATGAAGAAAATTCAATTTGAGAAAGAAAAGTCCAAAATCAGATGTTTATGAACTCAATGGAATTTATTGAAGGTCTAATTGAATTTATGGAAGGTTTGATTACAAGAAAAATTGATTCTGAAGTCAATTTGGGCTTTAATTGGAAGAAATTAAAGTGCTTGGGTCAAATTATAATTTTTACAGTTAATTTGGTCAAATTAGGAGCTCAATTGCACAAATATTGAAGTTTGATGGCCAATTAGAGACTCGATTGAAGAAATCCAAAACCAAGAACCATAGTGAAAAAGCACGCAAATTGAAGGGCTGATCTGAAATTGGACCCATTTTGACGCCAGTTTTTGTTTAAATGAAACGGCGTGTTTTGGTCAAAACAACACCATTTTATGCGTTTTACTAGAAAAAAAAAAGAAGAAGAGCAAACGGTGCCGTTTTGAACAGCACCATAGGCCTTCTTCTTCCCCTGGAGGCGCAGAGAACAGGGGAAGAAGAAGCATTTCCCCCCCCCCTTTTTTTTATTCTCTCTCTCCCAAAACCCAAAAAACCAACAGCCCGACTTGTCCCTTCACTGACACCACCACACCCTCACACCAAAAGAGCCATGCCCTGCAGAGGCAGGCCGCCCCCTTGCATGCCACCATGCCCTGCACCATGAGAGGACAGGGCAGGGTGGTCCTCTCTCCCTCTGCCTATAAATACAGAGGGAGGAAAAAAAAAGGGGGGGAGAGAGCTGGAAGGATTTTTTGAAAGAGAAAGTGAGGGAGATCGAGAGAGAGAGACCGACAGTTTTTTTGGAGAGAAAAAGAGGTGAGACCGAAAGAGAGAAGCAGCAGGGTTTTTCGAAAAAAAGAGTGAAGAGAAAGGGACTAAAAGTAGAAACTAGAGGGAAGAAAAAAGCGGGGGAGATATTGACAGGGAAGAAAGGTTTAGGGAGAAACAAACAGCACCACCAGGAAACTTAAACAGCAAAAAACGAAAAGGAAGCAGGGGAGAACAGAGAGAGGAAAGGAAGGAGAAAAAGGAGCAGAAAGTTGACGGGGAAAACAGAGACCAGAAGGGGAGATAGGCGCAGGGAAGGGAAAATAGGAAGAGCAAACCGACGAGAGGAAAAGAAGACAACAGACGTTGGTGTCGCTGCACCGCGGAGAAGAAGCACAGCCGCTGTCACCGGGCTTCCCAGTCGCTGCCACCGCCACCTTCAACCACCATTGACAACTACAACTGTGCTTCCCCGCTTCAGGTAACTTAGTCCCCTCCCCTGCCATTTTTTTTAGTTGTTCATCTTCATATGCATGCAGAACGTGAGCAATTCACGTTCTGCAGCAAATGAAGATTAATTACCTAGTTACTGTGCTGTGCACAGTAACTAGCCAATTATTTTTGGCTGGTTACTGTGCCCTTTTATTGGTTATGGGCTGGAACATCAGCCCAGCCCACGCGGCTGGGCTGAGTCCAGCCAACAGTATATGGGCCGGGTCCGGCCCAGCCCAGGACGGTGGGCCAGGTCCGGCCCAGTTTTTTTTCCCAATTTTTTTTGTTAAAAGAAAAATTCAAAAAATATTTTTTTGAAATTTTACAATTTTCCCATGTATTTTTTATGTCATTTTGATTAATATTAAGCAATATTTTTATGTTGCTAAAAATATAAAATCTGATATTAAAATACCCGGTTTTTGTTCAAAATACAAAAAACTTTGAAAAAAAGAAAAAAAAATGTTTTTGTGCATACGGCCAAGTGTCTCAAAGCTAAAAAATCATATTGTGTTTTTTATACACCAAAAAACAATGTTTTAGCATGCATTTTGGTTTTAATAACCAGTTTATTAAAGTCAAGAGAACATTGGCTAAAATTTCAAAAACAACAAAAATTTTATTTTGTTTGTCTTTTAGTATCCGGGGTACGATATTACACGTAATACGTATTCCAAATATTAAATCTTTTTTAAACGTTAGAACGGTTAGGTTTTACCCCATTAAGATAAGAACCTCCTTATTGAGGAAGGCTTTTCTTGAATCCTAGATAGATAGGACCAACAATTAGAAAACACGACCAAACCTTAGATTTTGATCACACAAATAAAACAATGCAACTTACCTTAGGTAAGGCGTATTTGGGGTGTTAATACCTTCTCTTTACGCAACCAGTCTCCGTATCCGATCTCTGATACCAATTAGGGTTCCTAGTGACCATAATACTAGGTGGCGACTCCATTCTATTTTTTCACTGATAAAAAATAGGAATTCCTTGTATTCCCATATTTTCCAAATATGCACACATTGAGTGTGGAGGACGATCGCCGCGACGCCGCACACGTGCGACACATAGGTTGAAAAGGAAATCGGTTTATGCATACGGGGTCTGCGTACAGACCGTGGGGGTGAATTCACGTCATTAGAATTCACAGATTTTTGCACAACAAATGGCATTCAAAGACAGTTAACAGCTTCATACACTCCACAACAGAATGGTGTTGCGGAGAGGAAGAATCGAACTATTATGAACATGGTTCGCAGCATGCTTATAGAGAAAGAAATTCCAAGAACATTTTGGCCAGAAGCTGTCAACTGGACCATTCATGTTCTAAATAGAAGTCCAACTTTTGCAGTAAGAAATATGACGCCAGAAGAAGCATGGAGCGGCTCTAGACCATCAGTTGAGCACTTCAGGGTTTTTGGGTGTTTAGCACACGTCCATATTCCTGATAGTAAGAGGATTAAACTTGATGACAGAAGTATGAAGTGCATTCTACTGGGAGTCAGCGAGGAATCCAAGGCCTATCGTCTTTTCAATCCAGCTTCTAAGATGATAGTGGTAAGGCGGGACGTTATTTTTAAAGAAGATAAAGCTTGGGACTGGAATGAAAATCACCAAGAACCACTCATGGCTGATCTTGAATGGGACATCACTAGAGATACAGTTCCACGAAATAATAGCAATGTAGCAGAATCTGCACCTTATGAGCAGTCTTTAGAAAGCGCGGCACCTGATGATAATAATGTAGCAGAGTCTGCAACTAATGAGCAATCTCAAGAACATGAGGAATCTGTTCCTAATGATCAGACTCACACGACTGCCATTGTAGGACGTGTTCGACGACAACCCAGTTGGATGAATGACTATGTGAGTCACATTAATTTCTCTAAGGAGGAAGGTCAGGCGCATTTAGTCTTATTTGCTGAGCTTGATCCCACTACTTATGCACAGGCTGTGCAAAGTGACAAATGGAAGAAAGCAATGGATGCAAAAATTGCAGCGATAGAAAGGAATAACACATGGGAGTTGACAGAAGTGCCAGCAAGAGGAAAAGTGATTGGGGTTAAATGGATTTACAAAACCAAACTCAACGAAAAAGGTGAAGTGGATAAGTACAAGGCTCGTTTGGTTGCCAAAGGGTATAGCCAGCAACATGGGATCGATTATGCAGAAGTGTTTGCACTTGTGGCTCATTTGGATACAATTCGTATCATTCTTTCAATTCCAGCTCAGCATGGTTGGACTGTTTTTCAGCTTGATGTAAAATCAGCTTTTCTCCGCAGTGAATTAAATGAAGATGTGTTCGTTGCACAGCCTCCAGGCTATGAACAAAAGGGGTATGAGCACCAGGTATATAAGCTTAAAAAGGCTCTATACGGTCTTAAACAGGCTCCTCGAGCCTGGAACAGCCGTATTGAGTTTTATTTCTTGAAGGAAGGCTTCGAAAAACATCCACATGAACACACCTTATTTGTCAGACAAATGGATGGAGGTAAAATGTTAATTGTTTGTCTTTATGTAGATGACCTTATATTCACGGGAAATGATGCATATATGTTCAGTACATTCAAGCATTCTATGATGACTGAGTTTGATATGACTGATCTTGGGAGAATGAGTTATTTTCTTGGCTTAGAAGTGCTTCAAACATCGGATGGCATCTCTATTAGTCAACAGAAACATGCTCAAGAAGTGTTGGCAAGGTTTAATATGAGTCAATGTAATGCAGTTCATAATCTTGTTGATCCTGGTTTCAAAATCATGAAGGATGAAGGGAGAGTCAAAGTTGACAGCACCATATTCAAACGAATTGTGGGCAACCTTATGTACTTAACAGTAACGCGACCAGACATGATGTATGTTATCAGTTTAATTAGTAGGTTCATGGAACGACCTACTGAGTTGCATCTTAACGCTGCCAAAAGAGTGTTGTGATACTTGAAGGGCACCATGAGTTTTGGGTTGTTCTATAGGAAGGGAGAAAAACAAGAACTAATTGGGTACACTAACAGTGATTATGCTGGCGATCAGGATGATAAAAAGAGTACTTTTGGGTATGTTTTTATGTTAAGTTCAGGGGCAGTTTCATGGTCCTCGAAGAAACAACTTGTGGTCACTTTATCTACCACTGAAGCTGAGTTTATAGCTGCTGCATCCAGTGCATGTCAAGTAGTTTGGTTAAGGAGGATCTTGCAGTAGCTTAATCATGAACCACAGAAGTCTACAACAATTTATTGTGATAATAGTTCTACTATTAAACTTTCAAAGAATCCAGTGTTGCATGGGCGTAGCAAATATATAGATGTTCGGTTCCATTTTCTTTGAGAGCTCACCCACGATGAAGTCGTGGAATTCATTCAGTGTTCTTCACAGGAACAGGTGGTAGACATCATGACAAAGCCTTTGAAGCTGGACGTGTTTCAGAACTTGAGGGAACTATTGGGTGTTTATCCGCTCATGGATATAAACTGATTGATGAAAGCATTCAGTTTAAGGGAGAATGTTAAGATTTTCTGTTAAGATTTCCTAGCTGTAAGTGTTGGTTATCCTTGATTGCAGGATTGTTTCCATTATTGTTAATAAGACCTATTCTTTAGGAATAAGTCATTTTATAAGATTTGACTTATTCATATACCACGTTTCTAGGATTACAAAGCGTGGGTTGCACATTTCAATTTTAGTTTCTTTTTGTAAGGCTATTTATTGGCCAGAGTAATTCTGTTTCAATACAAGAAGTTTCTTCAAGCATTTACTATTCTAGTAAACATATATTTACTGGTTATTCCATAATATTCATCTTAAGTTTACAACAATTTTGATTTTTAAAAAAAATTAATCCGAACGACTCAATGATCCAATCAAAACCCAGAATTCAAGTCTTGAACCAGGCCGGCCACCAGACCATGTCTAAAAAGCTATGCTAAATACCCTCCCTAAAGCATCTACAACCCCCATGTCGTTCTTTTAGCTTCATCTTCATTTGCATGCAGAACGTTTACGTTCTGCAGCAAAATGAAGATTAATTAGCTAGTTGCTGTGCTGTGCACAATAACTAGCTAATTATATTCGGCTGGTTACTGTGTGCAGCACAATAACCAGCCCCTTGTATTAGTTATGGGATGGAACATCAGCCTAGCCCACGCGGCTGGGCTGAGTCCAGCCCACAATATATGAGCCGGGTCAGGGCCAGCCCAGGATGGTTGGGCCGGGTTCGGCCCAATTTATTATTATTATTTTTTTTAGAAAAAGAAAAAGGAAAAATTCAAAAAAAATATTTGTTTGGAATTTTACAAGTTTCCCGCGTATTTTTTGTCATTTTGATTAATATCAAGTATTATTTTTTTTGGTCGCTAAAAATACAATATCCGATATTCAAATACCTGGTTTTCATCGAAACTTTCAAAAATACAAAAAAATTAAAAAAAAATTTGTGCATACGGCCAAGTGTCTCAAAGCTAAAAAATCATGGTTTTTTTTATATATATACAAAAAAAAAACAATGTTTTAGCATGCATTCTGGCTTTAATAACCAGTTTATTTTATTAAAGCCAAGAGAACATTGGCCAAAATTTCAAAAAAACAACAAAAATTTTATTTTGTTTGTCTTTTAGTATCCGGGGTACGAATTTACACGTAAAACGTATTCCTGATATTAAAACAATAGTTCTTTTATAGACATTAGAACGGTTAGGTTTTACCCCATAAGATAAGAACCTTCTTATTGAGGAGGGCTTTTCTTGAACCATAGAATGACCAACATGTTGAGACCTTAGATCTTTATCAGACAATAAAACAATGCAGCTTACCCTAGGTAGGGCGTATTTGGGATGCTAATACCTTCCCTTTACGCAATCAGTCTCCGTACCCGATCTCTGAGACCAGTTAGAGTTCTTAGTGACCAGAATACTAGGTGGCGACTCCCATTCCATTTTTCCACTAATAAGAGACAAGAATTCCTTGTCTCCTCATATTTGCCGGAATAGATAGACATTACCACACCTGATGATGATAGGTGGTGGGCGATCGTCGCGACGCTGCACACGTGCGACACTTAAGAAAGGTTTTGAAATGAGAAGATTTTTGCAAATTAAGAGCTTTGCTAGGACTTACCTAAAGATAGGTTTAAGGAAGGATGTCGAGGGTAAATTTATACTATAATAATGTTTTATGTATATATAAATTCAGTTCAAGCCGTAGAGGTTTTAACAACAAACAAACCATCATTGTTTATTAACTACCTCAGAATTGGAGCCATATCTGTGCCAAGCACCAAGCTCATTTCAATGGAATTGCGCATGCTCATTTTAGATGACATCTCCATGGCCAGACATTGCTTTAGCTCTCCCAAAATATCACTCATGTCCGGCCTTTGTATTGAAGTCGGGGGCACGCAGGACAGTGCTATCTCCAGAGCTTTCCAAGCACAATTAGTGCTGAATTCACCTTGCAGCCTTGGATCGATAATGCTCTGGATATCCCCTCTTTCAATTAGAGGACTCACCCATTGAAGTATGTGAGTGTGGCCCTGATGGCCCCTTATTATAGGCGGTTGACCAGTTATTAGCTCACACAGAAGAATACCGAAGCTGTAAACATCACTTTTCTTATTTAAGTTCCCTGATGCTCGAAATCTGCATACAGAATATAATGATAATTATTCTAGGAGAACAAACACTGTGAGAGAAGATTAACATTAAGTGTGAATACGTACTCAGGATCAATGTATCCGGGCGTGCCTGCAGGTACAGTTATGACATGCGAGTCTCCATCGGTTGCGAAGGCTTTTGACAGCCCGAAATCAGCAATCTTGGCATGGAGGTTTTCAGTTAATAAGATGTTGGATGATTTCAAATCTCTATGGACTATTGGCGGCCTGCAACCATTATGCAGATATTCCAAACCTGCGACTTCGATAATGCCAGTTAATCCAACAAAATTTGCAGAACAAAAATGAAGAAAAAATGACTCAGGCACTAGAGTCAGACCTTGTGCTGCATCTACTGCAATTTGCAGCCTTTCCCTCCAATTCAACATATTTGTGCTATTTTCTGCAGCCACAAAAACACATTAATATCATAAATTAAACAATAAACTTTGCAATGTGATAAATACAACAGGAATTATGTTTCATTACACATAGAAGTTCATCAATACTAGATGAGTACTAAATGATTGTCAAAGAACCATCTTAACCTAAAAGCTTAAACTATTGGGTAAGGTACCAAGATATGATTTAAATTATTCTTTAACACACTCTCTTAAGTGAAAGTTCTTTGGACTTGAAACTTGCACAGATTCATATTATCTTGTTCTTAATTTTTTTCAAATAGAATAGGGGTGGTGAGATTTGAACTCGTAACCGCTTGGTTATCAAGACTCTAATACCATGTCAAAGAACCATTTCAACCTAAAAGCTCAAACTACTAAGTAAGATCTCAAGATATGATTTATATTATACTCTAATAATGATAAATTAGTACAAATTTGAGTGAGAATTCTATCTGTAAACTAGTTTGTGTCCTAAAAAAATTAAAGAATTCTATATTTCTGAGAGTAATTCTATAAATACCTAACAATTGCTCCTTCAAGTTCCCATTTGCCATGTATTCATAAACAAGTGCCATATTTTCATGCTCATTACAGTAACCAACGAGGGATACCAAGTTTCTGTGATGAACAATCATCAATAGTTGGACCTGCATTTGGAAACACTATTCTGTCATAGGTGAAAGAAAAATATTTGGTGCACCTCTCTTGTTCTCTACAGGAAAGGAGAAAGCTAACTAATTTGTTACCTCCGCTAGAAATTCTTTATAACCTTGCCTTGAGGATTGAGATAACAACTTGACAGCAACTTGACAACCATCATTCAGGTTTCCAAGATATACTTTTCCAAATCCTCCTTCTCCAATAATGGTTTGGAAATTATTGGTAATGCTAACTATTTCAGTGTATGTAAATGGTTGATTCTTTGATTTCAGTGACAATTCTTTTCTGGATAAGC
>Ga0325414_1000385_pt1 | contig 34917 bp, 13 predicted proteins | sample PopdelMetagenome_8_FD_206183 | JGI IMG/M metagenome (GOLD analysis project Ga0325414, IMG submission 206183) | Populus deltoides microbial communities from Bellville, Georgia, United States - Leaf-PdKOR-R3 | ecosystem: Host-associated > Plants > Phyllosphere > Phylloplane/Leaf | place: USA... | reverse complement strand
TATTAAATTAAAATTATTTATATATATATATATATATATATATATATATATATATATATATATATATATATGATGGAATCGATCAATCTTCAATAATTCTACCAATCATTAGAATTGTTTTTCGCTCGTAAACCATGCACATCCGATCCCTTTATTTTTTCTTGGTTTAATTTTTGTTTGAGACCAGACAAATTAATAGGAACGTCATCATCCAGCTCCTGGCTACAATTTGTAACAATCGTTTAGTGGTAAGTATAGTATACGACGACTAGTTATAAAATAGACTTGATACATGGCTAGGGATAAGTAGAAAAGTGTTTTTTATATATTATTATGACTCCTACTATATTACCTTTTCAGAACGCCGATTTCGAGTCTCGGGAAGAAGTTGTTGCAACTTTGTAACAAGATCAAGGATCTGATCATCATTGATTCTTGAACTACCTGATTGCCTTGATCGCGACTTCCGGCTAGACATATCTTATTGAAATTTATATTAACTTGTAATTAAAACAAAGGCTAGCTAATTAAAGATATATAATTAAAGAAGAAATAATAGTAGTCTATATTATATATATATATAGATTCAAGGTTAATATGACTAGGCACCAAGTAAAATGTATATATAGCTAGGCACCAAGTAACAGAAGGAATTTACTTGTGGGAATTAAATTATTTATAGCTAGAAAAAGAGTGAAGAGACTCCTACTACTACTACAAGTTATGGAAGCAAGCGAGGCACTGGAAGGAGAAAATTAAGAAAGAGAGAGGTAGCAAGAACAAGATCACAAGCAGTGGCGTCGGAGCTGGTGGAGAAAACAAATTAATACATGGGAGAGAGCAGTGGGCTAAGCTTGCATTTAAATAGGGGTTTCAGAGTGAGAGAGAGAGAGAGAGAGAGAGAGAGAGAGAGAGTCAAGTCTGTAGAGATACGCCAAACTGTATTCCTTAGGGTGTGTTTTCAGGTCGGAGTTTGATCTCTACTCGAATCTCACACTCGGAGCCAGCGAGCGCGTCAGTCCCTCCACCCAATACCATCTTATTTTATTATCTCAATAATTAACATTGTTTTTCTTCCGACATGACTAGATTTATTATATATTATCATATAATGTATTAAATTCTTTTACGATAGCAAGACAGATACGAGAGGTGAACGTTTTGGGGGGAAAAAAAAGTCTCCATTAATATATAAATTAATCTGAAAATATTTTTATCATCAAATCAAAAAAATGTTATGCACTCTATATTTATTAATTATTTTAATCAATAATTCATAATTATAGATCATCTTTAAAATTTAAGCTATGAAAGTATTTTTTTTTTACTTTCTTTTTTCTTAAATAATAGGAAGTGAGCGCAGGGATAAGTCTTTCAACAAATTCTTATTAAATACTATGTTAATATTTGCTGAGAATTTGTATAAATAATAAGTTCAAGTTAATCAATAGTTCAGTGAATATTTGAAGCTAGTTATTTTTTTAAAAATCAAATTATTTAAGTTGTTCTGAATTTGCCATATCTCGATAGAGCAATAGTTCACCTAATTGTTTTTATTTTCTTAATATATTTTATTATAAAAATATCAAACTTAGCCAGCTCGTTCTCCTAATATCACTTATTATTAGAGAAAATATAAATTATATCATGAGACTTTACCTAACAGCTTAAGTTATTGGATTGAGATGATTCTTTGACATGGTATCATAGCCTTGATGACCAAGCAATCACGAGTTCGTATTTCATCATTCTTATTTGTTTAAAAAACATTAAGCAAAATCTAATGTGGGTTTGTGTAAGTTTCAAGCTCAAAGAATTTTCACTTGAAGGGGTGTGTTAGATAAAAATATAAATCATATTTTGGGACTTTACCTAACAACTTAAATTATTGGGATGAGATGATTCTTTGATACTTATAAACCACATTTAATCAAAAGTAGAACCATGGAGTAGTAATTTAAGATGATTGTTAGTTAAAATATCCCAAAAGAAATTAAAAATAAATTATTCCATGCTTATAAAAATCAAAAGAAAAATAAATGGTTGAAACTCAAAAGGTTATGTAGGACTTAAAGCATATTTGATTCTTGATTCAAGATAGGTCATGAAGTACCAAATTTGTGATTAAAGCTATGTCAACTATTATTATTTTTCTTTCCTTTTTTCTTTTGGGAATCCTTTCTTTTCTAAACATGATTATATGGTTGTTATCATAATCAATTACGTACTATACTTAAAGTCGTGGTTGATTAGGGGATATGCTCATCAACCATGTTTAATTTATTTTTGATGAGTCAAATAATTTCTAGAATAATTTTTTTTCTTTCATATGATACAAATAACCACAATGAAAAACTAAATTCCAAGCCGAGATAAATAGTAGACTCGTAAACAAATGAAATATAAGGAATCCTACTTGATTTTAACAAGCTAGAAAGATAATGCAACAAAACAAAACTAGAAGAAAAAAATGACAGAAGAAAGGCAAATTGCATAAATAAAATGTGTATATGGAGCTAATAATTATTTATAGTAACTGGATGACCTTAATATATTGTTACAAAGATGAAATCCTATGAAAACAACATTTCCTAACTCTATATAAACTGCCCATAGCAGATCAAGAGCTCATAACATAAATCCTAATACAATTCATATCTTTATTATCACGTTTCTTTCCTAGTAGACATATGATTCCAACCTAACTTGTAATTTATGCTAGTGTAATCTATTATAAACTCTTATTCATAGCAGAGCTTGGTTTTTCTAGTCAATAACATGAAATCTTATCTCTATGGTCAATTACCGTATTCTCATTAATCATGTCCTTTAGCTCTCTTAGATGATTATAACATTTGATTTTTTATGTCGATTGTTTCCTATCTTCCCCCAATCGATTTGGATTCAACTTGGACCTAGTCTATTTACTATTTACAATCAATTTTATCCTTCTTTTTCTTATTTAGTAGTGAATAATTACTATTTTTATATAGTTAACACATGGATGTTTGTATTTAGCTTAAATAATCTCTTATATATTCCTATTAAAGTGTTTCCTATTAGAAGATACCCTGGTACTTGCCCTTCAAGTTTCTGTGTGGGAGATCAATTATACATTAAATTATTCTAAATTTGATTAAGTTAATCTATCATGGCATGCATAGTTTTATTAAATATCATAATATTATTAGGGTGAATCATGTTTGTTATGTTTTTTTTATCTCCAACAAGATGTTCTTATAATAGTATTGAATAATTTTGTTTTATAATAAAAGCATAATCCTTCAAAAGAAGGCATTAGTGGCTAATTGAAATTTAGATATAGTGATTATGATTATTTGACTACACAATCAAGTACTTGAAAGGAGTATGGGCAAGGTTGGGCTAAAGGTGTAAGAATGCCACCATGTTTTCTATAAACTGCTTAAGATAATAATATTTGGAATGTTAGTAAAGATATAGACTACACAGGATAGCCTTCTCATAATATTACAGTAATTTCTAAATAAACTTCTCATAATATTACAGTAATTTCTAAATATAGTAAAGATATAGGCTATACAGGATAGCCTTCTCATAATATTATAGTAATGAAATCCTATGAGAATAGTGATTTCTAAATATATATAAACTTTTTTTTTGGCTCATTTGTAACTAAATTGTAATATCTATTAGTGTGTAATATGCTATAGACTCTTATTAAAAAAAAATACTTATTCTTCTAATTAATTACATGAACTTTTATTTATTGGTTGGTTATTTGTTTTTAGTTCATTTCGTCTTTTATTTCTTGGACGATAATAACTTTTAATTTCTTTGATTAATTATCTTTTATCTTTCTTGTTGATATGGATCTTTTTAAAACTATATTGATTTTACTGTTTAAAATAAACTTTTTGGCTTATTTTTTCCTGTTTTATTGTAAGCAATTAGTGTTTTTATTTTGTCTACGTGTAAATATATTATTTTTTTTAGTGTAAACATTTATAAATTAAGAACCGAAAAGCATTTCGTTTTGCACAATCCAGTCCTATCGTAAATGCCTTAACTTATATCAACAAAATGAAAAATCATAAAATAGAGCTCAAATCACAAGCCACCAATGAGTTAGTAAAATAAATAGACCAATTAATAGCTCTAGCTTTTCAACAGTAATTTCTACTACTATGACTAACGAGCCCTCACTGATTGAGAAACAGCCAAATTAATGAGGGGATAGGAGTAATTAAAGGTTGACTGGTCAAAAGTGCAAAGCAAGCTAAGCCAGCACACCATGTTCTTGCCCAGATCACAGGCACACCGCCACACGTGGTGTCTCGGATCCCGAGCGCGACGCCAACCCGGTTACGCGGTACAGATATATTTATTTTTTAACTTTAACCACAATATTCTATACTTTAATATTTTATTGTATTTAAAGTTTGTGGTATTATATGGTTTACCTCAAAAGGGGTATCCAGTGATATCACAGTTCTTTATAATATTTTTAAAAAATTTAAATATTTTTTAGATTATTTTTTATATCTTTTTAAATTTTTTTAATGTGCTAATATTAAAAATATTTTTTAAATATATATATATATATATATATATATATATATTATTTTGATACATTTTTAAGCGAAAAATACTTTTAAAAACAACCGCTACTATATTAAAATTACCTAATTATTTTATAATTTGTAGTTAAGTTGTTGGAATTAACAGTTAAAGATATACTTTAGATTTAATGTTTTTATTAAAAATAAATAAAATTCTTGAAAATGTAAATTATTTCATTGATTAAATGGAGTTTTTAAAATAATTTAACTAAAAAAATAAAAGGAAAATTGAAACATTATATAGGTTTGGTCAGTGGCGAAGCCAGAGTTTTTTTAATGAGGTGAAAAATTATTAACAAATAATATATTATATAGATATGCATTAGAAATCAATTCAAAACATATATCCTAATTCATATCAAGTAAAATTAATTTAAAAATACTTTTAAACTGAAAATACTTACATTATAATTGTTCTCTTCGAGTTTTCATATTTTGAAACCGTTTTATAATAGCTTCATTATCAATCTTATCGAAGATATCTTTCTCAATGTATACAACCAAACTATCATTCGTCCACTTACCTCCCATCCTATTTCGCAATCTACTCTTGACAATATGCATAACAGAAAAAACTCTCTCCACTGTAGCAGTTGCAACTGGTAGAAGTAATGACAATTTGATAAGCATATATACTAATGGAAATATCAAATTCTTCTTTGTTTTTATCATTTTCTCTGCAAGACTAGCAATACCTTCAATACCACAGAATTCATCATCACCACGTAGATCAATAATATACGTATCAAGTTGGTCATCAAGTACCATAAGGTCCACTATAGAGAATTTACTGGGATAAAAAAAAGAGCAAGGCGAAGAAACTTTTCTTTGTTGAAAGCAGAGAAAGAGTCACTTGGGTTTAAACATGCCACACAAAGAAGTAATTTTGTACTCGTCTCAGTAAAACGATCATCCAACTCAGTAAGTTGCATGTTAATGATATTGTTAAACAATTCATAACGGAAATGGTGTAAGTTTGTAATCCCTTGAGATTTTCGCCTTGAACGCCCACGAAATTGTACTCATCATCCATGTTTAGAATATCAATATCATGTTTGATGCAAAAAGATGACACTTCTTCTAGTAAAGATTCCCAATCATTCTCTCTCATCATTTTGAATCGTTTATTTGATGTTTTCAATAAACCCATAGCATTTTCTATGTCTTGATCTTTTCTTTGTAATGCTTGTGAGAACTCATTAGTAACTGCTAGGATCCTTCTCAAACAATGAAGCATGAATACAAAATTAAATGATTCCATAATATCTGTTAAAACGACTGCTTCTGTTCTCTATTGTGAGTTCATCCCATCCTCCCTTATAATCGCAAGCACATCAAGAACTGATGAAAACATTGCAAGTAAACGAATAATTGTAACATAGTGGGAGCCCTAACAAGTATCACCATACCTTTTAAGAGAAGTTTCTTGATTCAAGCCTCGTCCACTAGAAATTTCTCCATTTTCAAGTTCTTCAATAATTCTAGCATATTGTTTTTCTCTAATCATCTCCATCCTTTTGCATGATGCTCCAACTATGTTTATAATGCTAGAAATAAAATTGAAGACATCTCCAACTTCATTATGCTTCTTTATAACAGCCACAAGAGTCAATTGAAGTCTGTGAGCAAAACAATGTACATAATATGTACTTGGATTGCTATTTAGAATAAGTGCTTTCAAGCCATTGAATTCACCTTGCATGTTACTAGCTCCATCATATCCCTGACCACGCAATCTTGATATGCTTAGCCCATGTTTAGAAAACAAAGCTTCAATAGCTGCCTTGAGTGAACTAGCAATTGTATCTCGTATATGTTGAATGCCAAGAAAATGTTCAATTATATGTCCAATGTTGTCTACATATCGTAGAACAACAGCCATTTGTTCCTTGATTAATATGTCACGTGACTCATCAATTAAAATTAAAAATAATGGGTCACCTAGATCTTTGATAATGATATTTGTAATCTCCTCTGCAGCAGCTTGAGTAATGTCTTTTTGAATATTTGGAAAAGTCAATTTGTTATGTCTAGGAGCTTCGCTGAAAGTAACTCTTTTAATAGCTTCATTATTTCTGGAAAGAAAATGCAAGAGCTCTAGATAATTTCCTTGGTTGCTTGAACATTCACATTCATCATGGCCACAAAATGGAAGTCCTTGGTGCAACAAAAATAAGCACACTCTATTGAAGCATTCAATCGAGTTCGATAATCACTTTGACTCTTTACTGTCTGCTCAGATAACAAAGTCATGATACTTTATTTTTCATTCATCAAATTCTCACATTTTATCCGAGCTACATTGTGACAACTATTAGACTTTCCAATATGAAGATCAATTCTTTCCTTTTTTTTTCCAATTTGAAAACCCCTCACCCACAAATGAATCAATACCCCCTTTTGACTTGAAGAGATAACAATACAAGCAAAAGACAACATCTTTGGCTATGTTGTACTCTAACCATGTTGGGTATGCACCAAACCAAGCCGGATTAAAGCGTTGTAGTGTTGATATATTCCCAAATTATTTTTGAGGAAAATCACAGTGTGAAGGTTGACAAGGACCTTTTTGTAGATAAAATCTTCGGATTTCATCCCTATTATTTATATGGTATTCATAAATTGATCTTCTTAAGCCAGGGTCAGCAAGGAGAGTGTCGGGGTTGATTTCAATATGAATTTTCTTTGAACTTGATTGAGTTACATGACTTGAAGCTTTGATTGACTCTTTATCCTCAAGGGATTTACGCTTGAAATACTTGTCTAGTGACATGTTAATTTAATATAAACCTGCTGGATTTTTTGATTATCATTAGTGTCTACATAATAATTAACACAACTACATAATAATTCACTGTTAAATAAAAATCAGTTGAGTTACACAATAATTCTAAATCTTTCATATGAAATTCATAACAAAATACACATCAATTCATCAAAATCAAAACTTATTTCAATTCATATCTATATGCATATAATAAGTATGTTGATTAAATTATACTTAATCTTTTCTAGATATTTAATTGAGGAGCAATGCCTCGTGTATGTGTAAGAGGAACAATTCTTGAAAAACATGATTTCTACTTGATATTTTACTTACAAACAAGTCATGTGAAAATATTAAATTTCAATAAACTACTCTACCAATCCAAGAGATGTCAATAATAGTGGTTTTGCATGAATATTAATTTATTCCTTTATAATAAGAAAAGAAACATTTAATTGATTAAATTAGTAGATTTAAACATTTATTTTGAACATATTGGAACATATTCATATCAAAACCCCTAAATTATCATAAACCTTAATATTTTTAATAACTAATTATAAAAGAATAAAATTAAAATTAAACAATGAAATAAAATTTTTTTACCTAAAATATAAAGCAAAAAAAAAAATTAATTACTTAGCTATACTTTATGAGAAATTTGCATATCAGAGAGGTAGAGAACAGCAGCTCATGAAAAGAATAAAGCAACACAGCAGCTCATGAAAAGAAAGGCAAGAACAAAAAATACTCTGTTAGCCAGAGATTTTATATTTTTAAGCTGGTACTAATGATTTAATATAAAAACAAAAAGGAAAAAGGAAAAAAAATTGTGCAATGTGTGTATATATATTATATTATATTAATATATAAGTCAACAATTATAAATAATATCAACTTTTCTTTTTTCTTCCTTGCAGTAACAATTTCTTAAATTAATATATTAATATTTTAATATAAAAAAAATTAAGGGGGCAATTGTCCCCTTTTATCTCTCTATGGCTCCGTCATTAGGTTTGGTTTTAAGAAAATAGAAATAATTTACAATTTATTGACTCTCCTTTGACACTTATCCAACTATAATAACGGTAATTGCAGCATAAAAAATAATATGTTTCATTTTGAATTTTTTTAATCTTATTCTTCTATAGATCAGGTTTTGTTTTTCTACTTTTAGAGGATCACATTGTTTTACTTTCTCATGTTGTAACTATATCGCTGCAACTTTCTGTACTTTTTTTTTCATTTTGAAAAGACAAGAGTTAATACGTGATAATATTTTTATTTAAAAAAAAGAAATATATTGTATAATTTGTTAAAGACTCATAAATGCAGTATATATTTTTTATTAATTTTTTAAAAGATTATTTTATCTTTTAAATGAAATAATGAAATACTTAGCTTTTCATCTAATAAAAATAATTAAATCTAATAAATCTTAAAAGAATCACCTTCCAGTTTCAAAAGTTAAGGGTCATTTGGTACCATTTCCTCTCTTTTTTTCTAATTTAAAAAAAAAAACAAAAAATATTTCTTGTTTATTGTTTATAGGTTTCTGAAAATCATTTTTTTTTATAGATTTTATTAAGTTATGAAAAAAATTTAAATTATTATTAGTTAAAATATGAAAAATTATAATATTATATAGTTAATTAATAAGATAAAATGAATGGATTGAAGTGACAACATGATGGTAGTGGTGGCAATAATAATAGTAGTTATTGTAACCTAATTTTTATCCCTTTAAACACAAAAGGATTTGCATTAGTATATTTTATAGGCAAAATTTGATAGATTTTGAGGAAAAAATAGATGGAAAGTAATCAAAATATATATAAAAAGACGTAAAAAAATTATCAAAAAAGAAAATTAAATATAAAATCAAATAAATAATGAATTTTCAAAAGGCAAGGACTAGGCTACAACAATCACAAGAAGGGTTAAAATTGCATGTAATTAAAGACAATTGAATTATCTCCTATCCAAGGTTGATAAGCAAATTAGAGAAAAAAGTTGAAATTTGTCACAATTGAAGTAATTGAAAGATCAAGAATCAAAATAGAAAAGATGACAGGGTTTAGAAGTCCAATTCATTCAATTAGGGGTTTAATTAAAGTTGGAATTTAAGGAAAAATTGCATAAATTTGGTGGCTAAGGACCAAAATGAAAGAAGCGATTAAAGTTAAGGATGAAAATTAGAGAAGATTAGGGATGAAATTAAAAGGAATTCAAAGTTAAAAGAGAAATTGGAAACCAAATCGAGAATTTTTAAAACCAAGGATTATAACTAAAAACGCACCGAGATTCAAGGACCTAGATGAAAATTACCTTGGAACAATATCATTCCAATTAAAATAAAAGATCCATAATTTATCTAAAGGGTTGAATGACGTGTTGTTTGGTTTGTTCTTCAAGACCATTTTTCTACAAATGGAATACAAGCCTACATGATGAGGAACTTTAGTGCCTTCTTCCCCCTCTTGTTTGATCTGTTGAAACAAAAAGAAAATGCTCCTCCTTCATCTTTGATCTTGTAATTCTCATTCAACTCATTCCCTACTCATCTTTAGCTTTGAAACACTCTGCCAAACCATGTTGAAACCCTCTACCTAACCAATCTCCTTTATCATAGTACATTTTAAGTTATCTATGGTGGTTTTTGGAGAATTAAATGGTTCTGAAAAGAGGTTTTAGAATGTTCCAAGGAGCTTAGATAAACCTCCAACCAAGAAGAACGATGACAATAACAATTATAAGAACAATCAAAAAAAAAAACCAAGAAGGGAGAGGTGAAAAGAGAGAACAAGATAGAGTAGAGAAGAAAATAGATGGAATAAAATAGAGAGAAGAAAAAAAAGGTAGAAGGAGAGAGTAGAGATTTTGAGAAGACGATTGATGAGGAGAGTATATAGAAGAGTCTTTTTTATTAAAAAAATAGAGACAAAAACTCAAAATAAGGATATAATGGATATATCTTAACAATAATAATAATAAATAAATAAATAAAAACAAAATTTTTATGACATGATATGCAAATTCTTAGATTAAATAATATAAAAACTCAAATGAAACAAAAATAAATTGTTATAGAAAAAATACCTATGATCAAATATTTAACAAAAATAACTAGTGGGACTTAAACGAGTGGTACATTTGTAAATAAAAAGAAAAAAAAATCCCCCTTTTCCTCTTAAATCTAGACGATGGTAAAGGGAGAGGGAAGTAGGAAAATTTGGTTCTTTCTCTCCTAAAATCCTTCTATTTCCTCTTAATTATGGGAAGGGTGTAGTTAAATGAAATCTTATAAAGAAAACTCAAACAAGTAAAGAATTAGAGAGAGAGAGAGAGAGATTTAGGAGTTAAGGGATAGAGAGAGAAATTAATCAAATTGGAAGAAAAGGAAGGCATGTTTGGAATTAATTTCAAAAATCTTCCTAGATTGGATTAACTAGTTATGGTAAGGGGTTTTTCTTCATTAAATGCAATTTTACTCTTGATTATTTTGGTCGATTGAAATCCCTAAATTGTAAAAATTAGGGTTTATGCATTTTGTGAATGAAATTGTGAGATTGTGTTAATTATTAGTTGATTTTAGGTTAAATAACATGAATACGAACTAATTGAAGAAATTGAAACTATATTGGGGAAAATTTAAGACTTTAGGAATGAACATGATTGGGAGTGTTGGAGGTTTTAGAAATTTAATTTAAATTGAGTTTATTGATGATGTTTTAATGATGTAGCGATTGTCATCGCCGCGATAAGAAAAAAATAGTTTAGTTTGAAGTGAAAAAGTGGATGTGTGTCCACATTTCTACTTAAAGGGATTGAATTGATCACCAACCATTAGATTACAGAAAAAAGAGGGATGGTTGACTTTATACCTTACCAAGGGGAACTAAGCTCATAGTATATGCAAGTCTTAGGGGAAAAAATCAATATCTAATGAGCAATGGTTGTAAGTTAACGTTTGTTGGCCTATCTATTTGGAAAAAAAAAACATGCGACTTACTTATAAGATGCATATTGCAAAACATGCTTTCTGTGAAAGATTTAAGACTTGTTGAAAATACCGTAATGTGTATTGCTAAAGAGTAGTTATTGTTTTATGTATAGAAATAAAGAAAATGAGAAATTGGATTGAATTGCATTGATTGTTGATGTTATGAATGTTTGAGATGTATTAGAACATTACAATGTGAAATGTTTTGCTTGACAAGTGGTAAAATAGAAATTGTGAAAAATATCTAGGCTGGATATATAATGATAATTAGGAATGTGAAGTTTTATTCTGAACACAAAGTGGAAATATAGGAAAAGGTGAAATTGTAATTGAAATACAATAAGTGGTATGAAAAGAATAATGTTACATTTTATTAAGTGTGATAAATAGCTTAAAATGATTTGGGGTACTAATAAGGATGTTTTCCTTAAAAATCAAGAGGGGCATCCGAGGTTAGACTCGCAATCGACAAAGCACATACAACTGAAGTGTTAGGTAGGTGCTTGTCACCTCATTTGTTTATTTAAAAATACATTTTTTTAGGATTCTATATCCTTGTGAAATGTTTTTGGAGAGGATTACAAAAATAAAGAATTTGATAAAAGAAAGTCAGTCATTTGGACGGAGACTAATTATTTATGAGCTAAAGTCGGTCGTTTGGACGAAGACTAAATTATTATGTATTAAAGTCAGCTGTTTGGACGAAAACTAATTATTCATTTATATAAAAATTAGATGTTTGGACAAATACTAATCATTTAGATATATAAAAGTCAATTGTATGGATGGATCCTAGATATAAATGTGTATCTCAGTAGCCCGCACCAGTGGAGACTAATGGTGAAATTGGTTAAAATGATGGAGTTTATAGTAAAAGAGAGACAAAAGAAAAGTAATTTGTATAAAGTGAACTATTGTAGTTGTGTTTGTAATTGAGGTTTAATATAAGACATTGTGTTTAAGGTATATTACATGCTTATATTTATTATTTAAACTATTATGTATTCCAGGTCCATCATATCTACCACCATAGTAGTGATTTCATTGTTGAGGCTCTTATCAATTTTGTATTAGGTAGAATTTAGTAGATTATTATCTTATAATATGTATATAAACTAATATGTATGTAAATCCTTTATTTTGAGATTGTAAACAAGCAATAAGATAGGTTATTAATCATTTTGGATTCATTGCATATATATATGTTTGTAAGATTGCATATTTTTCAAAAAATAAAACGAACTCTATTTGTGTATTCAAGTGGTGAATAATTATAATTGATAAATTGTTGGGTGGCTTGCTTAAGGATGCCTATAAGCATTGGTTGTGTGACCAAATATGGTTTTGATTGCATTCATGTTCGAGCATATATAAATTGCAAAATAAAATTTTATATAAGGCTCTTTATATGGGAGATTTTGCTGTGATTTTGTCAAATTATATAAAATCTTTGATTTAAAAGGAAAACCCTTAGCATGTTTAATATTTATACATATAATAAAACACATGTTCTGATATGTCAATTGGAATGGCCTTTGTATAGGAAGACTTCACCTTTATGAAAAGAAAAAAATGACTCTATTTTTCATGTACATGATTATCTTAAAAAACTAATTTATATTAAAAAGGCTTGAGGTATTACAGTTAGTATTAGAGCTTATGGTTATGATTTAATAGACTTTATAAACTTGAATGGTATTACTAATCAATAATGTGTATTACATGATGGTTAAAATAAGAAAAAGAACTAAAAAAATCCAACTATAAATTTGAGGAGGGATAAGTTCACTGATGTTAAGAGCAATAAACAGAAGACCTCTTAGAAGACATTGTATATTTTTCACCAGTTTCGAATGATAAAAGGAACTCAGACAAATGCACCTCCTAATTTAAGGAGGGGATAAGTTTGCTGATATTAGAAAGGAACATATAAAAAACCCTTTAAAGAACATTTCATCTCATTAACCAACTATGCCATCATAGTCAGCCTAGAAGGAGGTATCACAACTTAAAGGTGTTTCCTCATTAATTCTAGTGGCAATGCCATCATCAATTTTATTTGATATTATAAGACAATCTAGTAGACCCTGTCTATGGTGCCACCAATAGCATCGATTCCATAATAGGATCCAACATTCTTAGCATAAATTTTAAGGGTGATGGTGTCCTATTTAATAAGGGTAAAGTGGTGTAGACAGAGATAACACCCCCACCTTAGTGCATTGGGTGAATAATGTGAGGGAGATGAGGTGCTCTCCATCTCTAGGGGAAGAATATGTTGAAGTAGTCAAGCATTGGCTCTAGAATGATTCAAGTTCCTATGCCAAAACTGTACAAGTAAATTATATGACACAATTACTTTCATATAGCGCACACTCTTGGTGGGTGACTATTAAGTAGAGAAAAGCTATAAAAATACTATCCTGGATTAATTTCTGAATAGAATTTTGAGAATAAATATCACTCTTGATAATAAATGAGGAGTAAGGAGTAGGAATTCCTTGCTTTTAAGTAAAAATAATATGATGGTACTAGAGTACGAGTACTACCTTTAGGATCTTTCTATTTTTTCCTTTATTCTAATGCCTACAAAACAACATCTGATAAAAAGGATAAGGGATGGTTTTAGATAGGAGATTAGAAATGGATTAGACACTTTCAGACTAGTAACAATTATAAAGCTAGTAGAGGTTGCTTAGTATGTAGAAGTAGTGCTGGAAAAGGAATAACAAGAAGTAGTGGATCACGAACAACAAATGGTGTGAAAAAAAAAGTTAGCATTACATGTGGGTAAATTGGTTCAATCTAAGGGCAAGTTAAATAGTGAGTTCTGCAGGGACTGTATCCCATGGGATGTCTTTTTTCCCATAGTGTAACTTCTACAACTAGCCATCCTGGTGATTATATAGTGATGACTATGACGTGTTTCATTTGTAGATATGAGAGGCACTATTGAAGAGATTGTAAACACCTGGAGAGTGAATGTCATATATGTGGAGAACAAGGGCACCTTAAAAGAGATTGTCTAAATTGTATCATGTCCAAGACTTAATAGTAGTCAGTATTAATCATGAAGGGGGCCAAGAAAACCCGTTCAATTAAGAGCGAGGGTTAGTAGAGGTTGGTCTTGAGCGCAAACCTAGAGGACCCAAAAAAGATCTATAATATTAATTAGGGGATGTTAAGACCTTTTTAGATATGGTGGTAGGTATGATAACAATTAATTCTCAAGATGTGCATGTCTTATTAGATCCGGTAGCTAACATTCCTTTGTATAATATAAATTTGCTAGTAAATTGAATATGCCAAAATACAAATCAATTAAAGGGCTAATGATTAGTAAACTTTTAGAAGAAATAATAGATATTAATGATGTATATGAGGAGTGTGTTATACTTATAGGGGTTATGGTATGAAAATGGATTTAATACCTTTAGAGATATATGATTTTGATGTTATATTAGGGATAAATTGTTTTACAAAGACAATAACTTTTAAGGCACTTACAAGAAAAGAAGTTGAATTTAGGGTGAAAGACGAGTAGTACCAAATTTCATCATTTCAACGATGACTGTAAGGAGATTGATGAGGAAAGGATGTGATGCCTATTTGGCGCGTGAAACCCTATAGTTCTCAACATTGTAATGATGGTTTGAGCCTTGAACTTAATGAAACATAGGGTCAATGTTTTTAAAACACTTAGCATCAATAAATCTTATTGATGTTTTATCCATATGGTTATATTCTTACCATATTATTTAACACATTTCTAGTCATTATTCCAATCATACAATTATGATTTATGTTTTTTAATTTCTAATAGAATTTCAATAGAGACTCCTTTGTTCGAGTCCCAAAAATAATTCTTCTCTTCGTAAAGAACACTTGTTTATCAACCAATGGATATACGAATCCAACAACACATTAATCTCATTCTCAATATTATTCCCTATGCCTCTCAAGCAACCAAATCACTTTGGCATCAGATACATGGTAATATTCATAAAATCTGCCAAATCATAACACATGATTTACATTAAAAGTTAATTATGCAAATATAGAATTTATAAGTTCATATTCAACTAATTCTTTTGAGTCCTTTTATTATTGTCATAACTCATTTTTGAGTTATTCCCCAAATTCATCTTCTTTCTTTTCAAAATAAAAAATAAAATAAAATAAAGACTGATATTTTGGCAAAAGCCCAAGATTTCAAATGTAGAAAAAATCAAGCTATAATTTTATGGAATTGGAAGTATAATTGTACCTCATTTTACCCAAAACTAGAGAGACAATATAGATTCAAGGTCAAGTTATGTGATTATCGAATGAATCTGCATAAAAATTAAGTTCAAGGATATAATTAGATTTTTAATAGGTCAATTTGATTTAATCATAGGTCAAAATAAAGTTTAATTATATTTAATAATTAATTTGGGTTCAATTAAAGGACTTAATTAGGTGTAAGGACTTAATTATACTTTAAATGGGCCAAATTAATTTTATTAGGGGCTTAATTGGTGAAAAAATAAGTTTGGGAGCCCAATTTGGACTTAATTAAGAAGATCGAAATTTTAGGAGACCAAATTTAATTTTAACTAAGTCAATTGATTGAAATTAGAGGTAAAATTGCAAGAAAATCAAAGTTTTGGGGTAAATTAAGGGCTAAAATAAAGAAATTCACAGCTAAGGACCATTTTAGAAAAGACGTAGAACTCTATAGACCCAATTAGCTTAAATCAGGGGTGAAATTGAAGAGATTTGAAAGTTTAATGGTCATTTAGAGGTTAAATTGGAGAAATCCAAACTAAGGACAAATGAAAACGTTATTGAGATCCAAGGCTGAAATTGAAGTTCGTTAGGGTTAAAATTGAACAAAATTAAAAGTTTCAAGCCAATCAGGGGTGTAATTGAGAGAAATTAGAAACCGAAGGACTGCAACGAACTTTACCAAAAAAAGAAAAAAAGAGAGTTCAGTACTCCAGTCCTGACGTCACTTCGCAATAGGATGATGACTCCACTGGGGAACATCTTGTCTGGTTAGACTAAGCTTTGCTTATTTGATTGTTTGTCTATTTGTTTTGTTTTGTTCAATTTTAGCATGTATTTTTACTACTTTAGCATTTTTACTTCTTGTTCATGCATAAATACATCGGGTATGGAGTAATGCCCTTACACATTTTAATTTCACAAATAAACTCAATTCTAGGTTAGGTAGAGAGTAGCGGTCTGCCTCATAAATTTTAGTCGGAGTTTAAATTTGTGAAACATCCAACTATGAATTTAATGTTTACTTGGTAATGATGGCCACACTATGCCCCAACCATTCCTTGTAAACCCTTTCCTACCTTCACGTAAGGTAGTCACTAGACAGTTCATAGACCTTTTGAGACCAGATATAAAACCTACCACATATAAGACCTAAAACATTTCCTTAAGGTATAGACTACCTAAAAATTCATTTTGTCATGACCTTCCTAAAAAAAGAGTTTGAGATGATCATACTATGAGTTTTTTCCATCCATACCCGATGTGTATATACACACATTTGCATCCATATACATACACTCATTCATTGTAAATGACATGCATAAATGCATTAAGTTGAAATATAGGTTCCCAAATAGTCTACAATACCCGACTCCAACTAAGAAACATGGAAGATGAAAAGCGTGCTCACCGTTATGCTCATTTCTAAAAAGAGTTGGAGTTTCTAAAAGTTAGTGTGACTCGCCTCATTAGCTTACTCAAGCAAGCACATAGAAATGTCACTGGTGAAGGTCCTTCCAAATGACCCACCACCTTTGTTTAAACCCCGATAACAGCTTAGCCCGAAAAAAGAATGGGTGAGCATGGTCAGGAGCCCCAATATAATCCAGCATTTGTGTAGTCAGCAGCACTAACGCCAGCCCTTATAGTTATAGATGAATTTGCCAACGAGTCCCACAAGACCAAGTCATTTGATGACATTGATCAAGATAAGATGACAGCACTGGAAGCCAAAATCAAGTATATTGAAGGGGTAGATTTGTATAACCCAGTATAGGCTGTGGAAATATGTTCGGTCTCGAATATGGTTATACCGAAAAAGTTCTGTGTTCCTAAATTTATCAAATACACTGGAACACAATGCCCCATGACTCATCTCAAGTCCTATTGCAATAATATGGCAAAAGTAGTACACAATGAGAAACTACTGATGCATTTTTTTAGGATAGCTTAAGTGGGGCAGCATTGGGCTAGTACATAAGATTAGACAACACCAAGATCTGTAGATAGAAAGATTTGGTGAATGCATTTGTGAAGCAGTACAAGCACAATATGGATATTGCTCCTGACATAACCAACTTGTCCAATCTAAACAAATAGGACAAAGAAAGCATATGGGAATATGCCTAGAGATAGAGAGATCTAGTTGCTTAAGGCGTCGTGCTACGAACATGTGATGGGTAGTTCGGCACAGCAATTCACTGACATTGCGGCAGTAGTTGAACGCATAGAGCAAGGAGTCAAGAGTGGTAGAATTTCTGCGGCCACTGAGAAAAAAGGCTTCAAAGGTAAAAGGAGGGAAGTCGACCATGTTGAAGGTGAGCCTCAAATTCCAAAATTACCTACTAGAAATTAACTATAGGGGTAGGAAATACCAATTCCAAAATTACCACACTTTACCTCAAATGGCCAACATAAATTTCAATCCCTCATTTCCTACTAGAAAACCTGAGCCTCAAATCAAAAACCAAACAAGAGTTTTTAAAGAGTCCTGGAACAGCTACCCTCATTACCGCTACCCTTAAATGGGATATACCAGAAGTTGTTAAGAATCGGGCATGTAGCTCCAAAACCACTTGCGCATTTGTAACTACCTTACCCTAATTGGTACAAACCTGACCTCACTTGCAAGTACGATACTAGTGCTGCAGGACATAACATTCATACTTGTAGTGCCTTCAAGAAGAAGCTCATGTAATTGATTAAAGTTAGGTGGATAATGTTTGAAGAAACTCTAAATGTAAGTATGAACCCTCTACCCAATCATGGTTCAGGTAGTGGATTAGTAAATGCAAGTAAAATGCCTAGGAAAATTAAAAGTACCAATGGTAAGATCAGGGTGCGAAGAAAGCAGCATGAATTCTTAAGGGACTCAAATTTAAAAGGGTGTTCGCGGTTTTCTATCCACATCATTGATGAAATGCCTGCAAGAGCTTTTGTAAGGAGGCTGGCCGAAGGGAAAGTGTACTAAAGCTGGAAAATGGAGCCTGCTCTTATTGTGTCCAAAATAATTACCTCTGTCTAAACATGCTTGTAGAATTATTTTGATTTTGTCATGTTTCAACCTATTTTAGTCTTGTCAGCAACTTGGTTCATAATGCCACAAGACTTTCTTTGTTAAATAAGCCATTTCTTTTTAATAAGATCATCTGTTTTTTTATGTTCATGATGTGCCTTCATTTTTGTTGTTGTTTCACTCAAATAACACACCTAAATTAGCATACCCTTTTCTCATGAAACTATTGCACCAAGAATTATTTGGTGTGTTTTTTTTTCCTCCAAAAACTATACATGATCCCATGTTTTCACAAGGATTTTTGGAAAATCAAGGTTTGAGTACAAAAACTATTATGAAAATGAAGCTATTAATTTAGATGGGAGAAGATTTGATTTGAGTTTACCAAGAATTATTTGGTGTGTTTTTTTAACACACCAATTTGATTTGAGTTTTAGCTGAATTAATAATGAGAAATCATATTGCATATTCGCATGAAAGAAAGCAAAGCTTAGCGATTCTAAATGCATGCATTTTAAATAAGAAAAGACCATGTTTGATAGTCCATTCACAATACTAAAAAAAAAATCCTTTGCAGTCCCCTTTTTTAGCCTAATGCATTTTTCTTGAAAAATAACCTTGGCTAGGATCACACCCCACACTAAGAGATAAGTGCGAGAGATATACAAAAAAAAATCATCAATGATTAAAAGTTTCAAAACAAAGCTAAGTGATATAAAATAATCCAAAGGATCAAAAAGATTTGAACATACCAAAAAAATTAACTAATATGATGATGCTCAAAATCAAATGAAGAAAAAACAAAGAGAAAAAGCCCATGCCCGATACTAGGGGGCACGATCGACCATTTTGCAAGGTCTAGAAATACACAGAACAATAGAGGTCGAGAAACAAGCATTAGTGATCCTTAGTCTTGAAATCCCTTAACACCGTTTGAGCATACAAATATCCTTTTTTTCTTCATAATCAAGAGTCAAAGCCGACGTTATGTGCCCAATCAAGCCCTTTCTGATCAAAGCATGCAATTTGGATCGGCACACAATGCTTTCCAATGAGCAATAAGCTCCATTATTCATACAAAGAAAATGAATGCTTTGTAGAATGGTTCTCTAAAACCCTCAAATTAAAGTTTGAACCCCTTTGACCAATAAAATATCATTTCATATTTTCACCAAAAGCAAAACAAAAATTTTCAACACATGAATATTTGTCCATAGGAATCACTTAAATTTCTTTAGAACAAATTTGTTTTAAACCAGCATCAAAATGGTTTTCATGTTTGGAATAGCTTTGAAATTCAAAAAATTCTCCATGAAAACAACTCCTTATAAATAACCAAATCTTCTTTCACACGGCCTCATCCCCAAAGAAAACTCGAATGACACATTTAGAGATATGATCAAGCTGGGGGGCAATCCAAAAAACATATAATAGAATTGGCTCCATAATTTCCTTTCTATGCAACATAGAAAATGTAGGGCAGAGCTTGCAATCTTTGAGATAAAGGTACATCGCATTTTTCACCACTCGAAAAATCTTCACATTTTTCTCCTGATAGATTGGCCATTACAATAAGACTACTTTGAAAAATCATTCACTTTTTTTACCACTTTGAAAAATCTTCGCAGTTTTTACCGTTTTGAAAAATCTTTGCATTTTCCTCTTGGGCAGGTTGCCCATTACAATAAAACCACTTTGAAAAACCTTCGTATTTTTCATCACTTTGAAAATCTTTCATTTTTCATTTGGGCAAGTCGCCCATTATAATAAGACCACTTTGAAAAAATTTTGTATTTTTCATCACTCAAAAAAAATCTTTGCATTCTTCCACCTTGGTAAGTCACCCATTACAATGAGACCATTTTGAAAAAACCTTTGTATTTTTCATCTAGGCGAATCATGCATGGCAATTCAACCATTTCAAAATCTTTGAATTTCACCAATAGATAGGTTGTCTGATACAACCATACCACTTCAAAAAGTATTTCATAAAGATTATCTTTTTTCTTTCAAACCCTATCTCATTTTCCTTCGAGTGCACTTTCTAGCTCTATCTATTTTTCCTCTGAGTGCGCTTTTTAGCCCTCGATTCAAATATTTTCAAAAGGATTTACCATTTCTTGATCTGACGAATCTGTTATCACCATTCCTTTTTCTTCTTTACAAAGCTTACTATCTAAAGTCTATTACAAGACTTGCTATCGCAAGCATTATAAAGACTGATATTTTGGCAAAAGTAAGCTAGGAAGATTTCAAATGTAGAAAAAATTAAGTTGTGCTTTTGGATGGAATCGGGAGCATAATTATGCACTATTTTACTCAAAACTAAAGAGACAATATAGATTCAAGGTGAAGTTATATGATTATTAGACGAATCTGTATAAAAATTAAGTCCAAAACATAATTAGATTTTTAATAGGCTAATTTAATTTAATCATGGGCCAAATTAAAGGATTTAATTATACTTTAAATGAGTCAAATTAATTATATTAGGGGCTTAATTGATGAAAAATTAAGTTTGAGAGCCTAATTTAGGCTTAATTAAGAAAATTAGAATTTTATTAGACCAAATTTAATTTTGAGCAAGTCAATTGATTGAAATCGGGAGTGAAATTACAAGAAAATCAAAATTTTTGGGTCAATTAAAGACAAAATTGAAGAAATGTGTAGCCAAGGATTATTTTGGAACAGGCATCAAACTCTAGAAACCTAATTGGCTAAAATCAGTGGTGAAATTGAAAAGATTTGAAAGTTTAATGGCCAATTAGGGGTTAAATTGGAGAAATCCAAAACTAATGACCAAAATGAAAAAGACATTGAAATCCAGGGCTAAAAATGAAGTTCGTTAAGGGGGAAATTGAACAAAATTGAAAGTTTGAAGCCAATTAGGGGTCTAATCGAGAGAAATAAGAAATTAAATGACTAAAATGAACTTTACCAAAACAACATTGTTTTAGGGTCGATTGTTCATGTTCTCTAGAGAAGCTCCTTGAGTGACCTCCTTCCCAAGACATTTAATGCTTCATCTCTCCATCAAATTTGACAAAACTTGTACGAAAACAACAACCTGACTACTCATCAGTGTGATCCGCTCTTGAATATTGACACAATAATGGTTATGGCACCACCCTACAGTGGCCAACTCGACCATCCCTTTCCTGCAACAAATCTGACAGCCCATGATAGCCACTTTCAACCAGTGGTTGGGATCCTTTGAGGTCGAATGAAGGACTAAGATTTGGCATCATGAAAAACATCATGTCCAGCCCACCTAAAAAAAGGAGAGCTTGTTGGGCTGCCAGTCGACCCAACCCGACTGAGTTAGGCTGGATTTGTTTCGGCCCAGCCTGGATGGTTAGGCCGGGTCCAGCCCAATAAAAAGAAAAGGAAAAAAGAGGGCCAAGTTTGATGGGCTGCTTGTCAGCCTAACTAGACCCGGCTAAGTTCAACCCAGTTGATTGGGTCAGGCCCAACCTATATATTTAATAATAATATAATATAATAATAATATTATATATTATATATTATATAAAAACAAAAAAAAATCAAAATAATTTTAAAAGTCCTTTCAAAAAATTTGTGATTTTCTTCCATGTTTTTCTATCAATTATACATAATATCGAGTTCTATATTTACACTATAAGATACAGATATTGCATTAAAATACACGGTTTTCTCCAAAATGTTTCTAAGAAAAATTTCAAAAAAATTCAAAAAATCTCAAAAAAATTCAAAAAATCTCAAAAAAAATTTCTAAATTAATTTCCTTCCTTAAAAAAAAAAATATTTTTCTTTCATGCATACAGCCAAATTCTAAAAGTTTTTTAAGGCATATTTTCATAAAAAAAAAAACAAGAATTGTATCTTTTTCATGTTTTAAAAATGCAAATAAAATTGATATCATAACTAGTTTATGATTATCCGTTAGGATTTGTCCAAAATATCAAAAGTCTTTTACCAATCATTTTGTTCATTTCATATTATGGTAGATGTAGATTTTAATATTTAGGGGTGTAAAACTACAAAATAGGGTACATTCTTAGGTATTAAATATACAAAGTGTAAAATAAATGTCATGCTAAATTTTGGATTTTAGAATACTTAGGATTAAACCCGGTAAGGTAGCAATTTTCTCACGAAGAGAGACGTGTCTTAAATCTTAGAAAAAGACCAACGAATAAAAACTTGATCTAGAAAAACAATCAAACAACAATGTATCATCCCCTTGCACAATTAGTCCCTTACTCGGACTCTCAGAGACCATAAGGTTTCCTAGTAACCTTAATACTAGGTAGCGACTCCTGAATCTTATAGTTATAATTTTATGATTATATCTAAAACTCTTTCCTTTCCCAACAACATCTCTTAGGAGGCACATTTCAATGCAATAGTCCCGACATCGCCCCGCGACAATTATAATACAATTTAATCATAAAAATTTGTCTATTACAACCATTTTAGTACAATATCCCTTCTAAGTACTAGCTATGTGGTTGGCCTATCTATCAACTTGTGAGAGTGCATAAAGACCCCTGCAAAAAATAATATTTATATTAACTCTTCCATTTTATGAATCAACAAAGTTCATGTCATAGACCTCACAAGTAAAACGAATTAATTACTAATATTATAAATCATACATCACATATGGTAACCCATACACCTACCAATATAATTTTTTTAATTTTCATTTCAAGCCTTTATAGGCATTTAATTCGTTATAACCCTCACCCATGGTCTCATATACTATATATTTTTCATCTTATATCGTAAGGTAGACGCATAAATTATATAGAGGCATCATTATATACGAGAATCCACACTAGAAACTTATCTTTCTAAGCCCCCACTCACCAGTTTATCTTTTGGTTACTTAGTTTCATAGCACTATCCCTTATGGATCTTCGGAGGTAAAATTGAGTCTTTACTTGGAACTTTTGCCATTCATCCTGCTATTGTTTAGGGATTATGTCGTTTACCTTTATACCATCTCAACAGCCACTTTTCTTGCACATTCATATTGACAAAACAATTTCTAATTACATGCCAACACATTATCATAACCACCATGAATTGCGCATCAGCACGTTGTCAAAATAGCCACCAATCATATATCAACACCTTCTATCAAACAATCCTTAATTACATTACATACATGTTATAAAAAAGAATGGGTCGGGTCCCAAGCTACTTTTGGCTAAGGGTGTATTTGGCAATATCTAGCCAAACGAACTCCTTTTGGATATAAAAAAATCCAACAATATTTGGAGATCTTTATTGATTTATTTATAGTTCCCTCGTGTGTTGTTTATTATTATTTTTTCTTGGCGTATTGTTTTTCTATGTTGCATGTTCAATTTACAGACCATTACTATTAAATGTGAATCTTTTATGCAATGTATTTTTTTTCCTTCTTGTCTAAAAAAGTAAATAAAAAAGGTAAACAAAAAGAGAAAGGCATCAAAAAAATTATTTCTTCTTCAATTAAAAATCCAAATCATGCGAACTTATTAACTGGCGCTAGAGTCAGGAACATCACACTTTTTAGGTTTGTGCAATATTTATCAATGCCAGAGTTGAAAATATTTGTTGGTAAATGTTCATTAACGCTAGAGTCTGGAACATTATAAGAAGAACAAAAAGAGAAAAAGAGAAAAACAAACTTTTAGCAATTTAAGACAAGACCAACAATACAACCTGCCTTAGGTTAGACGCTTAAGGAGTGATAGCACCTTTCCTTTCGTGAAACTAGTTTTGTACCATAGAATCTCTATTAACCAGTTAGGGTTTGTAGTGACTATAATACTAGGTGGTGACTCTTTGAACATAGACCTTTTTTTCCCCAAAGAACAACATGTCAGATATCCATTCTTTGTCCGATAATTTATAAGATTATTTTTAATCGATCGTCGCGATGTTCGGGTGGGACAGAATGGCGACTCCACTAAGGACTTTTAGGACTAAGCTTTGTTGTTTATCTTTTTATTACTATCTCGTTTTTTATGCTTGTTCAATTTATTTGATTGTCTTTACTGCTTTAAAATGTATCCCTGTTTATATTGTCATGTATCACTTCAAGAGCACACACCTTGAAATTTAGGATATGTGGAGTAATAACGATACCCCAATGATTTTAGTCTGGGTAAGATTCGTGAAACTATCCAACTCTTGTTTGATTGTTTACTCGATGGTGGTTGATATGTCAATCTGATATTATTCAGGACCTTTATCTTCACACTACTTGTAAGCCTCATATTGACCTTTCGAGGACGATCACTAAGCATCCGAGTGACCTTTTGAGGCTAGATAGTAACCTACCCTCATGATGCATTTAACGACTAAAACCGACTTGTTAGGTTATACCTTGTGTAATCTCATTATGGCTTGCCCAACATGCGAAATCTTGAATTCTAAGACCATTGGGTGGAAAATGGTCATCACGTAGGATACAAGAGCCTGAGTTGTTATAGTTGACAAAAAACGGACCGACTTAAATTAAAAGTTGAAAGGTTTATCAATAGCTCAAACTTAAGCAAGACTATACAAGGATCCCCTCGTTGGCATGATGACAGCTCAAGTCCCTAAAATCCATGAATAAACAACCATTACCACCCCGTGAAGGGCGAGGCCACATTGAATCCGTATTTTCCTTTTTAATAGCATCATCACTTGCGCATAATTGCATAATTTTCATTTACCAGACTAAAATATAGGTTCCCTATTGAAATGCACCTATAACACTCGACTGTGAAAAAGAAAAATGGATAACGAAGAAAGAGCTCAATTGAAAGCTTAACACTGAAAGGAGTTGGAAAGTCTTAGAGCAGAAGTCACAAGGCTTACTAGTCTACTCAAGCAGGTCTTGAGATCTAAATCTGGAGAAGCAAAAATTATAGCTCAGTCTGAAACTTTGCTCGTAAACCCATAGAATCTAGAGGCAAATGAAGGGTTATTTAAATCTTAATTGGCTAAATACTCCCAAATTGCTCAACCAGTATATCCTATAAAAATATCATCTATCATTGATCTTAGAATGAAGGAATCTCAAAAGAACAAGATGGTAAGAGAAGATGACCTTGACAAATTGGCTGCCCTAGAGCAAAAGATAAGGGCATTCAAGGTAACTAGCCTACACGACCATATAAAGGCCACAAAAATGTGTTTGGTGCCCAACGTGATCATTCCCAAAAATTTTAGAGTGTCTAAATTCATCAAATATACAGGAACTCAATGCCCTGTAACTCATGTCAAAGCATACTATACTAAAATGGCTAAGGTGGTCAATGATTAGAAACTGCTGATTCATTTCTTTTAAGACATTTTGAGTGACGCTGCCCTTACTTGGTATATACGGTTGGAAAATATCAAGGTAAAAAAGTGAAAAGACTTAGTTGATGCCTTCATTAGGCAATATAAGTTCAATATGGATGTGGGCCTTAATAGGTCAAGCTTACAAATAATGGAAAAGGACAACAAGGAGTCTATAAGATAATACATCTAAAGATGGCGTGAGACAGTCGCACAGGTTAATCCTCCTTTGTTGGAAAAAAAGATGATCAATTTATTTGCCAACTCTTTCAAAGCCCCATACTTTGAATACCTAGTTGGAGTTTTGCACAATATTTTTTCTGACATGGTTGTTATAGCTGGGAGGATTAAACAAGCCATCCGATTGGGAAGGATTGTTGACTCGACTGAGGAGAAAAGTTTCACTAGAAAAAGAAAAGAAACTAAGGTTCACAATATCAAAAGTGGTTACAAAGGCAAGAGAAAGAACTACAAAAATAAAAACACTTAGAGATCAATCGTCCAGAAGATGAAGCCATAGTGTCATTAGGCCAAGATTGGTCTATGTGTAACCTCAATTGACTACTGGAAAGGTGTCCTTATTACCATTTTCTCTGCAAGACTAGCAATACCTTCAATACCACAGAACTCATCATCACCACGTAGATCAATAATATACGTATCAAGTTGGTCACCAAATACCATAAGGTCCACTAGGATAAAAAAAAAAAAAAAAAGCAAGGCGAAGAAGCTTTTCTTTGTTGAAAGTAGAGAAAGAGTCACTGGGGTTTAAACATGCCACATAAATAAGTAATTATGTACTCGTCTCAGTAAAACGATCATCCAACTTAGTAAGTTACATGTTAATGATATTGTTAAACAATTCATAACAGAAATGGTGTAGGTTTGTAATCCCTTGAGATTTTCACCTTGAACGCCCACGAAGCTTGTACTCATCATCTATGTTTAGAATATCAAAATCATGTTTGATGCAAAAAGATGACACTTCTTCTAATAAAGATTCCAAATCATTCTCTCTCATCATTTTGAATCGTTCATTTGATGTTTTCAATAAACTCATAGCATTTTCTATGTCTTGATCTTTTCTTTGTAATGCTTGTGAGAACTCATTAGTAACTGCCAGGATCCTTCTCAAACAATGAAGCATGAATACAAAATTAAATGATTCCATAATATCTGTTAAAACGACTGCTTCTGTTCTCTATTCTGAGTTCATCCCATCCTCCCTTATAATCTCAAGCACATCAAGAACTGATGAAAACATTGCAAGTAGACGAATAATTATAACATAGTGGGAGCCCGAATAAGTATCACCATACCTTCTAAGAGAAGTTTCTTGATTCAAGCCTCGTCCACTAGAAATTTCTCCATTTTCAAGTTCTTCAATAATTCTAGCATATTGTTTTTCTCTAATCATCTCCATCCTTTTGCATGATGCTCCAACTATGTTTATAATGCTAGAAATAAAATTGAAGACATCTCCAACTTCATTATGCTTCTTTGTAACAGCCACAAGAGTCAATTGAAGTCTGTGAGCAAAACAATGTACATAATATGCACTTGGATTGCTATTTAGAATAAGTGCTTTCAAGCCATTGAATTCACCTTGCATGTTACTAGCTCCATCATATCCCTGACTACGCAATCTTGATATGCTTAGCCCATGTTTAGAAAACAAAGCTTCAATAGCTGCCTTAAGTGAACTAGCACTTGTATCTCGCACATGTTGAATGCCAAGAAAACGTTCAATTATATGTTCATTGTTGTCTACATATCGTAGAACAACAGCCATTTGTTCCTTAATTGATATGTCACGTGACTCATCAATTAAAATTGAAAATAATGGTCACCTAGATCTTTGATAATGACATTTATAATCTCCTCTGCAGCAGCTTGAGTAATGTCTTTTTGAATATCTGGAGAAGTCAATTTGTTATGTCTAGGAGCTTCGCTGAAAGTAACTCTTTTAATAGCTTCATTATTTCTGGAAAGAAAATGCAAGAGCTCTAGATAATTTCCTTAGTTGCTTGAACATTCACATTCATCATGGTCATAAAATGGAAGTCCTTGGTGCAACAAAAAATGAGCACACTCTATTGAAGCATTCAATTGAGTTCGATAATCACTTTGACTCTTTACTGTCTGCTCAGATAACAAAGTAATGATACTTTGTTTTTCATTCATCAAATTCTCATATTTTATCCGAGATGCATTGTTATAACTATTAGACTTTCTAATATGAAGATCAAATCTTTCCTCTCTTTTTTTCAATTTGAAAACCCTTCACCCACAAATGAATCAACACCCCCTTTTGACTTGAAGAGATAACAATACAAGCAAAAGACAACATCTTTTGCTATGTTGTACTCTAACCATATTGGGTATGCACCAAACCAAGCCGGATTAAAGCATCGTAGTGTTGAAATATTCCCAAATTGTTTTTGAGGAAAATCACAGTGTGAAGGTTGACAAGGACCTTTTTGTAGATAAGCTCTTCGAATTGCATCCCTATCTTTTATATGGTATTCATAAATTGGTCTTCTTAAGCCAGGGTTAGCAAGGAGAGTGTCGGGGTTGATTTCAATATGACTTTTCTTTGAACTTGATTGAGTTACATGACTTGAAGCTTTAATTGACTCTTCATCCTCAAAGAATTTACACTTGAAATACTTGTCTAGTGACATGTTAATTTAATATAAACCTGCTGGATTTTTTTATCATCATTAGTGTCTACATAATAATTAACACAACTATACAATAATTCACTGTTAAATAAAAACCAATTGAGTTACACAATAATTCTAAATCTTCTATATGAAATTCATAGCAAAATACACATCAATTCATCAAAATCAAAACCTATTTCAATTCATATCTATATGCATATAATAAGTATGTTGATTAAATTATACTTAATCATTTCTAGATATTTAATTGAGGAGCAATGCCTCGTGTATGTGTAAGAGGAACAATTCTTGAAAAACATGTTTTCTACTTGATATTTTACTTACATACAAGTCATGTGAAAATATTAAATTTCAATAAACTACTCTACCAATCCAAGAGATGTCAATAATAGTGGTTTTGCATGAATATTAATTTATTCCTTCATAATAAGAAAAGAAACATTTAATTGATTAAATTAGTAGATTTAAACATTTATTTTGAACATATTAGAATATATTCATATCAAAACCCCTAAATTATCATAAACCCTAATACTTTTAATAACTAATTATAAAAGAATAAAATTAAAATTAAATAATGAAATAAAAAAATAAAGAAAATTTACCTAAAATATAAAGAAAAAACAAAAAAAATTAATTACTTAACTATACTTTATGAGAAATTTGCATGCCAGAAAGGCAGAGAACAACAGCTAATGAAAAGAGTAAAGCAACACAACAGCTCATGAAAAGAAAGGCAGGAACAAAAAATACTCTGTTAGTCAAGGATTCCATATTTTTAAGCTGATAATAATGATTTAATATAGAAACAAAAGGGGAAAAGAAAAACAATTTGCGGAATAAGCTGTGTATATATATTATATTATATTATATTATATTAATATATAAGTCAACAATTATAAACAACATCAACTTTCCTTTTTCCTTCCCTGTAGTAACAATTCCCTAAACTAATATATTAATATTTTAATATAAAAAAAAGTTAAGGGGGCAATTGCCCCCTTTTGTCCCTCTGTGGCTCCGCCACTACTTATCGAGGTGCTCGTAGGAGAGGGATGATTGGAAGATTCCATGAATTCCAATCAATGGTTGCTAAGTGTTTAGCCATTTTATATATCATAGCTCAAGATATTAGCATACGATCTTTGTTATTAAGCCTCTTTTCTATGAAATAATGAGTTTGTCCTTCAATTGCGTTCTTTCTTTTGATTTATAGCTAAATATCCTGAAAGGTGTTCCCTCTAAGAACTCACAAACACGCTTTTGAAGCTTTGTGTGATCTCATAGACGCGATTCATTTCTTTTACCAAAATCTTTTCCCTGGTGGAATTTTGAAAAATTAAACTTGCATTTTGATTTTAAAAATGATTTGATGTTTATTTAAAATAATATTTTTAACATTCTACTTGAAGAATGACTCATGAATCAAACAACTCTTTTATTGAGGTGATTAAACTCTGAACACGAATAGAAAAATAAATCATCACCCTCACTTCATGACTCTTGAACCAGGTATTTTAAATATATGAATAATGGTATGTAGTGAACTCGTTGCTCATAAACTAATGAAATGCATTTCTTTGCAAAAGTCTAAACCATCATACTAGACGAGGTCAAAGCTTATTGATCTTAATTGTTTGTGTTTGAAATGAGAAAAAGTCATCTTTGATATTCCTTTCATATTCCAAAATAAGTATTTTCCTTGCGGTCCCCTTTTGAGCCTTAATAATTATTCTTTCATAAAAAATCCCGACTAGAATCACACCTCACACTAGGAGGCAAGTGAAAATTTTAAATAATAAAAAAAAAAGATGGAAAGCCATGAGACAGCCAAAAAGGAAAGGAGCCCAAGAAACTTAAATGTTAGGGGGCATGCCCAAATCACAAGAAAAAGTGATAGACAAAATAAAGTAAGTATGCCCCGGCTAAAATAATGAAAAAAGGCAAACCAAAGAAGAGTGGCAAAGAAAAGATGAAAAACACAAAGAGTCAAACTACTGATAGTGATCTTTAGTCTTTGAAACCTTGAAACAATTTTTGAACCTTATAAATCATTTTCTTTCATAGCTAAAAACCATAGCCAACATTATGTACTTGTAGAAGAGTATTTTTTCATAAGAGTCATGACATTGAGAACAAACTACTCATTATTATTCATATTGATAAAATGAGTGTTTAAAAAGAGACAAATTCTTATCAAACAAAACCTCGAGCTTTTTTTCAGGCCTTTCACTTTGAAACCCATAAAAATAGAAGGTCACCTCATGATGTACTTTGACCAATGACAATATCGCCAAACACTAAGAGCAAACAATCTTTTTTCCAATAAAAAATAACTAGGGAGTTACAAGATTTTGAAAGCAAATTATTTTTAACTCACATCGAAACAATTTTTGTTTTCAAAATGCAAGATCAAGATTTCAATATTCATTTTAGACACATATTCCTTTACCAAAATAAAAATGAGAAAAATGAGAGAATGGTTACTCGAAACCATTATTTGTCTGAGTCACTGACAAAGCACACTTAGAGTTATTGACCAGTACAAGAGGGTAACATTATGTTTAGAAGGAGAATTGATCCTTTCTAAATAACCATAAAAAATGGAAAATTTCCTACAATGAGACAAGGGAGCATTTTGGTTTACAAAAGGTAGCTTGGTCTTTTAACAAATGACATTGAATGTTTTTAGCAGTGAGACAAGGGAGTAATGAATGATCCTCATAAATTATTCAATGAGACAGAAAATCTCTAGCAAGCAAATAGATCACAATGGGCACCATGAAGGCTGAGTTGTGTAAACAAATATGAGAAAAGACTTATATGGGCCAACTTGAGTGGGCCAGAAGCCAAACAATGAAGATGACCCAAATCAAAGATAGTAAGTCCTCATCAATCAAGCAACAAGAAGATTAAGAAGAAATGGGGGTCTATATTTCAAATCAGGTAAAGATGCATGTATATCATCTAAACTTTGAGACATTGAATAATGAGTTTTGCAAATTTCACAAGAGAAATCCCTGATGGAATCCATCAAAGGAAAGCCACCTTGAAATGGCTAGAAATTGAAAATGCTTTTGAAAATTTCACTTTTAAGAATTTTGTGACCTGGGCAGGCCGCTCATGAGAATTAGGTCACCCGAAAAAAATCCTTGTATTTTTCCACATGAGTATGTCACCCATTACAATGAGACCCTTTTTCTGAAAAATCTCTATATTTTTTCCATTTAATGAGACCCTTTCTGAAAAATCTTTGTATTTTTTCCCTTGCGCGGGTCACCCATTACAATGAGATCCCTTTTGAAAAATCTCCATATTTTTTACTTAGATAGGTCACCTATTATAATAAGACTCTTTCTTTGTATTTTTCCCTCGTGAGCAGGTTACCCATTACAATGAGACTCCTTCTTTGTATTTTTCCCTTGTGAGCAGGTTACCTATTACAATGAGACCTTTTTCTAAAAAATCTTTGTATTTTTCCTTCTGGGTAGGTCACCCATTACAATAAGACTCCTTCTGAAAAATATTTGTATTTTTCCACTTGAGTAGGTCACCCATTAAAATGAGACCCTTTCTTTGTATTTTTCCTTCTTAGGCAGGTCACCTATTACAATAAGATCCCTTTTGAAAAATTGCTTAGAACAATTTGACCATTTTTTTCAAAAAAAATCAAAAGAAAAGAAGAGGAAGGACTTATACACTTATTTTCTTTACAAACTTACTATGCAAAGCCAAATGAAATAAATTTTTCAATGTCTTTACACCGTAAGTATTGTAAAGAAAGGACAACTGTTATAACCCAATTTTGACCCACTTGTTTTTAATTTAATTTTAAGGGGGTTAGGTTTTGAAATTAAAAGATCAGGGGCTTGAATTCAAAGTTTCGAAACTTCAAGGACCAAATTGAAAATGGGCATTTCAAGGACCAAAACGACGTCATTTTCACAACGCGTTGTTTCCTCTTCTTCTTCTTCTTCTTCTTCTTCTGAAGCTGGAAGCACCATCTGCAACAAAAAGGAAAAAGGGAGAAATGAGGGAGTCCCCATCCTACCCAACAACACAGTCAAGCTACTTCACGTTTTTGGTTTTCTTTCGTCCCACAAAACTCCATTAAAGCCCTAAGGAAACCGCCACCAACAATCCGGCATGGACGAAACTATTGGTGTCCCGATCCAACAAGAACACAAAGACCCAAAGTCCTTATCTCCACACAAGGATCAGTATCCTGGGGAGATAAGGATAAAATCCACAGCAGAAACGCCTATAAAAGGCTAAAAAGGATTAAAAAGGGGGACAAAAAATAGCAAACAAAAGAGAAGAAAAGGAGGAAAATAGAGGAAAAACCAGAGAGGGTGAAAGAGACAGAGAAATAAAAGAACAACAACAAACAGAGAAGTGAGCTAGAAGGAGAGGAAGGTCATCGCAGGGGCGCCACCCGCCAGCCTCCATCGCCATCCGCTTTGTTCCCAGCAACAGCTCGCCAGGTAAGTTTGTTTTCCCCCTCCCTACATTTTAATTACCATGTTCTTGTAGCAGGTGTGCGTGAACAGTGCACGCACGCCTGCAGGTAAAAAAAAAAGAAATAAAAAGAAAAGGAGGGAAATCGGGTAACCGCGTTTGAGCCTGGGTCTAGCCCAACTTGTATGACTGGACTGGACCGAGCCCAGTAAACAAAAAAAGAGTGGGCCGGGTCTGGGCCTCAAGCCCAACCAGCCCAAGCTACTTTTGGCTAAGGATGTGTTTGGCAAAACACACCCTTATGTCTTTCTCATGTATTTTATTCTCGTTTTGTTTTGATATCTAGCAAAACGAGCTCCATTTGGATATCAAAAAAATCCAAAAATATTCGGGGATCTTCGTTGATTTATTTATGGTCTCCTCACGTGTTGTTTTATTTTATTTTATTTTCTTTGCGTATTGTTTTTCTGTGTTGCATGTTCAATCTACATACCATTACAGTTAAACGTGAATCTTTTATGCAATGTATTTTTTCCTTCTTGTCTAAAAAGAGTAAATAAAAGAAGGTAAACAAAAAGAGAAAGGCATAAAAAAATTGTTTCTTCTTCGATTAAAAATCCAAATCTTGCAAACTTATTCATTGGCGCTAGAGTCAAGAATATCACACTTTCTGGGTTTGTGCAATATTTTTCAACGCTGGAGTTGAAAATATTAGTAAGTAAATGTTCACTAATGCTAGAGTCAGGAACATTATAGGAATAACAAAAAAAAAAGAGAAAAACAAACTTTTAGCAATTTAAGACAAGACCAGCAATGCAGTCTGTCTTAGGTAAAACGCTTAAGGGATGATATCACCTTCCCTTTCGCGTAACCAGTCTCGTACCATAGAATCTTTGTTGACTAGTTAGGGTTCCTAGTGACTATAATACTAAATGGCGACTCCTTGAACATAAACCTTTTTTTTCTTCAAAGAACAAAATGTCAGATATCTGTTTTTTATCCAATAATTTAAAAGATTATATCGGTCACCGTGATATTTGCCTGTGACATGTCTTTACATTTTTAATTGTATCTATGATGTCATTGTATAGTATTTAATTCTCAAATTACCCTTTAATTATGTTTTCCACCAAATTGATAAAATTATATTTTTTATTCCAAAAAGTTTCTTGATATACATAAGTATATAATATAAAATCATTGTTTTTAATAAATGACACAATCTATTCTTATATAATTGATAATATTTTCAATATATCTCATATGTTTTTAATTATGTATGTTATGTATATAATATTAAATTCTCTATTATTATCATTCAATCAAGTTTTTATATTCAAAATGACACAATGATAATTTTTATTTTTGAAAATACCCCTAAGTTATACATGTATAATTTTATTTTATTTCTTATCAAAAAAAAAAATATTTCAGGTAAACATGCCATCCTGGATATAATTGACAATTTGTTAATTTTTTTATTCAAATTAAAATAATACATTACTTAATATTATATAAAGAATGACAATATCAATAAAGTAGTAGATCATAGACAGAAAAAGAAAGAAGAGAAAAGGGAGATTATATGACAATATTAATATTAAAATAAAATTGAAATTATATTTTTAACATCATCCTATCAAAACAATTAAAAAAATAAAAAAATAAAAAAATATTTTTTAAAAAAATACTGTTTGGAACAATTTTAAATCATGTACAAACTGAGCTATATTTTCGCAAAGATATTAGTAGCACTTGATGTGAGGGTGATTAATTGGAATATATTCAGCCAACTGTTTCTTGAAGCC
>Ga0325414_1000384_pt1 | contig 34930 bp, 29 predicted proteins | sample PopdelMetagenome_8_FD_206183 | JGI IMG/M metagenome (GOLD analysis project Ga0325414, IMG submission 206183) | Populus deltoides microbial communities from Bellville, Georgia, United States - Leaf-PdKOR-R3 | ecosystem: Host-associated > Plants > Phyllosphere > Phylloplane/Leaf | place: USA... | reverse complement strand
AAACAAACTTGGCTCAAGACAACAATAGATAAATCAAACAAAGCAAACTTAACCCGAGTCATCCTAGGTTAAGCCACGAAACCCGCAACCTAGCATGTGAAATTGAAATAGCCCTATAGAATTATAGAGATGGAAAAAAAGATCTAAAAAAGAACCTAAATCAACCTAGGCTAACATTTCAAATATGTAACTCAAGTCTTGAAATCAAAATTATCACATAGAAAGCAAATACGAAAAAATCATGAAAGCAAATTTTCGATTAACAAAATATTAAAAGATAAAATTTTTTTAAAAAAATCTCAATAAAAAAGAATCTAAAAGAAATATAAAAATTAAAAGTATAATAACTAAATTTAAAATAAAATAAAATAAAATAAAATATTTAAGGATGCAATTGGAAAAAAAATCAATTAAAAAAATGATAAAAAAGAACAAAAAAAAATTGCAATGAAAAATTAAAAAACAAATCTGACATATAAAAAGATCAGAAGAGAATAATATTAAAAATAACTTTAATTTTATGAATTATTTAGAATAAACCAATAAAAATTAAAAATTAAAAATCACATATAAAAAAAATTAAAATCAAATGGTTGTTTGAAACTACATAGCAACAAGTATAGGAATTGAGGAAGAGAGAGAGGATGGAAAAAATCATCGATGTCAAAGTGCCCGTAATGGAAGGGCCACTATGAAGATTCAAACGCCAACACAAAAGCTTATGGTTAGCCAACAAATGACATTGAATGTGCCACCTGAAAACTTGATCACAACCATGCACAACCGCATGAATAGAACACAATATTGGAGTTCAGTTTTGTGGCCATGAGTTCAGTTTTTTTGTTAATATATAAAAAAGTTCAATGCAACGGGAAAATTTAGATTAGTCTCGCTATCTCAAAATTTGACCTTGTACATTTCAAATGCGCATCCCCAAAGGACTGAAAAACTACCAAGTTTCTACCGTGACTATCACACAGGCGGACGCATTGCCACAGACTGCAAGAATGAATGTAACATTTAAACTAAAAAGATTGGAAAGATTGGAGGATATGGACAAGTAGGGATGCAGCATTTACCATCCAGAAAGTAAACCACCGGCAACTATGTGAATAGAGTTACAACATCTCTACGGTATCCTCTTACGATTAAAAGCCTTGGCACATTCTCTACTAATAGATCCATGTACTCCATGTAAAAGTAAGCAGGGTGGTGTACTGGAGGCGGGGGCAGACTCACTAGCACAACAGCAGCCATTCTAGAGTATCTCAATATCGTTGAATTTAGCTTCAGGGTGGTGTAAAGAAACTTCTCTACCTGTTGCTCGTTCACTACTACAGGTTTCCCATCAGCCATCAGCTTATTCTCATCCCCCTGAGCCGCCCTCTTCATCTCAGCTAAGTAGCCAGCAATGCGCTGCTGAGCAGGTGTAAATGATTCCGACCATTCATCTTGTTGAGATCCACCCTCTATTTGCACATCCCAAGATTTCATAGATATTACAATCACTTCAGCCTGCATCCGAAGATCATAGAGAAACTTCTTCACATCAGCTTTGAGTTCCTCTGCATCTGAATCCTCCTCTGCAATGCAGAAGACCTGAATCTTACAATTCTCAAAACTCTTCTTAGTACGAAGGAGCTGGGAAAGAAGAAGCATTAGACCACCATCTCTTACAATCCAATACAAATCAATAGTTCCGTACTGCATTTGATACTCATTGGGCCACTCATCAAGACCCTTGACAATAACAACAGCTTTGTTTGCAACGATGCAGTCATTGATTATTCCAACAAAAGTGGCAGGTATTTCTTTTAAATTTTCACGACGCCAGATTTCAGGATACCGCATCACCACAATGTTGGGCTTCAGGTTACCAAGGCCCATAGTCTGGACAATTCCACGAAAACCTTCAGACATATTGGGGGCTACAACTATTTCTGCAACGCCCTCACAGCACTTGTAATCAATGTAGGTGCTTAGTTGCTTACAGGCTGCCTTAGCATCTTCAGCATGTTCATGATAGTCTCCATCTAGTATAGAGACAAATATGGACATCCCACGGCCTTTCTTCTTCATGCAGTTGGCAAAGTCGGCAAGCTTGGGATGGCAGGGAACATTTTCTGGCAGCTTTCCCCATGGCCGGCAGAATACAAGAGGGATTGGGTACCAATTTTTTGGGTGCACTTGGTTAGCTGCAAGTAATAGTGAGATATGTCAAACACAATGAAAAGGCATGCATGCACACAAGCACACATAGGTAATGAGAAGAGAGAAAAAAGAAAAAAAAAATAAGACACTAAAAACATATTGACCAAATTCCTTGTGCTCAAGATGTTTGATAGAAGCAGTACTGACTGTTCATAGAAAATTGCCATAATAGGCCACCAAGCAGAGCACATAATGCTTTCAATATTCACCAGTGAGATGCAATGACTCAAGAACTCTAAACTTTGTCATACAGCGAATTTAGGACAGACACTACCTCCCAGCGATCGAAGACTGCGAAGAGCTAGTTGAAAATATGCACTCTTGAAGCCATCACCCCAGTCCCCAGCCTTTCCTTTAATGCTGACATAATAATAAATGAGGCTTGCTAGTGCCAGAGACACAACAGTGAACGACCAAGAAATCAAGAACATGATAACTGCAGTAAACCAGCGAAGGCAGGTAAGATCCTGAAACAAACACAAACAACTTCCAAGCATGCATGCATATACAAAAGGACATTAAATGTATAAAAGCACACACCAAGCTTATAGGCACCAAAATATTGAGTACCACAGTTATACTAAATCTTGAAGATTCTCCCCAAATGGTGCTTGCTTTGAAATCCTAATTAGACCTAAGGCTAGTAAATAGGAATATGAAAATGAACCTGGCATAACCATATTTGTCAAATCACGATTTGAATCGTTAATAGGAAAGCTCATTTTCTGAATAGTGAATAGTAAGATTCGGAAATGCCATAAATTTATTAAACAAAAACATAGAACAATAATAAATATACTAAAATAAAGCATCCGTGATTTATGCAATAATATGATTCAAAGTGTTAGTTCAATAAGTAACTACTACCTAGCAGTAACTCACCAACGTCTAAGTTCTAAGATTCAAGAAACTCCATGGTTTTAGAATTCAAAAGATTAAATTCTAGAACCCTGTGTTGAAATAAAAGATAAAAAAGTACTTTTATAAAATATCTAATGGGTTATATTAAAAAGCACTTTTAAGTCTGAGTTGAAGCTTCTTTCTCTACAAATCCTTTGTACATCTACAATTTTCTATCGAATCTGCTTTCTCTCTTGCAATTCCTCCATCTTTTTTTTTTTTTTTCCAGAATTCCCTTCTTTCAGATTTGATATTTTTGGGGCAACTGAGTGAATTGTACAAAACACACAACTCAGGACGATTTAAGATGCGATTCTTGTATAAATCCAATTCATGTGCCCGAGTCAAATTTTTTGCTGTGTGAATCAAACAAATTGTATAAATCCAATTCATGTGCCCGAGTCAAATTTTTTGCTGTGTGAATCAAACAAATCGTTCACGTGCAATTCAAAAAACCATGGGCATAACTAATCCCAAGTTGACAAGCAAAGCAACTAAATAGGAATAAACTATTAAAGACTTAAGATGCTAATTCCTAGACCTACCAAATATCAAAATGACCACAATACTCTTGTTTTGCTGGAATGTGTTCAAATAACAATTTTGCCCCTGCTTACAAAATAATCTATGATTCAAAAACTTTAAACCCCAAACCAAGAAATCTACCATAACAACTTGTTTCTTGATGAAGAACCATCTAATGCAGCCTTGGGTTTCCAAAGAGAGTTCTTTAAGTATAACATAGCAACTCCATCAATCTCAAGTCTAGCTTCAAGTGTTCATACATGTATATCACCCAAAGCGATCCACTATTAACATGATGAGCATAATATTTCACCTTAATTTAGTGCACCCAAAGCATTTACGATTGAACAAAGCCAAAAGCACAGGTCGAGATTGAGGTTGAGGTTCATTTATATGCACATATTCCCAAAGCAATCCATTTTTAATACACATGGGCATTAACCTCACACATTACAGTGATTAGTATGACATTCCAGAAAATATAGCTGAAATTAACACACTAAAGCATTCCAGCTTTTAACAAATAAAGCCAAAAGGTTGTAACAGAAAGCTTTCTGCATTTCCAAATAGTAGAATGGACATCACATTTCCAAAAGCATCCGATGAGAGTATTAAACTCAGGCTGGCGAAGAGGACATTACTGCATATTTGTTCTTTTGGGACACTATTAAGAACTCAGAGAGAAGAAGCTATAAGGTGCGGAAACACCACAGTCCTAAGGCCTCTCTAGGCCCTAAAAAATAATACCAGTAGCAAAACAATATGTGATTCTTTTTTCAAAGGGAAAAGTAAGAGGCATACCTATGCATAGTGATGCTCCAAGAAGAGAGAGGCTCCAATGGTGAATTTTCCACCGTGGTCGCCAACTGGGAGCATCTAGAAGATCTAGAAGGAAGCAAGACAAGTTCACGCCAGCATAACATAAAAGGTAAAACATAGTTACAGTTGGTGTGATAAGATCTAAATTCCCAATAACAACACACCCAACACAGATAAATGCAGTAAAGAGAGTAGCAATGTGTGGCTCATGTCCATCTGCAACTTTGAAATAGTTAAGAACAGGGAGAATTTCATCATTGGCTATGGCTGCAAGCAGGCGTGGGGCACCTGTCATGCTTTGAAGAGCGGCACCCAAGGTTGAAAGAATGATACCAACGTAGATGATGGCAGGGAAAGGCCAGGCAACAGTAGCTGTAAGTAGCCTGCATAAAAAGTACAGTTCAGCAGTAAAACAGAAATTGTGGAGAGTTTTGATGGAGTCCAAATTCTACAACTCAAACCAACATACTGACCATATATTATTCTCTTCAGCAGAAATGACCATGATGCCTAATGTATATTCAAAATAAAAAGGAGGCAACAAATAACTGGGATGAAAGTATCACCATGTGAAGGAAAAAACTTAAAAAATTCTAAACTTATGGACATGTTGATACCATCCAAAGTGTACATGAGGAACCGAAAGTGACTTGCTAATAAAGCTATTGAAGACCCAGGCTACCTAACCTACTTTGAAGGCATTTAGGAATTCCCAAACCATAACCATGCATTCTCATATCATATCTTTCTTTTTCTAGCATGACAAGACATAATCCAGGCATCAGCATGATTCAAAGTTGTTAATATCTTTACTTAAAACATGATTTTTTTTCCCATACAATCATTAAATTCAAACAGTATTTTACAATTTTTATTAATCATGCAAGTATGAGATGAAAGAATGAATTTTAATGAAAGGTAACCTGAATTAACATTGGTAACTGCATCTTTCTCTAAATTTTTACAATATCTCCTATTCTATACATAACTAGAGATTTTAGAACAGAGATTAATTCTACAGAAATAAATTTTGAATAATACAATAATCAGTATGTGTGATAGAAGCCTTAGAACTAGCATAGGCCTAGTAACACTTTCTATATTTAATGCATCAGACCTAAATAGGTAAAACTAAACTAGGACCAGTAAAACTTTAGAAATCTAACAATGCATTAAGAGCATTTAGTATAAGCATTTATTGTATGTAACACACCAGCAATATAATGAGTCCTAAGTCACAGCATAAAGATGCAATCCACAAATTACATAAAGGTGCAAGCCACTAAAGAAAATAAAAACGAAGAGCACAGCTACAATCTCATGAGAAAATCCATCATACGAACAAAGCATAAAGATGCAATCCACAAATTACCTAAAGGTGCAAGCCACTAAAGAAAATAAAAACAAAGAGCACAGCTACAATCTCATGAGAAAATCCATGATATGAACAAAGAAAACTCTGCTAGTCAATGATATAATTAACAGAAACTAGGTGACAACATTATTCCAGTAGACAGTTAAGTGATGATATATTTATGCAGATATGCTTTGCTAGGTATTAATATATAACTACAAGGCACTGAAGAAAGATATAACCGATAAGTGGCCTTGCAAATGCCCGGTCACTTGACTAAAAGTTGAATATTGTTAGTTACTAGAGAAGAGGGAAGTTTGTGATCCACAGTTTAAAGCAAATATCGAGGGATTTCATTCCACATTTGAAGAGGGGAAAATGTAAGATGTTCACAGCAAGTACGAAGGCTACTTGTGTAGAAGGCCATGCAAAATACCTGTCTGTCAAGAGAGCATCTCTAGTTGCAAGTGCTCCAAAGAATAACACAGACACTAGATATAGTGCAGTGGTTGCAAGAGTTGCAGCCAATGTACCGATGGGAATTGAACGTTGTGTGTCTTTAAGTGAGGCTGATCTATTAGAGCCCGCCATAATTCCCGTTACAGCAGGGAAAAATAGGCCCACCAATGCACTGAAAGAAATTAAGAAAAAAAAATGAGAAAAGGCATAAAAAAATTCATCTCACCCCTATTTCAAGAAAATGCATTTCCATGCTTTAAAGGAATGTGTTGTTGACACAATAGAAGTGTAACCAATAGAAGTGTTTTGGTAAGGGCCCGAGGCATAGTATTGTCTAACTGAGACATGAAAACCATGAAAAATTCAACTTCTTTTAACACCCATTAGCAAGATAATTGATTGAAATGCTTACAGCTATACACGATTGCATAATGCCCAACAGTTCCAGTGATGGTAATTAAAAAGAGAATGGTGTGTGCCTTGGGAGGGTGTGGCAGAAAAGCAAAGTGTATCAAGCTGGAAGGTAATTCCAGGAACTTTAAAATCCATTAACTAGGGCAACTAAGATGATATAAATTAGATATTCACAACTGCTGGACCATTAGGCGTTTGTTCATTATTCTTTTTTCTAGTGATGACATAAACTGTGTTTGGTTACCTGAACATGAAAAAAAAGGTGTAAAGTAGAAGAATCAAGTCAACCAGCTTCTGCTCCATGGTTATGGATCTCCAAATTAGTTTTCCATTCTACATTCCTTGAACTGTATAAGGAATAAGCATATTTCTTTCCAAACAATGTACAAAAATCTCTCATTCAAATTCAATTGCAAGTGTTCCCAACAGAAAACAGAGTTCAGATTGCTAAACCAAAGGAAAGAAGCATCTTCCGGCAACTTTGTTCAACAGTTGGAAATTAATATATACCAGATTATTCTGGTATTACAATAAAACGGGAAGTACATCACTTAATAATATTGCAATCAGGTCCATTTATGTTATTAACTTCAACAATCAACAAATACTATGAGATTGAAAATTCTTGTCGTAGCTTACTTGAAATTCCAGTAGACCTTTCCTTCAGGATCAGGTATGCCAGCATTATTAGTAAATTGATAATCTGAACTCCAGTTTTCTTTAAAACTTTCCAAACTCAAGCCCGTGATTCCATCTGTTAAAATCATGGAAAGAGAAGCATTTAGTTTTATTTCTCCACCAACCAATAAGAAAGAACAAGGAATAAGAGTGAAAGCAAGACCATGAAAACATCAATCACACGTACATTTACAATTAAAGTTGACAGTTATTAGCATATAGGTTAAGGTCAAAAGTGAATCCTGATGTACCAATCAAAGAAATTGTTTGCCTTGAACTTAAATCAGAAAAGTAACTTGGCTACACTATGCTTTATGCAGAGATGCAAGTGGATAGTGAAATTCCATTGAGTTCTAATGCCACCAACAATTCCAAAGAGATCCAAAGCCACCAACCTATAAAGCTCAACACTAATAATGTTCATCATGGAAGTCCAAACAATACTGTTAAAGTCAGAATGAATGGTTCACTGTTTATTCATTGACTAAATGTATCTAAACAATAATAAATTAATAAAAAAAAACACACATAAAACATGAAGAAGAACGAAGACTCAATAAACATAAGCAGCTAGATCTAAGAGAAAAAATGGTGCAAAAGCCTTCAAACAATGACAAGAAGAGGCTAGATGATAGCAATCTCCAACACTTTGACAATGCAGCACTAACCATTGACAAAGATCCTGTACAAACCGTCCTATACGAGATACAAAGATATGCAAATGAAAACTCCTTGTCTTCACAGGCATAGGTAAACCCCAAAGTAGGAGTAAGAAGGATACAATAGGATGATTAATTAAAACATTCGAAGTGAGTTAACCAACAATGTACAATGCCATCTAAATTGATTTATGAGATGCACAGCTGAACAGGGAACATATGTTTTCAACTTCACAGATGCTGCAAATCTCTGTTAGGCGAGGCAAAATCCATTTATCTCGTGAAAAGAGAAAAAATACATCCAAAAGATGGACAATTAAAAGTTGTAAACATCCCAGCAAAAAACCAAACCCTTTAATGAACCAAAAATACATTCTGCTAGTCACAGAGCTGATAACCAAAGCATTCAATTTCCTCCTTATGAAAGATGCACTTAAGATCTAAAGCTCTATCTCAGCCCATGGCTTTCAATAATCATCAAGTGTATTCATCTATAGATAGATAGTTCTAAATCAAAGGTTTTAATGTCAGAACACAATTTTAAGTTCAGGATTCATAGTTATCAAAACTGAGCTAGATATTGAAGCTGTCAAGGTACCAGGTCACTGATTGAACTCGTGAATCAGATAAAACCCACAAGTAAATTCGCAAATTTATTTATATGTTATCCATAATAATTACTAACCAAGGGTGGCAAAAGCCAACCCAAATCTATCTATTTTAAAGGGGCATGGGTCATAAAAGTGTCGGTATAAAATTTAAACGGATCACTAATGGATTGACCCAAAAATATTCTAAGATAAATGGGATGGATGGGGTTGGGTAAGGGTCACCCATCTGACCCATTAACAGATATAGCTCAAAGAAATGTAAAAGCCTTCAACATCAGCCAATTCTTATTCCATGAGGGACTTCAATGAAGCAACATCGGGGAATTTCCCGTTCATCATATGGACCGACCCCATCAAATTTCATAGCTGGTTATTTGATTTGAGAGGGAAAACAAAATTTTTACTAATTTTCATTTAGCCCCTCAATTTTTGAAAAACTTAATTTATTTTTCCAACAAATGAGTTCTTATTTGAAAGCTATTTATACTAAATATATTTTAGTCCCTTAATTAAAATTTTCTTTTGCAATCAAGTCCCTGCACATCAAACAGTAAAATTGGTCAAACAATTTAAATGGGTTGATGGCTAGGTTAAGTGGGTTTAAGCGGGTGTAGGTACCCATTGAAAAAATAAATGGGTCATAAAAGGGTATGCACAGAACATTGCCCATACCTATTTTGACCTAACTCATGCCCACCCATTTGCCACCTCTATTACTAACTCAAATAATATTTATATTTAAAACATGGCATATAATATTATCAAATTTAATTTCAAGAATAATTAAAAACATAAACAGAGAAGTATTGCTAAGTTGAAAACAAAATACTTAGAAAACAAACTGCTTCACTAGGTCGTCTGGTTGGTTAACTAGTCTGTCTGCCCAAACAAATTTTGTTTCTCATTAGGTTTTTGTCTTTAACAGTTCAATTCAAAATTCAAAATACTTTAGGCTACGATCATGAACATGGCAAGTCTTTTTTCTGATTCTGATAGTTAATATAGGTCAATGTAGCTATCAAAACTAAATTGTAAAAGACAACCGTGAATTGAAAAAACTACAGTGTAGCTAATTATTTTCCTCCAGAGTTAGAATGGATCAGGGTGTAGTCTAAAAAACTCCACGTATGTACTCATCAACATTAAATTTGGTCAAGGATTTGGAACATGTACTCCAAAACATCATTCCAATGCCAGACTTCTATCGTATTTAAATGCTCAATGCATCACCCAGAGTAGCTATGACAAGTAATAGGCAAACATTACCAAGAAAGAAGAAGAAGAACTTAACAATTTAACACTCACCGGCAGGGTAATCCTTCTTCGCCAAAAATATCCCAATAAATATGCAGAACAACGAGAACAAAACAGGAATGAGAAAAGCAGGTGCAACTCGATTGATCATCTTCACACCACCAAACACAATAAAGCATATGAGAATTGTCACAACAATCCCATAAATTTGCAGATCATGTGAACTTGGACTTTGTATGGGATGTGCAACTTCTGTTCCATTAAATGTTGTTATAGCCTCTACAGGGAAAACATGAACAGCCAAAGATATAAATTATCAGTGTTCTTTAACATTTTGAGATGGTAAGGTTAGATTCATGCTAACAGCTACCAATCATATATAATATCAACAGAAAACTCTGAATCTTTACCTCCGAATAGCCCAGCAGCAGGAAAGGCATTTAAAAAGGTTTCTACAGCTCCCAACACATAGCTAAAACAATGAGTAGAAGCAAATGAAAAGAATGATGTCAACACCAATACTTAGCGTATACAAATAGGCTATAAAGATAATAAAACTAATTGGAACCTCAAGTCCTAGAACATGGTCTAGGGCATTAACCATACATAACATGGTGGCATCAGAAAAGGGACAAGATATACTCACAGAGCTCCAGCAACTGCATTCCCAAGGAAGAAACATAATCCAATACTCACTCCAATCTCAGGACCAAGGGCACGACCAATGAGATAATATGGGCCCCCACCCTATATATAAGGTTCATACAACAAGTGACTTGCTTAAAAACTATTCCAAAATTGAACTTGTCATCAGAAGATAACAACTATAAGAAACTGAAAATGAGAAAAAAAGCAAACAACATGCTTAACAAACTGTAACTCAAGAAGTGTTGTTGATGCAATCAACAAGAGAGAGGCTTAGAAATTATTTTCATTTAACTTTAAATCCCAAATAGTTTATATTTCTTGTAATTCTAGTCCATTGAAGAATACTATTTAGTTTAGAACTATTGGTGCTTTGATGCCTATAAAAGGAGCATATTTTCAGTGTAATTGGAAATATTTTGATAATGCGATTATGAGTGTTTTGGTTTTGTTTGAGAGCTGCAGCCTTGAGTGTCTTTTTCTCTTTTCTCTACGTGCTATTTTCTTCTCCTCTTTCTTATTGCCTACCTACTGCACTATCTGGTAGGTAATATTTACAGCCTTAATTCAAATACTAAATTCTACTAAAACAATCCCCTTATCATTCATAAATCCACATTTATGAAACCGTAACTCACCAAATCCCTTGTGGGACATGATGACAAAGTTGTCCTGTTGTTAAGAGATTGGGAGAATCAAGGCGTGTATTTTTTTAATAGAATGCATGATGAGTTGCATGGAAAGATTTCTAAGACATAAAGAGAAGATAGAAAAGTACAATGATAATTAATTTTCTCTATTAGCTCAAATGCTAGAGCAAAGGACAAAAAATTGTCATGGACCTCAGTTGAGGAAAAATGTTGTAGATAGAGAGGGGAAAGAAAGAAAGGCAAGAGAGAGAGAGTGTGTGTATAAAGCAACTGACTAAATAGAGGAAAGATTTCTTTTGAGGCATGGATTTGTGCCTTTGGATCCACATCTGGGTGAAGTTGCATCACCAAGTTAAATAAAAACATTGGCTTTAGCATTCATGCCTTGTGCCTCAAGCATGCCTAAGGCATGGTTTTAACAACACTGATCCCAACATAGTAGCAAAATTCTTGAACTTTTCCCATATTTCTCAATTGGGGAAAATGCAAAAAAGAACCTTTTAGTTTGGACTATTTACATTTGAGTGACCAATTTTCAAATTTAAATTTGGACATTGAGCTTGTGCTTTCCTCTCGTAGCATTTACCCCTTTAACTATTAATTAAATCAAAGGGATAATTGCATTATCAGTCCTCAAAACTTAGATAGATGTACCTTTTCTAAGAAATCCTAATCCTCTAATTTCTAACAATTTATTAGAATGTTATCAAATATGCTATACCAAACACTTTTACACATGAAAATATACCCTACATTTTATGTACTAATCATTATCATGATTCATCTATTCAAGTGTACCAAAAAATATATAAAATCATGAAATAGACTACTTTTTATTATTATTAAAAAAATAAAACTATCCAAGACCAATGAAAAAACAGTACATGGTTGATAAAAAAAAATTAATAATACATATTTAAGTTCTGTGTTTTCAATCAAGTTCATATTGATTCAAGAACCATGTCAGGTCAGCAAAGGGATAGCATTACATAAATTTGGTCCGTTTTAAAAAAAATGAAGGATTATGACTCAATTACCTAAATAAAAAAAATAACAAGATGGGATGATTATAGACAATCATATCAGCAACTTGAATTGAAAAAAAAAAAAGGGGCAGTGCTAAAGGAGGGAAACCACATGCCTCTGAAGAATCAAAATTCAAAGCTCGGTCATTGCATTGCAAATTGGAAAAATCACAAGATCATCCTTTGCATTCTTCCCCTTCTCAATTTTACCCATATTTTGAACAAACCAACTAAACTATAAATTTATCATTTTAACTTGAAACTAAATGCTATTTCTATCTCAAATGTTTTTCTAACAGCTTTGATCAACATAAAGTGTTTGACAAAGGGATATTCATTGTTTGATTACTCAAACCATGATCCAAATCATGCACCAATCTGAATTTCTATTCAATATGAATTTTCAATTCAATACTTTCACAAACCTATATTGAACCACATAAAACAGCGTAACTGGTTTTATTGTTTGACATACCAATTAATCTATTTATGTACTCCTCCATTTCAAAGAGTTTGTTAAATTTTCCATTTTGGGATGGTACAAAATTGTTTCCATTGTGACCCGCTTTAGTTTATAGACCCCAGCAACACCATTTTTCCTTTTCTTCTCCTTCATTTTTGCCAATATCTCCTACCTCTTTTCCCCGAACACCAATACACCAAGGGTTATCCTTCACCATCACTCCTCCCATTGGCAGTAGCCACAGTCCTCAACATTCAAACCCTTCACCACACCCCCCTGCCATGATTTTTCAACCTCCAAAGCTCCAAAAAAGCAACTGCCATCAACAGCAAGAAAAGAGATAGGAACAACTACAAGTTACGATAGAAAGCTTATTCTCCAAACATTTGCTTTGGTATAACAATAGATTCTCACTTCAGGGGTTGAGGAATTTTAGACAAAAAAATGTGCATTTATTGAACACAATGTTTGAAGTGTGGTTTTGGCAAAGAAACCCATGGATCAGGCTAAGCATTTGGTCCTTTGTTTCTGTACAAAAAAATGTTTGGTTAAGATTTTGTTTTAAACATGAAATACCCATGTCTGTTCTTTTAATCTTTGGATACCAAAATGAGATAAGATGGTGTATGCATGCTTAGTTTTGAAGTGTTGGTTAAGTCTCTTATGTTTTACTTGAATATGGATTGAGCTTGATCCTTTAGTGCCTGGAAAAATAAAAGAATTCTAGGCAAGTTCATAAATGGTTGCTTTAATCTTTAAAGCATGAAACTTTCTTCTTGGATTTGTTTGTGGATTAGGCCTTCAAGGCCTTTTGTTTTTTTAGGAGTAAACTTGGGTTGTTTTGTTAAGCCCGTTGGCTCTTCTTAGATAAGGCTTCAATTTTCTTTTTTTAAGCCCGTTTAATTTCTTTGTACAAAGCTTGTGTTGGCTTCTGGTCAGGCTAGGAAGCGCAGTCCATTTGATCGGGCTAAACCTTTAAGGTCCAAAATCTAACAAGGAAAAATTGCATCTTTAGTTTCTTAAGATGTGTATGGCAAACACACCCTTAAAGCAAATTTTAAGCCTGTGTTTTTTAGTTATGGGCATTTTTGCGCGTGTTTGGCAAACACAACCTAACTTATTTTTCACACCCTTTATTTTCTTTTTTTCTGGTGTTTAGCCAAACACACTCTAGTTTAATTTTAATTATTTTTCAAATTTTTGAAGGACTATTTCGCAATTAATTTTGGGCCTTTTAAATCACTTTTTGCCATTTTATATTTAATATTTAAAATTATGAACTTATATACATAAGATGCTTTTTCAGTATTATATAAACCAGGTTTTTTTGTAAAAAAATAGAAAAACAACAAAAATCAATCTTTCAAAATATACATTATGTTTTTTAAAATGAACATGGCCAAGTTTTTCCAAAAAAATCATGTTTGCATTTTTAATAAAATTACAAAAATATGACAAAAAGACATTGCATGATTTAGCATACCAAAAAAAATCAAAAAATAGATTTTATATTTTGTATGCATCATGGATTTAATAATAAGTTTATTAAAACCAAGAGGACTTGATCTAAATTTCAAAAACACAAAAAATTCAATTTATTTATTTTTAATATAAAGGATTAAGAACTTATACGTAAGATGTATTCCCGATATTAAAAAAACAATGCAAAAAATATATTTTGGCTTTAGAATAGCTAGGCTTGACTCGTAAAGTCATGGTTCACTCTTTTAAGGTGAACCTGCTTTAACCATTAGACAGACCAATGGTTAGAAAAACACAACAAAACTTTAGTAATAATCAAACAAATGAGTTATGCAGCTATCGTAGGTAGGTGTACTAGGAGTGATATTGTTTTCCCTATACACAACAAATCTCATTATCCAGACTCTGAAAACCATTTAAGTTTCTAGTGACCAGAATACTAGGTGGCAACTCTGGTTTTTTTAAAACCATAAAAACACAAGAATTCTTTATTCTTTCCACGCCACTCAAAATCTTGTTCCAAGAAGATGATCACCACGATGCTACATAAGTGTGATAATCCTCATGCCAAGCCACCTCCAATAAAGTGTTATAGATGCAATCAGGAAGGGCATAGATCCAATGTATGTCCTCAGAGAAGACTTGTGATTGTGGTTGAACGTGAGGATGAAGAGAGTAGAGAAGGTCATTGTATCTGGAGAAGTGTTGTGAACCTGATAGTGAGGGTGAGTATGAGGATGATGATGGTCAAGCATATATGGTGAGATGATTGTTGTTCACACCAAAAGCTAACAATGAGACGACACACCAACAATTTTTTTACTTTATTCTTGATAGCAGTACCTACGAGAATATTATTGCTAGGGAAATCACTATTAAATTGGGTTTGAATATTGCAAACATCAAGAATTTTACACTATAGATTGGATTAAAAAGGTACCAAAAATAGCAGTAATTGAAAGATGTAAAATTCATTTTTCCCATAGACAACTATGTAAGGATGAAGTTTATTGTGATGTAGTTGACATGAATGCTTGTAACTTGTTTGGTAGGCCATGACAATATAATGTAAATGCATGGCATGGGGGACAGGAAAACATCTATAGGTTTGTTAAGGATGGGATTAATTTTACTTTGATTCCTCTGAAGAGGAATTCCCAACCAAAAGCCCAAAAGGCTGGAGGAAAGGCATTGAAACAGATGAGTGACAATGCAGTTGAGGTCACTGGAGTTGTTAAGTCTCTATTGCAAGAGTTTCAAGAAGTTATTCCAGATAAGTTACGTGTGATATTCACACCATATTGACTTGATACCAGGGGCTAGTCTTCCAAATTTACCTCATTATAGAATGAGCCCACAAAAAGGAGAGATCTTAAGGGAGAAAATAGATGAATTGCTAAAGAAAGAGATGATTCAAGAGAGCTTAAATCCATGTGTTGTCGCTACTTTACTGACACCAAAGGATGGTAGTTGGCATATGTGTGTTGATAGTCGTCTCATTAATATAATCATTGTGTGATATCAGTTTTCAATTCCATGGTTAGATGACATGCTAAATCGATTTTGTGGTGCAACAGTCTTTTTGAAGATTGACTTGAGAAGTGGTTACCATCAAATTCGTCCAGGGGATAAGTGGAAAATAGCTTCCAAGACAAAGGATGGGTTATATGATTAGTTAGTCATGTGATTTAGATTAATGAATGCACCGAGTACATTCATGAGGCTAATGAATCAGATTTTGGAATCTTTCATAAATAAATTCGTTGTGATTTATTTTAATGATATCCTTGTTTTTAGTCATAATGAAACATATCATAATGAGCACTTAAAGAGTGTTCTAGAGGTGTTGCTTATATCATATTGAGCACTTAAGGAGTGTTCTGGAGGTGTTGCTTATAAACAAGTTGTATGTAAAACAAGTGTAGCTTCATGACCAGCAAGCTGTTATTCTTGGGTTTTGTAGCAAGAGCTGATAGAGTTGAAGTCAATAAGGAGAAAGTGAGGGCAATCCGTGATTGGCCCATGCCCAAGACAGTTAATGATGTGCAGAGTTTTCATGGTTGGGCTACTTTTTATAGAAGATTTATTCAAGATTTTAGTAGTATTATGGCACTAATCATCGAATGTTTGAAGGAAAGTTTAAATGGGGTGAGGAAGAACAAAATTTTGCCTTAATAAAAAAGAAGTTATGCAATGCTCCGGTGCTTGCTTTACCCAACTTTAACAAGTTGTTTGGGGTTAAATGTGATGCTTGTGGAGTAGGTATTGGAGGAGTTCTTTCCCAAGAGAAATGTCCTGTAGGCTTTTCCAGTGAGAAACTAAATGAAACTCATTTGAAGTGGACTACCTATGATAAAGAACTCTATGATGTGGCAAGGGCTTTGAAAGTTTGGAAGCATTATTTAATTAATAGAAATTATCTTGTATTCAGATCATGAAACTCTTAAGTCTCTGAATAATCATAAACAAATCAATACGGATATGATGGCCAGGTGGATTACATTCCTTCAGAAGTTCAATTTCAGTTTGAAGCACAAAGTTGGAGTTCAGAACAAAGTGGTTAACGCATTAAGTAGGCAAGTTGCCCTGCTAATCACTTTTCGTAGCGAGATTATGGGTTTTGGGTGTACAAATGAGCTATAGGGTGAAAATGTTGCTTTTCAAAAGATATGGTATAAGTGTTCTAATGGTTGAGTTGATGGAGATTTCCGTATACATGATGGTTATTTACTGAAAGGTAATTGATTGTGTATCTCTCGCACATCCCTAGGCGAGAAATTGATTCGAGACTTGCATGGCGGATTAAAGGGTCATGAAGGAAGAGATAAAAGAGTGTCAGCTTTGGAAGATAAGTATTGTTGGCCTCAGCTCAAGCATGATGCCAACAATTTTTTTCAACATTCTTTTACTTGTCAAACAGCTAAGGGGCAATCACTAAAAATTGGCTTATACATGTCTCTACCTATACCTGAACATCTCTGGAAAGATATTTCCATGGATTTTTTGTTAGGTCTTCTACAAACTCAGTGAGGAATGGATTCTATTTTTGTTGTTGTAGATAGATATTCAAAGATGACATACTTTATACCTAGTAAGAAAACTATGGATGTGATCAGTGTGGCTGGGCTACTTTTCAGGGAGATAGTGAGGTTGCATGGTGTTCCAAAATCCATCACGTGTTATAGAGATACCAAGTTCCTTAGTCATTTTTGGCTAACTTTGTGGAAGATGTTAACTACTCTTTGAAGTTTAATAGTGTTGCTCATTCACAAATTGATGGCCAAACGAAATCTCTAAACAGAAATTCAGGCAATCTGATTCGCAGCATTTATGGAGACAAGCCTATACAGTGGGATGTTGCATTGACTCAGGCAGAATTTGCTTACAACAGTTCCAAGCATAGTGTTACTGGCAAGACACCATTTGAAATTGTGTACATGAAGCCTCCAAATCATGTACTCGATCTACATTCATTGCCTAAAGCTACTAGGTTTAGCAAGTCAACAAAGAATTTGGCTGAATAGGTGCAAATTGTGCATCAAGAGATCAGGAGAAAACGGGAAGAAACAACTACTAGAAATAAGCATGCATCAGACAAGCATAGGTGGGTTAAATTGTTTCAAGAAGGAGACACAGTCATGGTTTTCTTGCGTAAGGAGAGGTTTTCAGTAGGCACCTATAATAAACTAAAGATGAGGAAGTATGGTTCATACAAGGTGCTGAAAAACATCAATGGCAATGCTTATGTTATTAGTTTTTCTGATAGCGTGGGCATATCAAAAACCTTCAATGTTGCTGATCTTTACGACTATTTTCCAGATATTGAACTCAACTCGAGGACAAGTTTTTCTAAAGTGGGGGTCTCCTGACGCAATGTATAGCGAAGATAAAACTAGGGTTCTCAAGCTCTAAGGTTACAGACCAAATTATAGAAAAAATTCTATGGTATTTTTATTGATTCTAAATAATAGTATTGATCTCCATAAAATAAACTAGGCATCCATATTTATATTAGTACTAAAATCCTTTATAAAAAATGATTCCTAATTAAAATTTACCTAATTAATAGAATTCATCTAGTATTAGAATTCCTAAACAATAAAATACTAATTAAATTAAAAGTCTTAAGTTAAGTATGAAACAAATAATTAAAATCTAAAATTAACTAGGAAATTAATTAAAACAGGAAAAAGTAACTTCATGCTTCAATTTGGACCATAAATTCTTGGGATAATTGTTCTACATCAAAATTGTTCAGAAAGAATCCTCGAATGAACCAAATAAATTAAAAATCACAACATTACCATGCTTCTCTTGACCAAACAAGTATTAGACAACTAACATCAACCCTTGTGGTGGAAGCACATTTAGGGTGGTCATGCAATATCCAGTAGATGCAAAGTACCACCATAAAGAAATAGAAAAAAAAGGGTAAATTAAAACAGTATATCTCTTTTAGTAAGATCCAGGGTAATGTTTTCAAAAATAAATACCGATTAGAACTAATTTATTAATCATGTTTTCACTTATGTCCCTAATATGCTCAATCTAAGAGCTAAAAAGCTATCATTGAAAATCGATCCCATATTTTCAATTAGAAAGAATTATTTAACATTTAACAAGCCATTAAGCTGGTGTAGAAAAAGGCTGTGAAAATAGCCTTGTAGATACTAAACCCCAACAATACTTTATCCAAAACATAAGTAAGAACTGATTTAATAATGTCGTAACTGATACTTACCTTCATTGCACCATTAGTTGCAATAGCGCTCAGTGAAATCCCGGTTAGGAAAGTACACAAACCACAAAATGCTACCAGCACCAGAGATTCGCCTATGCCAGCCATGCCAACAATCCTGCAATTTTTACAAAAACATAAAGCAATCAAAAACTATTGTATGAGAAAGCAGTGGCATGAAATTAAATGTGCATCATCAACATCCAGTCAGTCTGAATGGAGAGAGGGGGAGGATGTAATCAACATCATTTAGTACAACTAGATTCAGATTAAATCATAGGAAGGAAGTAGGACCAGCAATTTGTTTTGAATATCACAGCTGTTCCTAATTTTCATTTGGTTATATAAACCCCATTCAGAATACCCTTTGATGTATGATTTCTGGCACAAGTCAATGTAAAGCCAAAACTTTTCCCCATCTTACCTCTACAAGCATCTAGCCAACTTCAAAACTGATTATTCTAGATTTACATTTTATACATAGTTGTGAACTTAAGTCTCTTAACACATTTTTTTCCTTCCCACTAACAAAAATGTAACTGACAGATTATCTATTTAAAAATCGTTGACAGAGTTTTTGAAAAAATTAACAAACTTGAAGGCTTTAAAAAAACACTAACTATATCAAAGGCCAGCAAGCCATTAATAAACCAAACCTGAATGTCAATTTATTTTCCTTTACCTCAAGCTTGATTACAACCCACCATGTCCATATAAAATTAAAACCTTCAAGAATTTAAATACAACATAACTTCTAAATGTCCATGTTATAGGTAACTTGAATTTTACAATCAGCTCCAGGTTCACGAGAGGACATCATAGTCCTTTATTCAATTGACAGTTAGACCACAACTTATAAAGAAGAAGGAAAATGTGGGTATATCCAAGAATGAGAACTCAGAGCTCTCAATTTGTTATCACTTTTAAATAGCGTTATTAGCATGTCCAATAAACGGGTAGTTCAAGAGAAAAAAACGAGACATTAGTTGAATGATTTATTGATATTAAAAGACAATTCAACCATATTTCTTAAAGAAACTTGTATGATGAATACATATAAGAGAGAGAGAGAGAGAGAGAGAGAAAGATGTGATTAAATGCAGCACTTTGTGAAATTAAAAGGTATTCGACTGGATAGATTTCTCCTTCGAATTTCAAAACTTCATTGCTATCAATTAAAAGCAAGAAACAAGGTGGATGTACATATCTGCACAGACCCTATAATCACTCACATTAAAACAAAATGCAGGTGCGGATAAAGGGAAGCTAAAAGGAAGCATCACGCGAGATAGTTACCAAGAAAACCGAATATAGTAGATAATTCCAAGTATGTTTTGCAAGCATGGGACGAAAACACCCATCAACGTTCCCAGTTTAAGATCATTATGCTGCATTGATGTATCAATAAAGAAATAAAGCATAAATAGTGGATGAAAACTAGTAGTGAGAAATTGCTAAAAAGAAAGGAGCAGTAGCAAATACCCCTGGGCGATCTCGATCAAAGGTGACAGGAGCATCCTCACCATCCCCCCTGGGACTAGAAGGTGCGGCAACCTGCTCCCCTGTCATACTGGAAAAGCAAGTCATTCAACAATAATGTAGATAGATGTTCAACAATAAAGGAATGAACGAGGTAAGGTACCTCTTAAGACCAAGAATGTTGACGAGGGAATCAAAACCAAACAATTCCAATCTGTGCTCTCTTTCTGAACCATTTGTATTATCATTCAAACGATCGGAATTCGTGTTTGTTTTTTCTTGGGAAGAAGATCCGGGAGGAACGGAGGACATCTCAAGGACGGCGGGATCGTGAGCCACCACAGGCCTGTATTTGCGACCACTCTGCTTCGTGTGGAATTCGTCTTCTGACCCACCACCTTCAATATCTCCGTTGTCCATTTCGTTTTGGCTTTCCAAGATCTAATCTTAGTCTGCAAGTATATGTGTAGGTATTATACACTATCTACAGCTACTACAGATCCAATTCCAAACTGAAATGGTAGATCTCTCCAAAAATGCATACGATTGATACAGAACAGTTCTAGAGAGAGAAAAGAAATAAAGAAACGTAATTGAAAAGTAATTAGAAGAAGATTGTGCTCTCCATGGACTTTGGTCTACATATCAAAATAAGGGAAGACAGATTCAGACCCCAGAAGCCAATTGTTTTTGTTATGTTTGGAAGTGTTTCCTCGTCTACTTATTTTGAAAAACAAAATTTATATCATATTATAATTTTAATATATTAATATATATTTAAAAAAAAGACACCCACAACACAATACAAACTAAAAAAATATTATTTGAAATATTAAAAATGATATAATTCGGTTTGACAAGAATAAAGTTTCGTTCCACAAGTGAAATAAATAAATAAATGTATTTTATTATCAATATCAGATAAGAAATGAAAAAAAAAATAGAATGTGATTTTATTTATATAAAAAAATAATATATATCATTTTATACTCTTTTTAGTTGTAATTAAATTATTGTTATCCTGTCAGTCAAATTAAATTTTTTTAATGTTAAAAAAAATATTTAATCATTATCAATATATTCATGAGGTGGAAATTATTTTATAAAAAAACAAAAAAAATATAAAACTCTATTTTTAATAGATTAAATATTGAATGTTGAGATTGAGTTTTAAAAAAAATAAATTTATAAGACTTTGATAAGTCTATAAAAAAAATAGAAAAATAATTATGAAATTCAATTCATAAATAACTTAATATTAAAAAATAAAATTAAAAAATTAGGATGAAGTTAAAAAGAATAGTTGAAAAAGGATCCAAAAATGAATATAATCCACCTGGATCAATTTATCAGGTTTCTGACGTAAGTCATAAAATCGAGATAATTTCATAGAAAGTAAAAAGAAAAAAAATATAAAATCCAATTAAAAAACATTTCATTAAAAAGGCACAAAAAAAATAAATGGGGTCAATCAATGTCAACCTGTCAAACCCACAACCTAAATCATGAGATTAAAATAATATCTTAAAAAGAAAATAAAAAAAAATACAAAGCAACACTAAAAAATCCGTTAAAGGTTCTAGTTAGTCATATGACAAGACTTAGAGCTAAAAGGTACAAAAAGGTTTTCAATAAATCTCTTTATTATACGTGAGCTACGATGGACTTCAAAAATATATTAAATAATAAAGCATAAGCCTTGATTAATTTAATAGATTTCAATAAGATATTAAATAATGGACTTCAAAAAGATTTGCTAGATGTTCTAGTTGGTTTAGTAACAAGACTTATGGCTAATAGGTTTAAAGAGGCTTTCAATAGATTTCTTTAAGATGCGCACGCTAAAATGAACTTCAAGAACACATTAAATAATGAAGCACTAGACTTGATTAATTTAATTCATGTTAAAGAAGAGCTTGTAGTTGGGGCATTCAAACATTACAAAAGGATTGAAATAAAAATATTCAAATCTGTCACTTTTCACCTTTCATTATTGTTTTGATCATAATTGGATCCGTTGAAAAAATGTAAATGCAATTCTAATTGCATTGGAAAGTAAGCATTCATTACTTTCCAGTAACATATGGAACGTTTTCTAATTCATTAATACGAAAGAGAACTAAACATTTAAAGTTGAACTTTAATTATGCCAATAGATTATAAAAATAACTTTAGTCTTATTTAAATTAGTTAGACTATTGTTTTATTTATATTTTAGTTATTATTAGGCTTTTTAAATATATTAGAGCCCTTATTTAAATTTAGGTTACTTGGTGTTACATGTAACAGTCTCAACTGTAAACTCAATATATAAGATTCCTCAATAATATTATTTAAACTCCATTCTCTAATTTTTCTTCTTCATTTAGCCAAAAACTCTTCAATAATATCATTTAAACTTCATTCTCTAATTTTTCTTCTTCATTTACCCAAAAACAACCTAGGGAAGGAAGTGAAGATTTTTTTCTTTTCTCTTTGAAAAATTCTTACTTCATTCATAAAACAACACTTATAAACCTTCATCTTCCCATATTTTCCAAACAATTGTATTTAACCTCAATTCCCTCAAATTTTTCCTCTTTTGGCCAAATATTCAATTAAAATGAGGAAAAATAATTTTTGTTTCTTTTACTTAAAATTAAACACTTATCCAATCATAATTCATGCTTTCTAACATGGTTCAAACATAATTTGCATCATTCCTATAAATTATAACATAAATTCACAATTTCACATAATCATAATTTTGCATAATCCTTCATCAAACATAAAATTAAAGGAATTAATCATTTGGAGCATGTTATTTACCTCACTTTGATAAGGATTTAAGGAAAGAATACAAGAAAAATCAAGTTTTCTTCTTCTCCATTTTCAAACCCTAGCTTGAAATCCTTCCTTCAATGCATTCACCACCTTAAAATTAACCCCCTCTTTATATTTAATTAAGTTACTCACTCTAATTACTCACTTTAATTAGTGAAATTAATGAGCATTTAAGTAGAAAAATCACACAATTTTTCCCCCTCTCTTTGTTTGAAGCTCACGGCTAAAAGAGAAAACAAATGGAGCTTTATAATCTAACTTTTACTTATTTACACATTGGCCCTCATTTCTTTTCATTTCTATTTTTGTCACTCAACTCTTCTTTTTACTTAATTCTCACCTTAACATCTTATATTTTATTCTATTGTATCCAATTACAATACTTGGAATCCTTTTATTTAATCTATTCGGTACTTTATTTATTTTACTCAGATTATAATTTAGCGGGTTTTCATATTCTCCTCCCCTAAAAAGAAATTTTGTCCTTAAAATTGAACCTCGTACCTGAATCTAGAAATAATTTGGGATGTATCTGTCTCATTTGAGATTCTCTTTCCCAAGTCACCTCCTTGATTTGGGAATTCCTCCACAATATCTTGACAATTGGAATCTTTTTATTTCTCAATTCCATCACACTGTAATCTAAGACTTTCACCGGCTTCATTTCCAATGTTAAATTCTCATCAATTTCCAGAGGAATTTGAGGCAAGACCCGAGATGGGTCCACTTCAGCATTTCTTAACATAGAGACATGAAACACATCATGGATTTTGCCCAAATGTGGAGGTAGAGCCAATCTATAAGCCATGGGGCCAATCCTTTTGGTGACCTCAAAAGGCCCAACGTACCTTGGCGCCAATTTTCCTTTCAAGCCAAATCTTAACACATGTTTCCACAGGGCGACTTTCAAAAATACTTTGTCACCAATTTCAAACTCTAGGGGTTTTGTCCTACTATCCGCATAACTAAAAGCCTATCCTGAGCCGCTTTCATTCTATTTTTTTATGATCTTTATCTTCTCAGAGGTAATCTGTACCAGCTCTAGTCCAATTAGTTATTTATCCCCTACTTCTTCCCAGCATACTGGCATCCGACATTTTTTACCGTATAAAGGCTTCATAGGGAGCCAGGTGACGCTTTAGCTTGAGCACTCACAAGCATGGCCCAAGGCCAGCCTTGGGCTTGGCAGGGTAGGACCCAAAATAAAATTGGGTCCTGGCCACTGGTAGACCAAGCATCACGTGGCGCTTCGACAACACCACCCCAAGCCCGCAACACAACACTGCTTGGCGCTTGGTCTGCTTCCTTTTGGGTGCAGCCCAAACGCCACGTGACGCTTAGTCTGCTTCCTTTTGGGTGCAGCCCAAGTGCCACTTGACGCTTGGGCTGCCTATACTTTTAGTGTAATTACAAATATTAATATTAAAAATATTATTATTAGTTTTCTTATTATTTAGTATAATTAATTTTTAGAGTATTAATAGTAAAAATATTATTGTTTGTTTTGTTGATATTATTATTTTTAGTATAATTAATATTAAAAGAATTATTATATTTTTTCTTAATATATTTTTTTTCATATAATTAATAGTATTGGTGTTGAAAATATTATTATTTTTTAGTCTAATTAATAGTGTTGATCTCAAAACTATTATTATTTGTTCTCTTAATATTATTTTTTGGTATAATTAATATTAAAATTATTATTATACTTTTTCTTAATATATATTTTTAGTATAATTAATGGTATTAATATAAAAAATATTATTATTTTTGGAGTTATAAATAATATTATTTTTATAATAATTAATAATATTTATACTAAAAATATTATGATTTGTATTATAAATATTATTACTTTCAGTAAAATTTATAAGAATATATTTTATTATAATTAATATTATTAATAAAATAATTGATGAATTTAGAAGAAAATATTATATCATTTACTAATTTTACCAAATCCAGGTTTTAGATTGACTGATTTAATTCGAGAATTCTTGACTTTTTATGCTTTCTCATGTTTTGAAAAATAGTAGATCATAAATGACTACCAAAAAATATGTCAAAAATGGTGACTAGCTTAGGGCCACCAACTATCGATGCTTAAATGCTTGGCTACTGAATTTGTCTCCATTAGGGCACGAACTAATCCGTTTCTTAAACATTTGGCTAAGTCAAGGCACTTGGTCAGGATTTAAAATTGGCCGCAGGAGAACCTAAATAAGCTTGGGATCTAGCTTGACATAATCCAAATAGGCTCGGGTCATCTTCCTAAGATCTTTGCAGGCTGGAGTTGGTTGGAACTGGACTGGAACTACTAGAACAAAGGAGAATAATAGCAACGAGTGAGATGCACGCGTGGACAGGTGAGCTGGACTGTGGAGCGTGCATTTATCTATTTTTATTTTATGTTTTTTCCATTGGCCAGCTTGACTACTTTTAATATAATTTTCACCTCCTAATGCATATCTAGAATCATAAATTTTTCGATACTTGTGGGAAATTAGCTTCAGATGCAAGTTTTTTAACTTTTGTTTTTGGGGAGCAATCGGATATGATTTCTTTAAGCACCGATAAACGAAATCACGTTGTTTAGGATGGAGGGTTGAACAGTTTCTGGAACCTCTTCCATGAATTCAGGCTCAACATCTGACGGTCTAGTCAAGGTGGGCATACAATGAGCAGCGGCATTGCTATTTCTTCAGACATGCACACGAGAGAAGCTCTGAAACTGATCGGTAACATCCTCTGTAATGACATACAGGTAGCTGTCATCTACCATTTTGGTTCCAAGGATTGTGGCATGCAATCTGTCTTCAAGAATAACATTATGAAAGACTAGAATCGACTGCAGCTGTCCTACCAGACTGTGACTTCTTTGATGACCCCCAAACCTCCACCCCGTTGCTATGAATCCATATTTTAAGTACTTTTTTTTTTTTGTTTTGCAAAGAAAGCAGGATCTAATCTAGAAAAAACTTCAAACCATGCAGCACAAACGTTTTCTGACCTAAGTTCTCTCATGTTTTTTCCTTTTCTCGTCACTTTTCCTGCGCAACATATCTTCCGCTTTACAATATTATAACTTTATTTCCCCTTAAAACTGGGCATGCCTTTGCTCAATTTTATAAATTGCTGCACTGCTAGTAGATCCGCGCCCCAAACCCAAGCCACAGGATTTGATGGTATCATGACATCCTGATAGTCAGATGATATACACCCCCTCCTCCCCACATCCCAGAAAAATAAAAAAATATAATCGAACCAACAGCTGTCTCTGTGAGCATGAGAAAGTAAGGTTAGTTGATCGGATGTGAATGGAGAATGAGAGAGAGAGTGGGAGAACATGATACTGAAACAACAAGGACTGCTGCGACCGTCTCCATTACAAAGCAAATCTAAGACAAAGTGAAAGACGCAGAAGGGTAAGCACATGAGAGATACACAAACAAGGATGTGAAATTTTAGTTTCTAAGCCACAATCCAAAGTACAATTAATACGATTAAAGATTATAATGGGAAAAGAAAAAGGCAATCGAGAAAATGTAAGATGGTGGTCTACTCTTCTTACCCATCTGAAGAAGAATTTTTCTTGTGCTTTGCATGCCTGTCCTTGGCCTTGTCAATCTTGGCACTTACGTTATTCTGATTGCTAACAGACCCTTCTTGAGCACTACACATCTGAGACTTCATCTTAAATCCAAGTTTTTTAGACACATTTCCCCAAGTGCTAGAACCCTTGGTGCCACTCAATTTCTCAATCTCATGTCTCATGCTTGAACACTCCTTCTCAAGCTCAGAAACCCGCATTCTCATGTTATCCATTCCCACCTTCAAAACTTGATTCTCTCTGACAGCTGTTGTCCAGCCACACTCAGTGGACCCAGCAAGGCCACTTCTCAACTGTCTTGATCCATCAAGATTATCAGAAACCAGAAAGCAGCCAGCAATGGAAGTCCTCAGCTGAAGCTGCTCGAAGAAGAGGACTTGGACTATTATTCTTAGGGGAAGCCTCTCATTCTGTGCAGCATGAGTACAAGCTTCCAGGGAGAGCTTTTGGCAATCGATCAACCTGCAGAGCTGTTCTCTGTCAGACTCTGCCAACCATGGGTGTGACTGCAAGTTTGACCAAAAAAACAAAAATCAATGAGCTTAAATGGGCAAGTAAATATTTTTAATCATTTTTTCTTTTTCTTTAATTAAGATTTGTCCCCAATAATTTCTTCCTTCATCATTTTTTTCATTATCTTGAAATCTCAAAACCCATTTACCAAAATTCCCTCTTAACTTGAATATTGCAATGAAATGTTTAAGTTGTTGAGTGGTGTTTAGAATTTTATGATATAAACCCCCATTTAAATTATGAAAGGGTAGCAAAATTTTCAATCAAAAACCCTGAAAACGAGAAGTTTTAAGATATTTCTATTGTTACATCAAGTAAGGGAAAAGAGAATAAAGGAAATATTTAAAAGGAAACGAAAGGCTAGAACTGTCAAGAAAAAAAGGCTGAAGGTTGTTGGTAGCATTCCAGAGAATCTATTGTGTCTAATGCACATGAAAATTTGGAGTGGAGAGTTAAAGAGAGCCACCTAAGGAAAGTAGGAAATTATTGTCTGCTAGAGTGAAAAGATGCTGACTTTAATTAATACTTTTTCAAGTAAAAAAAAAAAAAAAAAACAATGGTGGTAGGATGTTTGAGGTGGAATAGAATATAACAAAAAAAAAAAAGGAAAAGGAAAAGAAAATATGACATGGCTATAGCACAACAAGCTCTAGAAAAAAAAACGCAAAGGGAATAACAGATTCTACTTGGTCTTTGTTAAGTCACTTCCTGGCTTAATATGCGAGACATACAGTTTAATTTTGTTTTATGTTAAAATGAACCAATAGAAAGTTGCAAGAAATGATATAAGCTACCCATTTTCAAGATTTGTGCGATACTGAGGTGTTCAGTACCTTCAGATAAATGTCTATTGCACGGTAAAGACCATCATCTAAGGGCCTCGCATACTCAGGAACAGCAGCAGCAAGAGCTTGAAACTTGGGGAGCTTCAAATTAACATCAGGGGCAACCTCTACAAGGTACCCATCAATCAGCTTGGCTACCGTTGTGATTGGTGTCAATGATGGTGATCCAATCAACTGCCTGTCATCAACTGAACATGGAGAAGATCCACCTGTAATTTGGTCCATGGCAAGGAAGTGCTCAAGAATCCGCTGCACACAGTCAAAATTGTAAAGGGTGTCCATGGAATGAGAGAAATTGGGCATCAAAAGATCTTCAAGTGTTGCTTGATCAAGTTGCATCCCAATTCTCTTTTCCAAGTTTGCCAAACAGGAGGGGTTTGCTTTTAGAATCATGGCTGTCCGGAGAAGACCAAACAAAAACTTGGTTGGAACTAGACCCTTTTGCACTGGAAGTAATTCATCAATCTCTTCCAGTAAAACCTTCTGCTCTTCTGGCGGAGCCCCCAAAGTCACAGGCATCAAACGGGAGGTAGATTCATTGGTACCTTGATGCCGATTCAGCCCAGGTAGGTACTTTTTTGCATAGAGGGCAATGGATCCAGCAAGAATCTCCAGTCTGATTCCGTGAGATTCCATGGTGGAAATCAACCTCTTATACAGTGGTAAACTTAAAGTCGATACATCCTCATACCACCAATCTGAACTTGAATGTTTTGGTCTAGCTCCTGTGCTTATCCCATTCCACATGACACTTCCGCCAGGGCTCTGCATGGGTCCATGCTCCATCATTGGCCATCCAAAGAGATTTGGGTCAGTACAAGCCTTTGTGGTTAGTGACTCAATGCACCTCTTGGTAACATGATGTTCTTCAGCACAGGAAATATCATCACATGTTTGCAGTGCCTTTAGAGAGTCTTTCCAATTACGAAGGACAACTTGATTTAAAAATGTCTCGGTCTGTGTACTTAGATTTCCCTCCCCATATTCCTCAGTCATTTCAAGTTGTTCAGAAGCATAACGCAGATACACAACATTTGAGGCTGTAAGTTCAAGTTTCACACCATAGCAGAACTTGGCCACGAGCTCAAATGTTTTGGCACCACCAGGAATTTTAGGGAGACCTATGACACATTTTTTATCTCCTTCTGACACTTCTGCAATCAACCTTTCCATAACTCCACTTCTAGAGAGCAAAGGAAACTGCATTAAGTAGTAATATCAAGGTGTAAGAATTGATAAATGGTGAAGAGCTTTTTAAAATAAACACTACTAACAAAAGCTGGATTTGGTAAGAGTGACAAAACTATAGAGAAGGACAATATTCTAATTTCAATTGACATGGAAAGCAGAATATAGGCTTATGTAGAATTGGTGCTAGTCATTTTTTCCCCATAAATTGTCCATCATATGTAGGTTTTTTTAAAAAAAAACAATATGCTATTTTCTAACAGGTAAAGCAACTTATACATGATCAATAAAATTTCGTTCAGAATATCCAAGTAGAGCTTGTATAAACTAGAGAAGGTAAATAGTAGAACACTACCTTGTGAAGATGGAAGGACATCTCCTCAACTTCAACAACAATATCACTGGGAAGCCCAGTTGTGCAGAACCTATATTCATTCCATATCAGACTGAAGGTTAATGAGGGATATCATACGAAATATGCGAGTCAGTTGCACAAAATAGAGATATCAGTACGTCAATGGTTAGTGAAAAAGAACAAGGATATGGTCTCTTTTTACAGAAAAACAGGAGTCTCTCCTCATAAATGAAATGATACCACAACACAGATTTAAATGTATATTTTGGGTTCCTCTGCTTCTTTTCACATTCATGGCAACATGCAATATATTACAAAACAATCCTATGTGATCAATGCTTTATAATGTCATGCTTGGAGAGCAGACATTGTCAACAAAGGCAGTGCCATACACCACAGCCCCATAACACTAGAGCCAGAATGATATAACTCGGTGGTTTTGGCTAATATACTTTGGCAGGTATAGCATTCATTTTTAAGCTGCCTGAAGAAGATCCCAAACATTTGTTCATCTTCCATATAGCAAATAAATGCAGTTCATTGTGACAACTGACAATTTCATAAGCACAAGCAAAATGCTGTAAGGTTATTCTTGTAATTACCATCCCTAATGACCCTGTACAATTAAGATTACCGTTAGAAACATTTCTTCCAACATTTAAATTCCAACATGTTTTAGCAGGAGGCATTGGTACACAATGTCTTGTAATTCCGTTAATAATAATAGATACCAAAAGGAGCAAGCAAGCATTCCATGTACAGGAGTGGAATCCATCATTAATATGATATGCCTACAATTTCTCTCCCAAGGTTGTTAAACCTATAATTAAGGTGCAGTAGGTTTAAATCCCAACTGCAACCTACATATCCATTAGCTAAAGTACTTAATGGGTCACGTATTTTGTGCATAATGCATTACATGAACGTGCACGTAGAAAGAAAACCCACATCAGAAAAGTGGGATCTACCAATAGTTTTTATTATAATGAGCAAGGTGCAGGTTAGGATGCGAACATGCATCTGATAAACTAATTATCTCTTCAAATAGTCAAGTTAAACAACTAATAAGGAAGCTGACACTGTGTGGATGGGCTCAAGGAGTGTTGTTCCTTTCTCCTTTATTATCTATATTCAGTATATGGCTATGGTTTTCTCCTCTTTCTTGTGAATGTATGAAATTTCTTTTGGAGAAACTGGGTGATGAGCAGATGAAGATATTGCTTATGTTGGCCTGGTCTCTATGGAAATCTCGGAATGGTTTGATATTCGAACATAAAGCTCGAACCCCTCCTATGGTGATTCAGGTTGCCTCCAAGCTGATGATGGATTATAAATTGGATAATGCTAGTCCTGCTGGAGGAATTATCGGTCAGAGGCATGTTGAATTAGTACGTTGGAAATGACCAACCCTGGATGTCCTCGAAATTAAAACAGATACAGCAGTTTGTTCGGAAGGAGCTGGTTTAGGAGTTATCACCAGGAATAGCAACGGAGGTTTTATGCAAACAGTCATGAATTTTGCGAGAATGGCCGGTGCTTCTGATATTGCAGAGGCCCTAGCTTCATGATATGGCCTTCTGGAGCTGGACAGCCAGTTGTTTGTTAGAGCTATTAATATGGAAAGTCAGCTTTTGAATTATCTGGGGTTTATAACAGCAGACATCAAGGACTTATCCTCCTCCTTTTTTTCATTTCTTGTAAAAGGGATCCCGATATGGGCGCGCAGGTGCCGTGGTATGTTAGCAGTAGCTCATGGTAGTGAACAGGTGTTGAATGAGGAGTATCCTCCTGATATTTCTACTATTGCATGCACTGATCTTGAGTTTTCTTCTCCATAAAAGCTTAAGTTTGATTCTCAAAGAAAAAAAAAAGATGCTGACACTGAAGGAAGCTATCATAGAGAAACTGGAATTGACCACCAGGGATTTAGACACGAGAGCAAGAATGTTGGTACTCTGTTAGCAGGTCCATCAACCTCAATCAACTATGTGCTACTTCAACAAACCAATGGCTAAAAATCAAAGACAATTACCTTACCTCAACGCACCCAAGTCGAATGAGTTTAGTGGTAACAACAGCGCATACATTGACTGGATAAAACTCAAAGCAACTTAACCATACAAATCTCAACTAAAAATTTTATTACAAGGAAAAAAAAGAGAGGCAAGGCACAAAGGAAAGCAAATTGGTAGATCTTAGCATGTATAGATGTCGTTGAGCTAATGCGGAATTTACATCGACGATAAAAGGAGAAAATAACGAGCTGGGCAAGACATGAAGATCGTAGAAGAAACTAAACTAAAAGATGAGGGAGTGTTACATACCAGGCTTGCCCTTGTCTCTGAAAGGCATCACTTTTGGATCCCAGTTTCATGCAAGCCATTGCTTCACAAGGGAAGCAAACAAATCTTCCAAAAACACAATCTCCCAATGCAGGTTAGCTTATTCAAGACTTAAATCCTATAATATATATCACTCTGAAAGCTCTACAACACCTCCAACACCCCCCCCCCCAAAAGAAAAAGAAAAAAAAAAGGAGAGAGAGAGAGAGAGAGAGTGTGTTCTTTTAGCGCAGTGACAGAAACCCACCCAGTAGGCAATAGTAGACCACTCTCAAACCGAAGCCCCCATAAAAAATAAAAATAAAAACCCTCTTGAATTCCTTCAGCCAGACCGCAAATGCAGCTACTTGTCTGAAATGCCAGCCAAATCTACAGGAACATTGAGCAAACTAACATTGAATAGAATGTCTTGCCCAGACCCTGAACCCATCAAAAAACCACTCCAATAACATACACCTGCCACCAAACAAAACTCAAATCTTAAATCCTAAATCCCAATCCAAACCCACGCAGTTTCCCTTAATCAGACACTATAATATCTTTAGGTCAGAAAAAAGAAACAGACAGCAGTTTTAGGCCAACCCTTCCAATTTGCTGTGTTAACGAGAGAATATTTTGGGAATGCGGCACAGCTTGTTTTTTTAAAGTGTTTCTGTTTAAAAATATATTAAAATAATATATTTTTTATTTTTTAAAATTTATTTTTTAATGTCACCAAACTAATCCAAAAATTTTAAATAAAACTAAAACAAAACATACTGCCATGCCAATCAAGTTCTTGGTTTCTATACCCAGCAAATAATAACAAGAGATTCCAACGAACAAAAACAAGAACTAATGTGCTGATGAGCCGGTGGGTGCGCTGATGATGAGTCCTCATTAATTAATCTAGTATATTCAAAGTCATCCTGATATATCCAGAATTAAATAAATAACAAGAAATTATCACGACGCTACCAATACATGTTCTCTTCCACCTGTGGGCCATATAGCTTAAAACACACTCATTGCACTTCTAGAACTGGCTGGTTATATGTCTGTTTAGCATTATAATATGATTTGAAGAAGAATTATAAACTATAACTTTCAACGATAGAATTCATATAAAACTGGGGTGCCTGTCTTAAGAACTATAATTAAAACAAAACAAGAATTCAACCATGTTTTATTATACTCCTTAACAGTAAGGATCAGAATATTTATTTCTTTATGAAATAGAAAAGAGTGTGGTAGTGTTTATTAAGTATTCTTTAACAGGTGTTCTGAAGACATCATCATCATTAGCACAGGGAAGATACAAGACTGCCGACTACATCAACTTATTGCAGGTTGACCATATTGGTTCGGTGGGCGATTTTATGTTTAGTTTAACGACAACGGACATTTCAGGTTACAGCTATCTGCTTCGTCCAGCTAGGCCATGTGCATGCGTTTCTTCTTTCCATGCAATAATTAAAAAAGAAAGAAAGAAGAAGAAGCAATGCTAGCGCTCAATAAACACATTAAATGAATGAACAATGTCCCTCGCAAATAGACGAATCATTTGCATGCGTGTGATTGTCAGTGGAGACAGATTCCTGCCTTGTGCATGTAGATTCTAGAATTTAATAAGAATTAATTTTTTACTTAATAAAAAAATACACAAAAAATAATAATTGAATAAAATTAAAAAATAAAAATTAAGTAGAGATACATGATAAAATACACTTAGAAATTTAAAGGTAACAGCCTCATAAATCAAAAGTATGAAATTCTTAATTTAGTTTAATAGGTTTCTCAACAAATTATAAACGTAGAGAAAATAATTATTTTTAATTTTTTTTAAGAGTTCTAGATATACCATTAGAAAATTTAAAGGTATTTAGGGTTTATATAAAGATCACTTAAGAATTATTTAAAAAAACAAGTACTCAAATATATACAACTCTTACAAATGACATTACCTGATATAATAAGATGAAGGGTGATGCAACCATATTATTCAATAGTTTCACCCACATTTAATTAATTAGTGTTTTGCCTATGTTTTATATATAAAATGCCTTGATATTCTTTGTTTTATGTTTTGAAGGCACTTTTGGATGAAAGATGCAAAAAGAAATAAATTGGAGATAATTGACAGATTTGACCTTCAGTCGATGTTTTGTGCAGAGCGTGAGCTCTAGAGGTTGAAATGAAGTGATTCTAGTGGAATTAAAAAGCTAACATCCATACCTTTTTGGACATCTAAGGCAAGAAAATAAAATAAGCAAGAGCATGGAAATCGCAGCCTTCAATGTCAAATCTCGCAATCTGCCAGTGTTGACCTTCGGCTATTCCAACTTGAATATCTGGAGCTACAGAAGTCCAATTGATGCAAACTTAATTTTTTTGGATTCATGACTCAAAGTTCTATAAACTCTCCAAATTTCAGCCAAAAACGATGTCATATGAAGGAGATATGATTTTTCAAAGATGACATCTGAATTCTGCCAGCAAATAGGTTTTGTGAAGAAACGAGTCCAAATTACGTTCCGAAGCATCTAAACCGATATCCAAGTTTTTATTTCAGCAATTTAGCTCCTCTAAGTCAAAGCTTGAAGATTTCATGCAAGGCTATTTCTTTTTTTTTAGGAAAATAGTTATTGAAGTACTTAAATGTAAACAGTCTACTTAATGGAGGACTATTTTGTAAAATAAAGACCTAGGGTTTCCTAAGATATAAAAAGAATGAGAGAAGAGAAGGGGGGCATCCAGCCAAGAAGAGAAAAATGCCCCCTTCCTCTAAGAAACCCTAAATTATGCATTCTTTCTTCTTTTTGATTAGTTGTTCAACAAACATGCAAGGCTAAACACTTTTTCTTGGTTGCAAGGACACGGAAACCTTCGGATTTCAAGAACTGTGA
>Ga0325414_1000383_pt1 | contig 34980 bp, 7 predicted proteins | sample PopdelMetagenome_8_FD_206183 | JGI IMG/M metagenome (GOLD analysis project Ga0325414, IMG submission 206183) | Populus deltoides microbial communities from Bellville, Georgia, United States - Leaf-PdKOR-R3 | ecosystem: Host-associated > Plants > Phyllosphere > Phylloplane/Leaf | place: USA... | reverse complement strand
ATAATGATGATCTCAAAAACTAGTAAAGTGGGTTAAGCAAAGGCAAAGATCCTCAACGAAGACTCTTTATCAAGAAAAATTCATCCAAGCAAAGTTGTAATAATTAACTCATAATTATATCTATCATGATTATTATTTATTATGCTAACATGAGAGATTGGGGCATCTGCTTAGGTATATAAACTGGACATATCTTGACTGCAGGAGAGATGCCAAAACCCATGACGTTACGAGTGATCTGGACAATGGTTTTATCCTCTCCTCTTGTCATCATGTGATTGTTTCTTAATTCCTCGCCAAATCCATCCACGCGCATGGTCTTGACCAAGCATGCAAACTGTCCTCGTAATAAAAATATAAAAATTCAATCTAACAACTCCCACTATGGTTAGCTTTTGACAAACTTTCCCGAACCTTTGATCGGTATTTCTATGCAACATAACGAAATAAACCGAAGAAGTCCCATATTATAGAGAAAGAGACATTTGATGATATGGTTATCTTTAATTTGCTATATATTCTTATATCCTAAGATGAAGTATTCAAGTGTTTGCGAGAGAGAGATGGAGCAGGTAATGCCTACATCCTCCAATAATTACAAAAATTTCCTGTACGTTAACATAGGCTTGCAAGTAAACTATTAACGTAGGGTTTAGAAACACAGTTGAAACTATTTTTTTAAAAATTTGATTTGTTTTGTTTAAATTTTTTTATATATATATTTTTATTATTATTTTGATGTTAAAATAATTTTAAAAAATAAAAATATATATTATTTTGATATATTTTACACCAAATAAATTCCTCACACAACGTGATTAAGCAAAATTTAGCAAACTACCGTATCAATCAATTTGACCTGTCTATATATGCAAAGTATGAACATTTTGGCTTCACATTGCTGCCTTTTCGGCTCTTATGGTTAAAAGGATTTTGATTTTTCGAGTCCTGTACTTCCATTCAGATGGGTCTTACTGTGTCAGCATGAACTGTGTCCTACATGAAATATTTAAAGACGTTTTTTTTTTTTCCTCGAGAGAGAAATCGGAATAAGGGAGGTCGAAGTCAAACTCTTTCCAGCTACTGTTGGTTAGGGTGACCCTAAAGCACGTTGTGACTTGTGAGGTCAAACCCACTTATGTCGAGTACTGACAGAGTGCCCGTGAGCTGCCCTCCCGAAATAGAGTTCCTACTCCACTGGCTGTGGGTCAAAAATAAGAAAATAAAAAACTAAACAAGACAAGGTTTCAAAATTGAAATCTCACCTGCTCCTGAGATTGGAACTGTGCCTCTTCGAATTTTTACTCTTTTCCTTTATGCGAAGTGTGGGAAATGGTCTCTTTCACTAATAGTGTTTCTCGTTGCCGCCAGAACACTATTGGTTCAAAATTTAATTTTTTTAATTTAAAATTATTTCTTTAATGTTTTTAAATCATTTTAATATATTAATATAAAAAATAGATTTTTTATTTTGTTTCTTTCTCCGAAGTCCAATCCAGTGCAAAAATCTTGAAATGGATATTTTAGCCCATCTAAACCAGCACCAAATTTATTGAAAATAACATATCAGTTGTTTGACAAAAGATTAGATGGATATTTTACTCTCTGTACAGTACACCAAATGCAATAAAGGAGATGAAGGTCCTGATAAATTGTAAGTCGAACCCAGAAAACTTAAATATATATAACAGTCCCACTCTTAGGTCACTGTACAAACAAAAAGGAACAGCGTAGCATAGCAATATTTGGCATACCCTTTGGCTTTGGACCACCTTCAAGAATCAGAACACAGCTCAACCCCTTTTACTTTTGAAATAAAACCAGTCCTAACATCACACGCCCAAAAAACACAAAAAAGATGAAAAATCCCCCGAGGAGCTTCTGTTTCTCTTAAACGCCGCTACCAGCCATTTCTTGTTTCCCTCCACAAAGACACACACACTCTTCTAACAAGGTAAAAGATTCACATTTGCTTTTGAAAGAGCATTCATTTCTTGGTGATTGGGGTTAGAGATATGGTGGCAGAAGCCTGGATTGTGAAGATGGGAAACCAGGTAAGTAGCAATCTTAAGCACGCACTTCTTCTTGAATCTTCCAAGAAAAAGAACAACCACAACCACAACCACAACCACCCAAGAAATAAACAAGATTCTAAAGACAAACAAATCATTGGCATCTTGTCTTTTGAGGTTGCTAATGTCTTGTCTCAAACTGTACACCTCCACAAGTCCCTCTCTGATTCTGAGATCTCAAAGCTAAAAAATGAGATCTTGAAATCCGAGGGAGTTAAGAACTTGGTGTCTACTGATGAAAGTTACCTTCTTCAGCTTGCTTTAGCTGAGAAACTCGATGACTTGAACAGGGTAGCTAATGTTGTTTCTAGGCTAGGAAAGAAGTGTGTCGAGCCTGCTTTGCAGGGTTTTGAGCATGTTTATGGGGATATTGTTGGTGGGGTTATTGATGTGAAGGACTTGGGGTTTTTGGTTAAGGATATGGAGGGTATGGTTAAGAAGATGGAGAGGTATGTGAATGCAACCTCTAATTTGTATTGTGAACTGGAGGTTTTGAATGAATTGGAGCAGGCTACCAAGAAATTTCAGCAGAATCAACACGAAGAGAGTCGAAGGGCGTTTGAGCAGAAACTTATTTGGCAGAAACAGGATGTGAGGCATCTTAAGGAGATTTCTCTTTGGAACCAGACTTGTGATAAGGTTGTTGAATTGTTGGCTAGGACTGTTTGTACTATTTACGCTAGGATTTCTGTTGTTTTTGGGGAATCGGTGTTGCAAATGAAGGGCCCTGGGGCTGTCGAAGGGGTCTGTTCGTCCCCTCCCATGAAGGACGAATGCAGGGAGGTCCCAGGACATATTAGTGATTGTCATGGTTCACAAAGGGTTTCAGGGTCACTGAGACGGGCTGTTAGCAAGAGAAGTAGCAATTTGTGTCAATCGGGACCAATGGAGAGAGCCGTGGTTGAGAAAAGGGAGACACATATTAAACCTCGGATTGCTTCAGGGAAAGGTGAAGTTGATCTATTATTTCGAACTGAAGATATCGTGTTTCCATGTGGGACTAGTCCTGGAAGGCTTTTCCTGGATTGCCTTAGTTCGAGCAGTTCGGGTTCGAAGTTTGATGATGATGACAGTTGTGTTGCCGTCGATGAGGACCAGAGGAGCCAAACTTCTCGTTGTTATAGTGTTGGCAATGGTAGTTTGAAGATAGAGCACCCAATCCCTTCAGGCTTTTCCAATCGAGGAGTTTCTTTCAGTGGAGATCAAAGACAAGCCAGGCGTGGTGGGATGAATAATGCACGGTTTGGTCCCAAAAGTAGGCTAATGGTTTATGCTCCTCCTTCCACAATTGGAGGATCTGCCTTGGCCTTGCATTATGCAAATGTCATAATTGTTATAGAGAAATTGCTTCGCTATCCCCATTTAGTGGGTGAGGAAGCAAGGGATGACTTGTACCAGATGTTACCAACAAGCCTAAGAATGTCTCTGAGGACTAACCTCAAGTCCTACGTGAAGCATCTTGCTATATATGATGCTCCGCTTGCCCATGATTGGAAGGGGACTCTAGATGGAATGCTCAGGTGGCTTGCTCCTCTTGCGCATAACATGATCAGGTGGCAAAGTGAGCGTAATTTCGAGCAGCACCAAATTGTCAAGCGGACAAATGTTCTTCTACTTCAGACATTGTATTTTGCTGACAGGGGAAAGACAGAGGCAGCTATTTGTGAGCTTCTTGTTGGGATGAATTACATATGTCGCTATGAACATCAGCAAAATGCTTTGCTGGATTGTGCAAGTAGTTTTGATTTTGAAGACTGCATGCAATGGCAGTTGCAGTGCCGAGCTTCCTTTGTTGTTTAATTATCTTAATTAATATGAATACCTGAAGGAGGTTGTAAAGTGTAGTTGTTGACTCCTGATACTTGAATGAAGACACAAATGACAGTTCAAACAAGATTAATTTTCAAGCTTTTCACACTGATGACTTACATAACTGAAGATCTGAGTTGATTAATGTTTTTCACTGCCAGGTATGGGAAGTTTTGACTTTTGAAGTACATGAATTCAATTAATTATGAGAAAATCTCTCTGTTCTGTAGAATGTGTATATATCTGTGTACAATCTGTGGTATTCACTTATCAAAATTTCAGTGACATTTGCAAGTAGAGGTTTAACTCAAGGAATCAGGTCATTGAAAATACAAGGGAGGGTTTGTTATGATGAACTGGACATAAACATATATATATATATATATATATATATATATATATATATATATATATATATTTTTTTTTTGAAATTGTTTGGTGTATCTCTGAACATTATAATAATCAACTTTTATCTTGTTAAAAGCTGTTTTAAAGGAGAAGTTTTTATCCCATTAAAAACAATATGATAAACTTATCTAATTTTCTGTGCATAAGTGTATTATCGGATGGATTGTCGATCAGCTAGTAATATGCATCTGCAGTCTCCTAGTTTTAGTATTGAACTGGACAATTAAATTTATATTGATTAAAATTTCTAATCAGAATTGGCCACCCCCGAGTAAACAACAAATTGAAATCCTTCTAGCGACACATCAATCAAGCATTTTCATGTCCAGTGATAACTTCTTTAAGTTCACCAACATCATCCTTCTCTATATTTTGTAGCACAATGCACCCATGGGTTACACACCCTGTTTGTGTTGCATGAAGACAGTAAGGCATCATAATGAATGCGAGATGAGGTCACTGGCATGGAAAACAATTGACTAATGCATGGGTTTGTGCTTTCTTCTTTAGTATTCTTGCATCCACAAGCATCTGGTGTGGAAGAGGCGGTCATGTGCAAGAGTGTTAGTTGTGTTATGTGAGATCTCAAAATATGATTTATATCATTCTCTAACATACTTCATCAATTAAAAGCTTTATGAGTTTGAAATTCCAAGATATAATTTATATTATTCTCCGACACACAAGCATCTAGGCATTCATGTGCAAGACATGTGTGAACAATCCGATCGAAGTTAACTGTTTTATTCTGGTGCTGTTAAGATCTATTTATGTGATTCTGTGCATTCTTTCTTCTGAAATTCTGGTTCTGTTAAGATCTATTTATGTGATTCTGTGCATTCTTTCTTCTGAAACGAAGCATTATTATGCACTGTGAGTCCTTTAGGTTTAGGGCCAACTTGTAACTATTTGCAGACCAGGCACACATGGTTATGAACCTTCGGTCAGACAAAACCAGTGGCTTTGGTCCTCTATTGCATGCTTCGTGAGCAAATGAGTTAGTTTGCAATGCAAGTTTTCATGATTTTTTGCTTACTAATGATCCTGAGAAATTACAAATATTTATTGCCAACGGTGATGCCGGACTTGAAACAATCAGAGGAACGGACGTACCAGATAAATCCAAGGCTGAAAGCAGGTGGTATCACGTGGCATTAAACAGGTTGCAGTCGGTAGAAGAGAGCATTGATGTGATAATAAAAGACCCCTTGATTTAGAAACCCTATGTGGTCTCTGGTCTGAATTTATCAAAAAATAAAAATAAACGTTGACTTATTATATTATTATTACTACTAGTATTCACCCAATAATTAAACATGCACTTGAGTGTGCGTATTTGCATGCGCGGGTACTCACACCATGTGTGGTTCAGAGCACCAATTCGAGAGAAAATTCTATTAATCTCATGCTCTATTTAAATAAAAGATTGTTTTTTTTTTCTATGTTCTGAAAATATTTTTAAATTATTTTTTTAATATTTTTAAATTATTTTAATATACTAATGTCAAAAATAATTTTTAAAAAATAAAAAAATATTTTATTTTAATATATTTTCAAGTAAAAAATATTTTAACATTTGCAGCTTTTTTATTATTATTTGGAGACAGAAAAGGAACCAAACCCTGCTTTGTTCTTCTTCATCACACGAGTAATGAAATTTCTTCTAAAAGTATTAAAAATGTTATCCTGTGAAGATTTGGATTCCTCAATATCTTTACCCCCACACAATTTCTTGCATCAATTTTATCCTGTGACAATTTGGATTCCTCCATCGTTAGAATCCATTGATAGAAAAATGCTAAAAAAAATCACGTGCAAAGTACATGAGTCCAACTCCTAAAATAGAAAAAGAACTGGCCATTTCACGGGATAGATGTTTTTTTTTCTTATAAAAAAATTATATATGAAGGTTTTTTTTAAAAAAATTTATGGTCCGAATCATAAATTCAACTGGGTTTAATATTTTTTTTCCCTTAAGTTTATATTCAACCTGAAAAAAATAAAGCTAAAAAATATTTAGACTCGTGGGTCTATGGCTCAGCACGCTTGAGCCACTGAAATGAAGAGACTAAAAACGTTGATGGGCCATCAAACTCAGACCTGAAAATTAGGGCATGTTTTTATTTATTTTTATTTTTTAAAAGAAATGAATGACCTGTCACTCGTACTTAGCTTTTGAAAAAAAATAAGTAGGGAAAACATTGCTCGCCAAGACAGATAATGTGTCGTCTGCAAGTACAGATTTCAGTCACCACAATGGTGGCTAAAAACCAGGCAGCTAGTCTTTTGGCAAAAAAAACAATTTTCAAGTTATTTCAATCCAAGAACACCTTGTCACCACCCTTACAGCACCCAAAAATCATTTCATCAACTTCAAAAATAGTCCAAAAAACTGATATCAAACTGGTTTAGTTTTGGCTTTCTTAGCTCATATCTATTTGTTCATGCAACATCAAGACTCTACATAACCACTATGAAGCTCTTCTCATCTTATGGAACCCGTGGACACCAAGAAAACCTATTTTGATGTTCGAAAATGGAGTGAACGATGACTTTCTCTAATATCATCAGAATCCAGCAAATTATCTCTCTCTCTTCTCTTTAACCAGGGACTGAAAAATAACAAAAATAAACTTGTGTATCAAAATTAATTTTTTAAAATTTAACATAACCTCAATTGTATACATTGTGTTATTTTTAAAGATCTAGGATGTAAGTGTATTTCTCATGCAATCTTTGGCACGCCATTTATTTTTAGTGTTTTTTTTTTATTTTCATTGTCCTTTTAATTTTACCATTGACTAAGAATTCAGATGCAACTAGCCTTCAATTAGGATCAAATTACACAAATAAAAATTTAAAAACCAAAATGAATTATTAAAAAATACATAGTACCATCCGTGTTTATGAGTATGTGAATAATGCTGGCTCAACAATAAACATCTCACGTGTTTTAGTATTTTTATGTAATGGGGAAAAAATTGATATATAAAAAAAATTATTTAGTATATCAAAAATTGTATTCGTTTTGTTTCATAAAAATGTAAAACTATAACTTATTTTTATAATGAATCCTATACTTTAAAAAAAAAAGAATGGTGAAAGGATGAAATACAATTTCTGATGCACCCAATAATTTCTCTCAAAACACACAGTTGAATTTGAGAAAGTTAGGCCTCACCATCTTCATTAAATGATTGGGGCATACCTTAAAAAATAATGGGCCTTCTTGGAAGGCTCAAGACGCTCTCGGTGGATAAACTTTCAGCAAGTCAATATTCTCGCCGGATTGTTATTATGGCCCAGTAATTAGTTTTTTCAATTAAAAAAACAAAAACCAACAAAATTCGAGGCCGGATCCCGGCTTGTGCTCTTTTTTTTTAAAGATTTTCTCAGCAACCAAACACCCGCATAGAGAAGCAGAAACCAGCATTTTGATCATTGATTCAGCAGCAGCAGCCAATGAGTTACAGAAGGTTAGTTAACGAATCAGATACTCCTTTCAATCTCAATCCAATATGACTTTTGTTAATCTAAATCACATCTAGCTTGGTTATTTCTTTCTATCCTAGCTCTAGGGTTTCATTTTCGTTTTCTAATTAAAATTATAACAGACTGTGTATGCATTTCGATTTCGATTTGCTTGAATGTATTTTCAAAATGATGGCAGGGAGCATCGAAATTCGAGAACAGCTCTCTTTGATGATGGGCTTGAAGAAGGAGGTCTTAGGCCATCCTCTTCCTTTTCCCACGAAACCGACGACCATGACAATGATAAGGCTGTCCACACATTGCAAGACAGAGTTCTTTTCCTCAAGAGAGTATGCCTCTCTCCCAAACTTTAAAACTAATCCTTTGCATCGCTCCTTATTTAATTTACTTCCTTTCATATTAAATACACTGCTGCCTGAACCTGCCTTTGTTTTTACGTTCTTGGTTCATGAAATCTGTACCGTGTCATGATTAATTTGGGATGACATGCACAATGCTCTTTCATTTCAGACTTGTTTTGAATGTTGTTGCCGATGTATAGTTGAGTAGTATTCTGAACTAAGTTGACATGGTACAATTACAATACAATACAATACAATACAATACAATACAATCATCTTTTTTATTGTTACACAGCACTAGCATCTTTTGTTGTTTGTCAATGATGGGCAGTAATAAGGTTCTTACTGGTGAGATGCATGTTAAACAAGCTTGCACATGGTTGAAACCGTTCAGGGGCTTCTGGTCTGTACTTATCTAGTTATCCTTGCCTTTTGTGTTCAGGTGTTTTTTCTGTTCGTTTTTTTTTGGAAAGTTCATGTTTACCAGTTTTTTTTATATATATAAAAAATCCATTGAAATTTGTGATTGTTTTATGTGCTAATATTGTATAGCACCCTGTGAAGTTTCGCTATGCTTATGCATACAAATTGCATATCCCAGATCAAATTCTCCTAGGCGTATGATGGAGCAGGGAATGGAAGGATAGTGCCAGTGTTGCTTAACATTAACTGAAGAAAGCAGATTCAAAATGTTACATCACCTAATATGCCACCCTTTTTGTTATAGCTTCCTGTAATGTATGTACTCAATTGATGTCACACACACACACTCTTCACACACAGATAAATTTGTTCATGTTGGTTCCGCTTTTATGATGAATTATACCTGTGTAATTGTATGTATGTGCAGATAGTCAGAGGGATTGAAGAGCCCTTCTATTTAGATTTTTGTTTGTCTTTGGAGTTTCCTGATCCTCCTATTTGTATATCCTCTCCATTTTTTATCTAATAAAATCCTTTTATTTTTTAAGTAAAAAAAGTTTTGTATGCCATGCACTCTCTTGCGTGCATTCTCACAGGCATCTGTGTAATACTAGAAGTTCTGTTGCTGCAGCCTATTGGAATTCTTTATTGATAAGACACCATTTTGATCATGGAAGAGAAATGAAAGTTATACAGGATTGATGTTTTCCTGCAAATTAAGTAGTTTTTTTTTGGGCTGATGATGCATATAAATGTTTAAGTGCATTTTCTGGTAAATAAATCCAAATTTTCTTTTTGAAGCAACTCATGATATGTATACATATTGTTTACAGTTAACAGGTGATATACATGAGGAAGTGGAGAGTCAAAACCGTTTGCTTGATCGAATGGTATATGGTTTATATTTTTTGATTGACAGTCCCAAATTTAGGGAAAACAATTTCAACTTCTTTATTCTGAGCGAAATCTGTTGTAAAATCAGGGCAACAACATGGACACATCGAGGGGTATAATGTCAGGAACCATGGATCGATTCAAGATGGTAATAAGCTAGAACTACTTTGCAGTTATTTTTTATTTACTTAGCTGCGTGGAAATAGCTGAGCATAATAAAGTTCTTGCTATGCAGGTATTTGAAAAGAAATCAAGTAGGAGAACATGTGCCCTTGCAGGGTTTTTCATCCTCTCCTTTTTAATTCTGTATTATCTCATCAGGTAAATGAATTAATGTTGGATCATTTGCAAAATAACTGTTTCATATCTGAAAGGGCCAAAGCTTTTCACGACCAGTTTCTTACTACTGTTAAACTGTTCATACAAAGTGAATTAAAGTTGTCTCCCTGCCAAATTTATAAAGTTTCAAAATCTTGGTCAGCTTCCATTGAGCTAAAAGTTTTCTACATTTTAGCATAGGAAACCAAAATTGAAGAGGAAGGTAAATTCTACTCAAGGGATGCATGGCCTGAACATATATCTTCCATTGATGCTGATTAACATTTTGTTTGCAGGGTCCTTGTATACTTGAAGCAAGGTTGAAGCAGAATTATGAGTACCTCACCTTTGAAGTCCTTGATTGACAATGGGATTTTGCAAGGGTGCTCCAAGTGCAATGACCATGTCCTTTCTTAAGTTGGAAGATAACTCATGGTTTACCGTATCCGCTATGAGATGGCCTGTGATTGAACGTATACTACGTGCTTTACCGTATTCTGGTGTTTTCAAGTAATCATGGAGTGGAAGCAATTGTTAGAACTTACAGAAAATGTCAAGGCATGTTAGCATGCAGTGTTTTTTAGTGTTGTACAAGGAAATCTCCAGACGAAGCGGTGGGGATTTCCACTGCACGAAACCAAATGTTGAAATCATTATTTTTTTCGCCATGATGCAATACGTTGACCCTCGGATTTTTACTCTGAGCATTTCTCTCCACTGAAACTACAGCACATGGAGAAATCCACTAAATTCTAAAACAAGCCTGGATTCAGAATTTCAGACCGTTGCTTTCACTCGCTTCTTCTTCAATGGATCTTAATCTTACAGTTTACATGGTTAACTTCCGCTGTAAATTTTGTGTAACTGATTAGGATCCTGTCGGTTGTGGTTCTATTAGATGTCTCTTTAACTGATTAATTTGTAGGGGTTTAGTTTTAAATGATTCAACTAAATCTGTCTATTTGTACTTTGAACTTAGTATGTTTCCTTGGGAAATTTTGTGAATTAACTGAGCGTGTTTCCTCGTCAATTTTTTTTTTCCCATTCTTGCAGATCTTGGGCTTGGCGATTTGCATTAAGCTTAGATCACGAGAACAAAATTAATGGAAGGTGAAGGCCTTGTAATTAATGTTCATAAAAATTGCCGATCAAACTATTCTTCCCTATATCTTTTGGTTTCTGTTCTGGCTAATCCAGAAATGGTGAAATAGTTAAGATGTTCTGGAACTCACGCCGACCGGTCAGAAGGACTGTTGTTTTCTAGTTTCCTTAGCAATAGCCTATCCATTCTTGATCCTCCCACCTGTAGTTTCTCGCTGAATAAAGCTTAATAAAAGTCAAACGATACTCTGGTTCTAAAAAAAAAAAAAAAAAAAAACAGAGTAGGCTTCTACGTCCATTCATTTAACGTACAAAACTCAGCAATAGAATTCCTACGTGCAAAAGCTCACTGAACAGTTTCCATAGCTGGACAAACATTATTTGGCTTTACGATTTCTTCCGAATTTGGAAGAACACTCTTTCAACCTATCCTAGTCGTAGGCTTCTAGATGTCCAGTCGTTGATCCAGCATAATTAAAATAAATTAAATAAGGCAAATGCAGCCATCACTTCTGTCTCGTTGCCTCTACCGTAATTTCACAGTATTTGCATGAACTCTACACATCTACAGCACCACCAGGCAGCAGCAGCAGCAGCAGCAGTATCATACCATAATAACAAAATTATTGCAACCTGCACTCTGAACATTTTACTGCCTGACAGTAATTGTACACCTAGATTTACATGCACCTTTTTTCTCGGCAGGTAATGGCAAGAACTATACGTCCGTGAGTCTTAATTACAAATGTACCGAAATGTGAGAGCAACAATGGAAGAGTCAGAGGATCAATAGCTCGATCAGTACTGGTGGCCATCCATATTCCTTGGTGATCAAGGGTTGCAAAGCTATTCGTTAAAGTAACAGTAGTGGTAGAATGATATAAATAAGCAACTCGCACCTCCATAACCAGTCCTCCTACAGATGTCACCCACCAGACATGGATGTGTTCGTTCATATGTAGGAGTAAAAATTCAAAGAAAAGACCCTAATGACTAGCGAGGTACGTACAAAGTAATGTGAAAAGACATTTCAGCATTAATTTTGTTTCGGTACAAGTAAATGCAACGTGGATCAGGATAGGGGAAAAGGGAAAGATAAATAGAAAAAGTCCCAAGTATAATTTGGCCAATACATACACGTACGTACGTGACGCGTAAACATCCTGTCCTTTTCTTTTGTTTTATGGGCGGGGTTCAATTAAACATCAACATCTTAAAATTTGTTTTCCTTTTATGTTCTTGTCTGGAAATTAATTAAGATTAGAAATTTGAGCACTCGACCTTTGGCATGCAACACAGATCTTATTACCATGCATATAGTTATTAATTTCATAATTAATTACTAGGATCTTACAACTCTTTTTTTTTATTTTTATGCTATATATGAAGTTAGAGAGAAGCGAAAGTGTGCATCCCAATCTTTAGAGCTTTTTATAACCATACAGTAATTATCAGGAAGCCAAAAGCTCTCCATCTACCTGGTAATTAATTATTATCAAATTTAATAATTAGTAAATATAACACTAATTGGAATTGTAATTAATTAAGTTGACGGGACTTTGTTTATGTAGCGAGAGAACGACTTGTGGCCGACCCATAAACATAGAGATTATTAGACTCAAAGATTATGAAGAGAGTGCAAAGGGAAAGGTTGCGAGCAACTGATCATAGCAGTCATACGTGCATCATCTTTATTATCATAATGCTTTTATATGATATATATTAAAATAATTTTTTTAATTTATTTTTAATACAAACACATCAAAACAATTTAAAAATATAAAAAAATTAATTTTAAAAAAAATTCAAATTTTTACCAAGAAACATTTGAGCTTTGTTTCCAAATAGTACCTTAATAAACTAAGAGGTTGTTTTGTTTTTGCATTTTAAAAAATATATTATTTATATATTTTAAATTAATTTTTTTAATATTTTATATTATTTTGATCTGTTGATATTAAAAATAACTTTTAAAAAAATAAATAAAAATATTATTTTAATATATTTATAAAGAGAATCAAAACATATTAAAAATACTGTAATATTGGGGCACGAGAAAACGACGTGCTTCCCACCTGCCCACGCGCACAAGACCCCACGAAACCCTAATTTCAATGACCTCTAAAAGAAGATCTTATAATATATTGTTGATCACGTTACTATTAGCTAGTACTAGCTCGTAGTATTAATAAAGTACATGGTCGAGGAGAAAAAAACCCTTGCCTAGCTACCTTGCTGAATCACAACACAACGCAAAGGCACAGAAAAAACACAGAGCCAACATTCAAAGAAAGAAATTATACAAGCTCCATTGTTTTGTCTCTTGAGAGATCAGTTCATTTTCTTTGATGAACTTCCAATCTCTAACTAGTGAGCTTTAGTTTATAATTCTTTCTCTTTCTTCTCTCTTATTTGTGTGTTGATTGATTCTATGACGGGTTTTGCATCAGTTCTTTGTTCTTTCTCTTAAAATCACTGATCTTGAATCGATCGTGCCACGCTTTACTTGATTCGATGACCAATTGCATCTAATTCTCTCTTTTCACAAGCTCTCCCTAGCTATCTCCTTTTCTAATCTTAATTTCTTTCTTCCTCTCTCACATGCACCCTCATCAAAATCTGAGGAAGAAGATCATCAGCATAGGAGCTAGCTAGTCTGTAAAAGAACCCTATTGATTGTGGTATTCAACCTTTTTTCTTAAAAAAAAATGTTTCTTGCTAAACCTTGCTTTGACTTTCTGGTCTCGAACCTTTCCTAAATAAAACCAACTGAAATTCAATTAAGTGATCTTCTCCTTCCTTTCTCTTAATTCCTTTCTGTTCCCTTAATTAGCAATCCTGGCTAATCCTTGGTGGACGGGTCAAGTTGGCCTGCCTGGCCTTGACTCTTCATCCAATTCACCTTCGTTAGGAAAAATCAATCGTGAACTTTCCATTAATGAAACCAGCAACAGAAGCGGTGGAAGGGACGAAGATGATGATGATAGAGATACCGGAGATGAGGCTAAAGAGGGTGCTGTTGAGGTAGGTAACCGAAGACCTAGAGGCCGGCCTCCTGGGTCGAAAAACAAACCCAAACCACCAATTTTTGTGACTCGAGACAGCCCTAATGCCCTCCGTAGCCATGTCATGGAAATTGCTGGCGGTGCTGATGTAGCTGAGAGTGTGGCACAGTTCGCTCGGAGGCGTCAACGGGGTGTTTGTGTGCTTAGTGGCAGTGGCTCCGTGGCCAACGTAACCCTAAGACAACCGGCAGCACCGGGTGCTGTAGTCGCGCTCCACGGTAGGTTTGAGATTTTGTCCCTAACTGGGGCATTTTTGCCGGGACCGGCTCCTCCTGGCTCTACTGGACTGACTGTGTACCTTGCCGGCGGACAAGGGCAGGTTGTTGGAGGAAGTGTGGTTGGATCACTAATTGCAGCAGGGCCGGTCATGGTCATTGCTGCAACTTTTGCTAATGCCACTTATGAGAGGTTACCATTAGAGGATGATGAAGAAGCTGGAAGTGGTGGTCAGGGACACATCCAAAGCGGAGCTAATAATTCCCCACCAGCGATCGGAAGCAGTGGACAACAAGCTGGATTGCCTGATCCCTCATCTATGCCTGTCTATCTGCCACCAAATCTAATGCAAAGTGGAGCTCAGCAATTAGGGCATGACGCCTATGCTTGGGCACATGCTGCTAGACCGCCTTACTGATAGAGGAGCTAGCTAGAGAGGAGATTTTCATGATCAGTGTGATACTGTGTTGTACTAAGAGGTAGGCGTTTAAATTGGGAGGAAAAGAAGAATACTAGAATAGAGTTGTGAAGAGAAGAAATCATGCTAGCTTATCAACGTATATTAATTAAACTTCGCTTGGCTTTGCTTTGCTTTGCTTTCTGTTATGCAATAAAAGGATGATTTCTGGCTTTTTAATTCTTTCCCATCTTCAAGTTTTTAATATTTTGTTTCTACATCCATTGTTCCCCATTGAGATTTACCTTGGTTGGATATTGTCTGCTTTTTTTATCCCAGTTTATAAATAATATATTTAGAGTGATGCTCTTCTGAATTAGAGTATATCTGATATGATGGATTAGACTTTGGAGATGTAGAAAAGTACTTGATATGGTTGGTAGACAGACAAAATCACCAAGTCTTGGGTTTTTGCTGTATAACCCTCACCTTTTGTTTCAGGCTCTTGCAATCTCACTTTACAAATAAAAGTAAAGAAATGGTGGATTTCATCATATAACCTCATTTAGATTTATGGTTAAAAGACCGTTTGAGTTATAATATCTTGAACAAGGTTTAGTGGAGTGACTAACTTAGAATTGCGCGCATGGTGGCATTTTTAAAGCGTTGTTTCACAGAATAAACTGATACACAGAAGGATATCCTCTTTGGCTTGTGTGCAGAGAAACATTGGTGCATATGAAAGATTTATGTATAATATTTGAAAAATACACTTATCCTTTCAACATTAATATCGTATTACAACTATAACCGAAGAAAGAAAGAAAACGGAGAGAGCAGAAAGGATTAAAAATAAATAGAGAGGAGAGGATTCTATGATGATATCAGGGCTCCATGTAACAATATTTTACATATATTTGCTTTTTGTTGGTTTAGTAAAGTATGCGGCTCCATTTCGTTTCTTTATTCTTGCATTATAGAATGAAAATGCATAGCAGGAATTAGTTTATAGCTTTAACACACATACCAACACAATTTAGATAGAGAAACTTGCTGTGAGGGACTGAAACATGTAGGAGATGGTTTCTCAATCTTTTTTCAAGTTTGGGAGGAAATCTTATCCCTGGTGAAGCTCATATCCAAAGATATGGAAATCAAAAACATGGCCAAGAGATGTGTTGAATTGGGGCAAATTCAAAGACAAAAAAACCTTGAATGGATGAATTATTAAAGTTTAGAGGACTTTCTCTCTGTCAATTTCCCCTAATTAATGGTGCGCAATACAATGAATATAACTCTACGAGGGCATTCTATAGCCCCACATGTTTTCCCACTCACGTGTAATGGTGATACTCTATCTCCGTGAGCAAGATCTGTCCCATGAACACTTCCTGGAAGTTTTCCCTGGATGACAAATCTGGTGGCATGCAGAATGGGGCATTTTCTTGCATAATCAAGAAGAATAATCTTAATTATTTCGTTGTCTTGGCATTAAACGTTTTTCTTTTTTCCGTATTAAAAACGCATGAATGCAAAGGTTGGTAACAGAGCGCTACTTGTGTATCTTTTAATTAAACTTATATCAGATCGATCCATGTCGATGGTGAAGTAGTTTAGAGGTTCTTTACAGGTTTTAATTGTTTCAATATTCCTTCGAGGTTTCAATTTCAAAGCCACTAAGAAAAATTTTTAGTTCTTAAACTTTTTAAACTTAATCAAATAATACTTTTTATAAATAATTTGATGAGAAAAGTTTTTCTAATTTTAATTAAAAGGTTCAAATAATATAGCATACATCATTTATATATTTAAAAATATAAATAAGAAATCACAAGGATTGTAGCATATTTATCGAACTAAAAAATAAATGTAAAGAGAAAGTTTAAACTATGGATCAGCTCATTAAAAAGTAAAGTAAATAAATAAAATATTTTTTTTATGAGTCTAATCAGTGATGAATCATGTCCAAGTGTCAACAATAATTAATTTTATTAAATATATTATTTCTTTGTTAGTTGATGGTTATATCCTTGTAATAAATACCAAAGTTTAAGAGTTATTTTTCTTTGGGGATTAGGCTTTTTAGTTTTAATCTTGTTCTTTTTAATTTAATATTTTTTTTAATTCTTAATATGTTTTAATTTTTTTTTAATGTAAACCATATTGAAAGAAAGATATATCTTGATTTTGTTGTTTATATTCTTCAATATAAATGATCTGTATGATATATATATAATTTAAATATCTTAATTGAAATAGAAGGTTCAATCTCTTCAAATTATTGATTAAATTTTAAAAGTCTAGAGATTGGAACAGCTTTTTTTATTAGTTTAGATATATATGATTGAATTAGTCTCAGGTAAATTAAAATCAATCAAATTTTAATTAAAGAATAATCTCAATAAATTAATTATTTATGTCAAAGGTGAAGTTGAGAATATCTTTATGAGGGAGATACTAAATTTAAAATTCACTTGATTGAAGGGGATTACTTCAAGAAAAACTCACTCGAAAGTATATATTGGCTTTTGGCGTCAGGCTTTAGGCAACCCCGGCCGATGAAAAAGATAAAGTAAGAAACCAAATCATTATTCCTGGTCATGAATATCATTTATATATATCAATAATTCTCGTATGAAGATCCAGTGCAAACTGACATGGCAACTGCGATAATTAATCTGACGCTTCTGATATAATTTCTGTGATAGCAGCAACATGCTTGTAATGGAGGCTTTGACTTACTAGATAGAATAAATAATTATTAAAGAAAATTAAAGGAAAGACATTTATATGTTCTTCCGAAACCATATTAATCATGGCGAATAATTTTTTCAGAAGCTCTGTTAACTTAGTAATGTCCGGCCAGTCTGGAAAAAAATAGAGTCAAAGCCCCATTTTAGATTCCTCAACTGCTATCCGATCGATTCACACAGGTTGACTTATTCTATCTTGAAATTATAATTATTTTGATCCGTCACTAATTTAATTACCCAGTCCCACGTGGGCTTATGGGAGAAAATATATAGAATATTTATTAGCAATTTGAATGATGCACAGGCGTAATATTTTAATCGAGAACAAGAATATCAAAGAACAATCTGAAATAGGTATGCCATGAATATGAAAATAATATATCTTCTGTTTTTATTCAAAAATATGAAGAATATATATTGCTATTTGCTTACAAACAATTTTATTTTAAAAAAATAATTATAATAAAACTGGTTGTGCGAGTTCCGAGCAATAACTCGATTAATCGATTAGTTAGTATATAAAAAAAATATAGTAGAAAAATCATTTTCTCTTAAGGATTTGAATTATGATTTTTGATATATGAAAAGTTGCAGTATTATTATTGCTCAGAGATCCTGTAGGGTTGGTTAGAACCAAGAACAATCAATTATTTGGATATTAGCATGCATGGGTCAAACAAAGATCAATAAATGAACACCAGAATATTTCTTTCACTATCGAAACAGAGCCAGAAACTTTAATGGCAGAAAAAAAGGGGGAGAAATCCATTCAAGTATTTTCACTTAACCCCATCCACTACTTTTTCCTTTCATCATGCCCAAGAGATGCAATTCAAGAAGGATCTCTACTTTCTTCTCGCCACTTAATGTCATTGTAAAAGGGATGTGAGAAGTATGAAAAATATATTTTGTCTCGATATAATTTGTAGTCCAGATTCTACATGTATAATTTTGTTGCTTTATGATGCTTCCCTGAGTTAGCTTCCAATCATTTTGGCCTACCAAAAGAGATAATTTCCCCTTATTGTATGTAATAAAATTGACCTTATATGAAGAACAAATACCAACATTTTCTAAAACGCAACAAAAGTACTGCCGTATTGGTTCCAACTGTGCTTGGCTTAAAATAGAGTATTTCTATATATATTACTCGTAATTAAATAATAATCGCGAATACTTCAGTGCTGATCTACTGAATATTAGTATAAGAAAACACTATTAACAAGAATATCAAATACTGAATGTTAGTGTTTTCTTCCCCTTAATGTTTCTTATATACGTTGCATATATGTTAGGTTTAAAATTATAGAATAAAGAAAATCATGCATGAAATCAAATTCAAAAGAGTTATTTTCCACACCAGAGGGTTATTTAACTGAAATGATCCGTGCTTCTATGATTAAATGCCTTATATCCAGGGCTACACCAGAGATTTCAAGGGCTACATAAAGCTGAGCAGAAGAGAACTTTAACATGCATTCTATCAGGTTGATCAATCCCTAGCTTTAAGATCATTTTCTTCTCCTCACACTCAAAGGATCTTATTGAGTTGTAGAAACATGGAGGACCCTCTTCACATGGATTCACGTGTCCTCCTTAATTAATATTGATTTAAAAATCATCAGCAAATTGTATCAATACAACATTCCAAAGCAAAAGTTGAAGCAATATTGATGGACCCTCATCTGTTCAATAATTACTATCGCACTAATTAAACTAATCCTTCATCTTATTACACCAATAAAAACAAATATGCTCTCCTTTTGTTTCAATTGCCTTTCCAAGTGTTGGGACTCCACAACTTGCATTTGCAACTAGCGAGACTGAGCTATCATCGAGACAGTGAGAAGCCATTTGATCTAACATTAGTTTGAAAGGGAATCCACTGACTCAACATTAATGAAATGTAAACCACCCATTAATTGACCAAATTATATATTAAAGAGAGCGAGAAATTATTATGAATAAACTATACAGTGGGGTAGCAGCGGACATCATCCAAGAGAAATCCAGGAACATGTTGGCTTTCCTTTCAAGTCCATGTTGATGCTGAAATTCAATCGCGCCGTTCCCTTGTCGTGGAGTACGCATCATCATCTTGTATCCAACGAAACAGACTTTAACCTAATCTTTCAAAAACCAATCAATCTCATTAGCCTCCCTTTCTTGAGAGAGAAAAGCCAACTTTGCTGCAAAGAGATGAGTGGGTTGAAATAAGGGTCTTTGCTAGCCATGGCAGCTTTGAACTAAGTTTATGACATGGTGGACATCTCTTGGTGCGTTTCTAAATCACTAGATAATATACTATTTGAATAGCCTCACATGATTTTTGGAAAATTTTAAAAGAAGGCATAACAATTCTTATCTTTTGGTACTGCTTGGAGTACTTGGCTAGTTCAAAATGATTTAGTTTTAAATAAGGTTTAATCCAATATGAAAAGATGATTTTATATAATTTTGTTTCATTTTTCTTCTCGGTTACAGGCCAACGAAAAGCGTTTCACTCATACAGGTTATGATTTAGAGATAAATTCAGCTTGTATTAGTAAATGGTCTAATAATATTAAGGGAGTATTTAACACTGCCACCAAAATGTTATTTGCTTAAAATTTAAATTTTTCTTTGTAGTTTAAGATTATTATTTTTAAAATATTTTTGGATGATTTTGATATATAATATTAAAAATAAATTTTAAAAAATAATAATAAAAATATTATTTTAATATATTTTAAAGCGTAAAAAACTTTAAAATATAAACTGTGTTTCCAAATCCGTAGTCAAAGTAATTAAGGAAATAACAATCTTCTGTATTTTGTTTTTTTATTATTTGTTTTGTAATAATTCTTACTATAAGTTGTTTAATCATTTATTAAATGATCAACAACTACTGATATATATATATATATATATATATCTTTGTTCGTGCGCTGGTCGACAGATGTTATTGATTACTAGGGCAAGCTAGGTTAATTTGTGGCCTTAGCTATATGTGACATAGATATCAACCCCGGTTTGAATGATCCGGTTAAGAAATTGAATACGGGTTATATTTGTTGATTTGAATTAATTTAAGAAAGTAAAAAAAAAATATTTGAAATTTTAATATTTTTTTAAAAAAATTAAGAAACAATTCATGTGGAAATATGTTAAAAGATTATTTCAATTTTTTTTTTATTCCATATTAAAAAGATATTATCTTATCCTTTTAAATTGAAGTATTTACACTAATTTTTTTTATTCCACATTGAAAAAACATAATTTTTTTCTTATGAATATAAAATATATATATTGATGGATTTCAAATCTCACATTAAAAAAATAAAATATTCTTCTAATATTTATGTAGTAAAATATGATATAAGTTAGTAACCAACTGAAAAAGATGAAAAAAAAAGGTCTCTAGCTAGGGGAAAAACATATTTTTTTTAAAAAGAGTCTCTATCGGGTTATGCCAGGTCACTCGAGTTCCAAGTTGACTCAACAGGTCAAATAGTTTTCTTCGTGTCAATTGTAGGCCCGAGTTTTGAATGAAACAAACTCAAACAGGACCTCGGGTCACCCGAGACCTTAACCGGGTTTGATAACTATGATATGTGACTCAATTCATGGATATGGAAATAACCAAGCTATTTTCAAACATTTAATTAAAAAGATATGCTTAAAAAGATATGCCTAGCTGATCATGTGGTGACTTAATCTTGCAAGGTGAACCACTAATTCAAAATTAATGTTTCAAAATTAATAGTTTCATCCATGTGTTAAGGGAAAGGAATGAAGTAGCTGACCATTTAGCTAAACAAATTAAGTTTAAGTAGACCTGATGGATTTATAGCTTAATTAATTGGTTGTAGAAGAGTTCATCTTTTGTTTGTCTTAGCCTTTAACTTATTAATTGAGCAATATTAAAATCAATCATTATAAAATTAAAAGAAGTACTGAACGCCATGATTTTCTAACGAATTTCAAGATCGATGAAATATTCCTCTAATGACTAAAAAATCTTTGTTTTATGTTTCTGCCACAGTTTTCATAAGATCCCACAGGAGCGAGCGAGCAAGTTTAATACAAGTTAAAAAGGTGAGTTTCCGAGGCCAAAAGATTTCAAAATTGGATGACAAATTTAAATAATAATATTATTGAACTCTGGTATATATTCTTTTTAATTATTCTGTCATCCATCCATCCATCTTAATGCACCCACCCACACATGCATCCTATTTTAGAACTGCTCCATTTGTTCTTGTCTAGAAAAGCTCAATGCACAATTCAACTATTAAACTTACACTTTTATTTTCACCCCTTCTTTTCCCTTGAATGATTAGCATGTCCTATTATTGTGCCGTGTGTTATGATTGATATTTTTCTAGTTGCAAAGACTATATAAAACCATATTAAAACAGAATGCAGCACGTTCTGCAACCTTTTATTATTATGTCTAGTAAATAACTCGATTTCTTTAAGCGATGGGTCACAACAAGAAAATTGAAGAATGCCGATGGATTATTTCGTTGGTATTTAGACAAAACTATGTTGATGTTTTTTTTAAAAAAAAACATCATTGTCGTTGGAAAGTCGATTTTCAACAATTTTATTTCGTCAGCAATTTTTAATATTAATAACAAAATATTTCATTTTTAGAATAAACTTTTACCGTCTATTTTCCGCCAGACAATCCATCAACAATGAAAAGTACCGACATAATAAACATTGACAGAATCACCAATTTAAAGAATATTCTGTTGGTTTCTTCATCGATATTTTCAATTATTTTGCTGGCATCTTACAATCAACACAAAAAAAAATTATGTTTTTTTCATAAATTAACATCTCACAATCAGCGTAAACAAAAAATAATCAGACAAATAAAACTTGCAACAAAGTTAATATTTGGGAAGATTTTATATTTTTTACAAGACTTTAAATTGTTCAATGGTAAACGTCCAAAAGAATGATAAACAAAAATTTGGAACACTAAGCATGTTTGCTGCTTGAAAATGTTAAGCTTACTGCTTGCATAACGCAGTGACAAGACACAATTCACCGAAGAATGCTTGAAAAACTTTCAAAGTCTCTTCATCATGAGTCTACATCACTCCATTTTGCAAGCAAACGCCCTTTCAACATTAGAATAAGAATCTTAAATCTCAATTGAACCAACAATAACTAAATTATAGAATCACTTACACCAAAATTGCAGAAATGTACTTTTTAATAAATTTACCATATTCAAATTATATATCAAATCCACCATTCATCCAAAAAGAAGGAAAAAAAATCCGCCACGCCCCCTAAATAAACATGAAAAGCCATTTGAACTACGAGCAATTAACGTCCGGTGTACGTCAAATGTCCAATTTAAGCAAGAATATGTTAAAGAACCATCTCAACCTAAAAGTTTAAGTTGTTAGATGAGGTCCCCAAGATATGATATATATTATTCTCTAACACACCCCCTCAAGTAAAAGCCCTTTGGGCTTGAAACTTGCACAGGCATACACTAGCTTGTGCTTAATTTTTATCAAATAAATGGGGATGGTGAGATTCGAACTCATAACCACTTGGTTATTAAGGTTCTGATACCATGTCAAAGAACCATCTCAACCCAAAAGCTTAAACTGTTAGGTGAGGTCCCAAGATATGATTTATATTATTCTCTAACAGAATCCAGTAGGCACAAAGAGTACATTGATCTGTTAATTTGCTTCCCATCAACAGCTTTGTTATGAAACAATCAATTACAAACCACAATCAAAGAATCAAAGAATATAAGACCCACCAGTGACTCATGCTTATGGGAGTTTGAATAATGCTCATCGAGTTAGCTAAATCATCCTCGTTGCATAAATCCCAAAAAATCATGACACTCACACACACTGGTTACAAAAATTTAGAATTGAAATAAACAAAAACTACTAATAACTTACTAGTACCCATATGTAAGAACATTGAACTTCTTTTGATCGATGTATCCCAGTAATAGAATCTAATTTTTCCACAATTAGTGAAGAAATCTTGAGGGTGAACTTCCACACCAATAGTTGTTGTATTCGCCAAAACTACAAAAATAAATCAATAACTTCAACACCACAAAACCAACTCAAACAAGCATACAAGATTCAGTTAAAACAACAAAAGTTAAAACTTGTGCTCATATTTCATCTTGAACTCGCCAGTCAAATGCCTTTTCAAAAATGTTATTTTCCCTGCATTGAGGAAACACCTAGAAGCCAAAAAATCAAAACCCTTATTATAAAATTAAAAAATATATATAACACCCTAAATCCAAAAACCAATACCCTGAATACATTCCCACAAAATAAACATTGTTTTTCTTTTTCAAATACCCATATTCTTTATAAAAAATATCAAAAACGAAGATTCTCCCCATTATAGAATGTATATATATAGGAGATACTATAGGATTATTCTAGTGTTGTAATTTTTTCTTTTACTATTATATATTGCCCTAGAGATATAAATAGAAAAGGTTGGCTAACTCATAGGTTAAGCCTCTTACTTCTTCTCAACTTGGTATCGGAGCCTTAACACATCAGAACACCTCTCTCCCTCTCCCTCTCCCTCCACCAAACCGGCATTGCAACTCAGCCGACCAGCCACTCAGAGGCTGCTGTCGGTGGTGCCTTCCCACAACAACAACCTTCTTCACTTGCAGAGTAGAACAATGGCTCTTCTTCTCATGTTTTCGTCGCCCCTCTTTACATTATGGGGGCATCAACTCCAGCTATGGTTGCTTTGTCCAACACTTAGCAAGTTGTTTCGTTGAAGCTTACGAACACCAATTATCTCTATTGGTGATTGCATATGAAGTCAAATCTTCTTAGTCAGGGTGTCTTCCACTTTGTTGATGGCTCGGTGTCGTGTCTTTCCTCTCATGTTTCTAACAGTTTTGCTGGTTCTTCTTTGACAATCAACCTCTCTTTTCTTCGTTAGAAGCAACAAGATTAACTTATTTTGAGCGCATTACTCTCCTCTCTTTTCATGGATGTACTGCACCTTGTGGTAGATTGTCAAACCTCTTATTGTGTTTGGCACACTCTTGAGAAAGCTCTCGTCTCTCCTTCTAACTCTTGCATTATGCAACTCCATGGGTCTTCACAAGATCTTTGACAAAGTGATGCTTCAGTTGTTTTATATATGCAACAAGAAAAATTATTATTTGATGAATTAGCTGCTGCTAGCCGGCCTATTTTCCTTGAAGACTTCAACCTCCATGTATTTCGTGGCCTTCGTGGCAAGTTCAAAGACTTGGTAACCAGCCTCACGACCAAGGCACAACTGTTGTAATATGTCGACCTCCATAGCCAACCTTTTCTATTTATATGTGTAGGGCAATATACAATAGTAAAGTTAGAGATTACAACACTAGAGTAGTCCTATAGTATTTTCTATACACACACACACACACACACACACACACACACATTCTATAATACGAGATTGTCATTTTGTACGAGACAAGGTTGTGAAAAAGAAGATTCAGATTCGTTTTATCTCTTCTCAAGATCAACTTGTAGATGTCTTTACTAAACCGCTTCCTACAACTTTTTTTACTGTTTTTCAATTCAAGCTTCGAGTCGATCCTCCTCCTCAGCTTGAGGGGACATATATATATATATGTGTGCAAGGGCGGAGACAAGGGGAGGCTGGTAGGGTCCCAGGCCCTGCAAGGAAATTTTTTTTTCAACCCCTTTTGAGTTCATTCTTAGTATTCTTATAAGACACTGCACAAATCACAGCATTTTGCCCCTTTAATTTTATTTTTTAGCTCCGCCCCTGATTATAGGACTACTCTAGTGTTATAATCTCTATCTTTACTATTGTATATTGCCTTACATATATAAATAGAAAAGTTGGTTAATTAATAGGTTAAGCCTTTTATTTTTTCTCAACTTTCTCTTTACACAAAAGAACCAAACCCAGTTTGTTGATTCAACAAAGCCTACACAAATTACAAAAAAAAAATCAAAAAAAAAATAAAAACTAAATCTTGAGATTATTCCAATATGAAAATGAAAATGAACTACTGGAGGGAGGTTGCATATGCCGAAAGAGAGTTAGGTGGCTGGATTATTTAGGCGGGTGTCAGAAATTTGAAGTGCATGGGAGAGAGACCAGATTTAGAGTTTGAATTGAAATCAAAGAATTAAGAAGAAGAAATGGGGAAGAAGAGATGATTGTCAATTTTTATTTTATTTTTTAAATTATTGATGGGATTTTTATCTGCAATTTGATATGTTAGGAACACTAATGACAATATTAATAGTATATTTTTAATTTTATTATTGTTTCCACCAGAAATTACTAGTGAAATATGGGCATCGCATTTCTCATCGGTAAAGTCATGATGAAATATTTTTTTGCCAGCTTTTTCGTTGCTTTTTTCAATTTTTGGATATCCGCAATCCAAAATAACGGAGAAACGAAAAGAAGATCAAGGTATGATCAACATCATAATTATTATATCAAGTTAGAAATAATAGGGATTACGTGCTTCTTCCAAAAAAAGTACATCATAATTGATATGTTTAATTAGTAACTGCACACTTATTACTTTATTTTCTCCTTGAAATTGTTGAAGAACAAGCATGGATTGAAACACAACCTCACCACTGCCAGTAGAATGCACAGTAATGCCATGAACAGAGATTCTCTAAAGTAATAACCATCAAAATTGTGCAATTTACGTGAAATTAAGGGTGGAGGAATATTAAAAGTGACTCGTGCAACCTTAAAAAGTAGTCCTAAGTAATTCTCCAAATCCAGTCATGCTGCTCTACCTATTAACTAGCTAGGCCAAGAATTGATCATATATCCAGCTGGCAAGATCATCGATCTACGAAAATGCATGCTTGATCTTAACAAAATCACAAAGGAGTAGGAAAAAGCTAATCACAATATTTCCCGTTTTTCAATGTAATTAAACGCTATTTTTTTAACCATAGTTTGTCAAGTTGTAGTGAAGTTTTTTAGGCAAATGATGACAAATTAACGCCATAGGAATGCCTTTCTTTAATAAGTCAGAATCCATTTAAGTAATGGTACTCACCATCCTGAATCTTGGTTCATCCTTTTTCATGCAACATCTTCTTGTAAAAAGAAATATAATTTAAGCCAGTTAGTTTGGAGCCGCCATTCATATTATATATATATATATATATATATATATTTTTGTCTCAATGAAAAATATATTTTTAATTAGTTTTTATCAAATAATCATCTCAACCCAATAACTTAATCTGTTAGGTGAGATTCCAAGATATAATTTATATTATTCTCTAATACACCAAACACAAAAATTTCATCAGCCCCTCAAGTGAAAGCTCTTTGTGCTTGAAACTTATACGGACTCACATTATCTTGTGTTTAATTTTTTATCAAATAAATGGGGATGGTGAAATTCAAACTCATGATCGCTTGATCATTAAGGTTCTGATACCATGTCAAATAATCATCTCAACCCAATAGCTTAAGCTGTTAGATGAGGTTTTAAGATATAATTTATATTATTCTCCAATACACCCCCTCAAGTGAAAGCTCTTTGTGCTTGAAACTTACACGGACTCACATTATCTTGTGTTTAATTTTTTATCAAATAAATGGGGATGGTGAAATTCAAACTCATGACCGCTTGGTCATTAAGGTTCTGATACTATGTCAAATAATCATCTCAACCCAATAGCTTAAGCTGTTAGGTGAGGTTTCAAAATATAATTTATATTATTCTCTAATAGTTTTCGTGCATGAAGATTAAGTTCTTTAATTTCTAGTTAAGTTAACTTTAAATAAATTATTCGCAGTCGGATTGTTGTGCTGGGATTAATTTTGTAAATTATACGTGGTTAATTGATATATTTAAGGTCAAATTTAAAATAAAATATACTTGTTAATTTCTTTATTAAATAACAAGTAAAAGACCAGATTTTGTTATGATTTCAACATAAGAAAAGAAAATTAAGTTGGATAAAATACAATATGTAGTGCCATCCCTTGCCAATATGTAAGCTTTTCTACGGTGAGCAACCGATAAATAGCATTACACTCGCAACTTCTTATGCCTTTGGCTTTAACAAGAAAGTAAAAAAGAAGAAGAAATTGCCAAAAATAATATGCCGACCCTTCGAAACAACGATGGGTAGTGTATGAATTAGCTTTTCTGGAAAGTAGTGGGTCCCAAATCAAACCTTTACCTTTCCAAAAACGGATCTGTTGACCAGTCTTACCCTTCCTCAGATTCCTCCACGTGGCATTGTAAGCTTTATCACTCTCTGACAGTCCCTACAAATTAGCGGTTTTCCTTCGAGCCCGTCAAACGCGGGAGACATATATTTTGTCGTTTAATTTTTTTTTTTAAGGTACCTTTTATAGTTATAATTTTTAAAAATATATAATTAGACATGGTTAATTAGATTTAGATAAATGTTTGGTAAACATTATAATTAAAACTTATGTATAGCAAAAAAAAAATGTATAAAATGTTTGGTTTAAGTGTAGTTGTGGTTTTTTTTCAAATTGCTTTTTACTTGTAAATATATTAAAATAATATTTTTTATTTTAAAAAAAATATTTTTGATACCAGCATATTAAAATAATCTGAAAACACCAAAAAATATTAATTTGAAGCAAAGAAAAAATAATAAAAATTTTAAATTTTTTCAGAAGCGCTTTTGAAACGCAAAAACAAACATGATAAACTTAGTTAAAAAAACATGTAAAAACTATTGCACAAAAACTACGTTTCAAATTCAATTTTTTATTGGGCTTCGTAGCATAAAACACAGTTTGATTTGTTACCAAACACCTTACTGTATTTATTTCACCGCAAAAGCTAAAGCTAGCGGAAAACAAAAGTAGCCTAAGCCTAGTGTGTTTTTAAAATATTTTTTAATTAAAAATACACTAAAATAATTTTTAAATTTTTTTTATATTAATATATGTTACAATTATAAAAAAAATCACTTAAATACCATCAATTTAATATATTCATAGATAAAAAGTACTTTAAAAAGGTAAAAGCAAACACAATAATAAACAGGCAATATAAATTTGTTAGTTTTCATATATAAATCGTCTACATTTAATAAAATAAGGATATAAAACAAATTTATTTTTATAATAATTTAAGAATAAATTTTTATATTTTAAAACATGAAATAAATAAAAAAAAGTATCTCTTATATCTTATGTAACATAACATAATTAAGTGGTCCTCAAGGGACGCGGCGTGATGATAAAGGGTTTAAGATCTGCACAGCAGGTTTCGAGTTCGAGTCAGGGCATGCACTTCTTGTAAGTGCTTAGGACAACCAGAGTTTTACTCGTTCACATGAATCCACAAAGTACGCTTTCTAGAAAATAAACCTTCCTCGAATTCAAAAAAAAATTACTCAAGCACTTAAATAAGATCTTTAAATTTTAGCTTGCAATAAGAATAGAAGTGTATAACTGCAAATTAAATGTATAAAATTAATTTTATAGATAGACATGATGGTAAGACAATTATTACGTTCACTGACTATTTTAAAATCGAATGCCTTATGGTGATTGCAATTTTCGTTTTATTTGCATTTGAAAATGAGATTTTATCGTGAAGTGGGACCTACGTGTGGCTAGCTTGTTTGGCCTTTCTTGGAGGGATTTGACGACAATCAATAAGCCTTCCATGTTTAAAAGCAGACGCATGATGACAAGTGAGCCTCTTCGTTGCTGGCTGGGGGGGGAAAAAACAAAAGAAATTACGTGTTAAGATTCTTTAAAAAGCCTTTGTTTTTATGCCTATCTACACAGCTATTTGGATCTTTAGTGAAATTATAAAACAGTAGTTGTCCATTGACTCTAATTACTAAATTGATTATGCGTGACGCTACTTGCAATGAGATGCACTGATTCTCTAGTCTAAAAGTTAATGATACTTGAATATTATTACATTTTTTAAGGTTTATCATGATTTGTAAGGAGGTTGCAATCCATGCATATTATACATAATTTGAATTTGAATTTTATATTAAGAAAAAATAAAATATTTTTTATATATAAGTACACCAATCTAAAAGAGTCCAATATCATTAGAATTAGGTTTTATGATTTGTTCTGGTTTGCTTTTTATTTGATTATCTCGACCCTGTGACCCCTAAAATAATACTTAATAAGTTAACCTGAGTTCAGTTGACTCATTTTTTATGTCATTTTCTTAATTAAGATTCTTACAGATTTCATCGTTCAATATTGGGTTAGACAGGGACGATTGAGAATTGAACTTCATAATTAATTTTGATTTGCTTTTTATGGATTGCATTGTTTGATTGTCTGATATATGCTAAGGTGCTGTCATGTTTTCTAATTGTTGGTCTATCTAAGGTTTAAGAAAACTTCTCCTCAGTATAGAGATCCTCATCTTATCGGTTAAAAACCTAACCATTCTAACATCAACAAAAAAAAAATTACCTTTTATTTAATATTGAAAATACATCTTATTTATAAGTCCATAATCTCAGATATTAAAAGAAAACAAGATATTTTTTTTGGTATTTTTTGAAATACATGTCTAGTTCTCATGGCTTTAATAAATTGGTTATTAAAGTTCAAAATGCATGCTAACATAAAATTATTATATTATAATAATATTACAATGGGCCTGACCCAATTATATAGGCAGAGCCCATCCTGGTTGGGCTGAAGTCCACCTAGAATAAATTGGGCCAAGGTCTACCCAAATGAATTAGGCCAACATTAGCCCAAGAAGAGGGTTAGGCCGATCTCGGCCCAAAAGAGTGTTGGGTTGATATTGACCCAATATATATTCTTTCTTTCTTTTTTATAGATCGGGTCGGACCCGGCCCAGTCATTTTGATCCGGCTCAGTAAACAGTGGAGAGTGAATTAATTCACTCTCCACTGTTCACTTGTAGAACAGTGGAGGAGGCATAAAGAAAGAGAAGAAGAAAGGAGGGTGAAGTTGCCTGGCAGCGGTGGTGGTGTTGTTAACGATGGCTCACGATGGCATTGTGCGCCGGCAGCCGGTGGTTCTAGGCATTGCATTTTTTTTCCTTTTCTATGCATAGGCACAAATTTCTTCTTTTTCTTTCTTGTAGTTTTTGTTTTTGCTTCTCTTTTTTTTTGTTCTTCCTCCTCTTGTTCTCTCTTTCATTTCTGTTTTTCTATTTTTTTCCTCTTTTCCTCTCTGTTTCCTTCCTTTTTCTTTCATTTGTCCTCTCTGTTTTTTTTCTTTCCTTTATTTTTTTTCTTCCTTCTTGTTCTCTCTGTATTTCTTCGTCCTCTACGTTCGTCCCCCGTTATCCTCTAGTATTTATAAAGGGTAGGGGGAGAGGGAGCTACCCCACCCATGTCCAGTCATGGCGCAGCGGTAATGTGGCTAAGGCGGCCTCTGTGCAGCTGCCCGCAGGGCATGTCCACTCTGCCTCTTTCATCATAGTGGAAGGTCATGAGGGGGTATGGGTTGTGTCAGGATTTTTGGGCAAGTAGGAGGGAGAGATAGACATTGCAAAGGAGGGGAAGAAAAACTTTCTTCCCCTGCCTTTGTGCATCCAGGGGAAGAAGATGGCAAACAGTGCCACCAAAACGGCACTGTTGGCGACTCTTTTTTTTTTTAATGAACAGTGGATGAAATATTGTTGTTTTGTACAAAACATGTCGTTTCATTTAAAAGAAAAATGGCGCCAAAAAGTCTATTTCCAAATCAGTCTTTAATTTTTTATTTGTTCAATCTAGTCCTCAATTAAGATTTTGATTTTAAGAATTAATTCAATTGCATCATTGCCAAATTCAAATGTCAGCCCTGATATTGGTCGCCTTTTTCTCTTTAGTCCTTGGTTTTGAATTTGTGTATTTTAACCCTTAATTGATCAACAAACCTCTAATTTCTTCAATTTAGCCTATGATCTGGTCATTTCCAGCCCTTATATTCGCTCGCCTTTTCCAGTTTGGTCATTGGTTTTTGATTTCTTCAATCAAGTCCCTAATTATCCATCAAACTTTAATATTTATACAATTAAGCCCTTAATTTAACCAAATTAAGTGTTAAAAATTATAATTTGACCCTCAAACTTTAATCTCTTTCAATTAAAGCCTAAATTGACCTAAAAATTATTTTTTCTTGCAATCAAACCCTTTTTCGCACCGTCGCAGCGGAGCGTTGACCTTCGATTGATTTCAGGGTTTTAGTTTATTGTGTAAAAGGGAGTCACCACCTAGTATTATGGTCACTAAGAACCCTAACTGTTCTTTTAGAGATTCGAAGGCAAGTGACTAGTTGCGTAAAGGGAAGATATTAGCACCTCTAGTGCGCCCTACCTAAGGTAAGCTGCTTGGTTTGGTTTGCCTTATAATTGCTATGGTGTTGGTGTTTTCTAATCGCATCAGTTTTTCTAGGTTTGATTCAAACTAAATTTATTAAGATAGAAATCCAAGGAGATTTCATGTGCTATAAAAGCTCATTTCTCCCTTAGTATTTCAAGAGTTTGCGACTCGTAAATTGCAAGGAGGAGGGACAAAAATCTAAGGAAATTCAAGGCACTTTAAAAACCTATTTTTCCCTTAGTGTTTCATACTCTCACGACTCGTAAACCATGGAGAAAAAAATTAAAATGTCCTCGATTATAATCAAGGCTTCTTTCAAGGATGTGTAATGACTTATTATTCCTAGAAAATTATTTTGGATATTTACCACTCAGGGTTTCTTTATCCAAATATTAATAGTGAATAATAACAAGTTATTCCCAATAATATTTTGGATACTCATCACTTTGGGATTTCTTTCTCCAATTAATAGTGAATAATAGATGAATTCCCCCCCCAAGATAAGATTTTTTATTTTTTTGAAATTTTGGCCAATACCCTTTGGAGTTTTACAAACATGTTGTACAATCCAGAAATACAAGAAAATAATTTTTGTTGTGTTGAAGAAATCCTTGCCAAAACAAATTTTTTAAACTTTCAATATTTTTTATATAAAAAAAAGCATTCAAAACATGTTAGGGTATTGGCCGTATGCAACACACAAGAAAATATTTTTTTGATATATATGTATATTTGTCACATTTCGTCGAAAACCAGGTATTCTAAATACGAGATTGATATTTTTTTAACGACATAAAAAAATTCAGACCTTAAAATAAATATGCCAGAAAATCATAAATCTCTTTCTCTTTCTTTTATTTTTTTGAAAGAAAAAAAACAGTAGGTTTGGCAGGGCACTTGCCTTAGCAAGGGACCAGGTTGGACACAAAATTTCAACAACTATTCAATTGTATTATAATTCACTTGAACAGTAACCACAAAAGGATGCACAGTAACATATATAATTAAAATGCAAAGCGAAGAGAATGCATGGACTTCCATGGCGCTGAAACAGGCGAAAGAGATGGCACTGCAGTTGCTGCACCCGGCTGGTGGCTACTGGTTCTAGCGGAAAAAAAAACAATGGCCACGTTGGTTATAGCCTCTTTTCCTTGCTTCTTCCTGTTTTCTTCTCTTCTCTTTCCCTCCTTCTCTGTTCTGCTTTCTTTTTCCTTTTTTTTTCTTTTCATAGTAACGAATAGAAACTCCTTCTATTCTCTGCATTTTATCTACTGCTCCCTCCGTTCTTTTTTTGTTTTTTTTGCTGCTCCCTCTTTTCCTTCTCTAATCGCCTGCCTCTCGGTGGAGATGATGATGAGAACATGTTATGCTGGTTAAGTTCACGCCCCTGCCTCTATGTTTTTTCTGCTTTCAACAGTGTTGTTGCCGGCTCTCTCTCTCGTTACTCCTCCTTCCTTTCTCCTCTTTTTTGTCCTCCTCTCTTTTTTTCATCCTCCTTTTTTCCTGCCCCCTTCCGCTAGGTTAGTAGAGGGTTTTTATAGCCTAATCACATCTCTTTATTAAGAAAAATTCAATGCACTAATTTTTGGATGCAAATCCCTACTGATCTGCAGTAAAAAAACACAAAAAAAAAACTAAAATATCTTGATTCCTATTCTGATTTCAGCAATTAGTTTCCATTGATCAAATGGTGGTACAACTCTTTTTTTTCCTTCCATAGCTGGGACCATAAGGCACCAGCTGCTCCCTTTGAAATGAGGCAATAAAAACATGATCTACAACTCTCCAATCCAGCAAGAGAAACGTGGAAACCAGAAGAAAATTTGCAAAGAAAAAAGGAAAGAAATCAGATAGGTAAGGGTGCATGCTGCAAAGTCTTATTTTCTTTATTCTTATCTTCTTTATTCGGTGTGGTAGAAATCCCGTCATTTATGATGATCCAGCCCCCCTATCCAGCTTCCAATATCCTTCTTTAATTAAATCCCTCATTTTAGCACTTTTCAATTCAGTCCTTGGTCCAAAAACAATCCTTCGAATCAGGCCCATGAACTTGGGCTAAATCCTTCTCGCGGCAAGATTCTCTGCTTTCACATTAGATATTAAATGGAAATATCTTGAGTTTTTGATATTAAAATCAAGTGATTCAAAAGAAGAAATTCATCTACACGTTTAGGACTACAACTTTGATGAAGGATTCGAAGTGAGATAAAATTATTTTAGAGAACAGAATATGGCAGTAATCTGGTTGGTCAAAAAGGGTCTCCCGATCTAATTCAAAAACTGACAATGCCGAGCATCCCGATATGACTGAGAGTATGACCTAAAAACAAATCAACAAAATTTGTGACGGAAATAGAGTCTTTAGTGCAAAACTCGGGTCAGGATCCTTCTCGCGATAGAATTCTCTGCTTTCACGTTAGATATTCAAATAGAAATATTATGAGCTTTTGATATTGAAATTAAGCAATTCAAAAGCCCCAAATTCATTTACATTTGTATAGCTACAACTTTCATGAAGGATAAAAACTGAGATAAATTCGTTTGAATAACAGAATTGCAACTAACCTCAGCTGGAAACCTTCTCGCGGCAGAATTCTATGTTTTCACACTATATTTCAAACAGGAATATCTTGAGCTTATGATATCGAAATCAAGCAATTCAAAAGCTCAAATTCATCTATGTGTCCCGGACTACAACTTTGATGAAGTATTCGAAATGAGATAAAATCGTTTTAGATAATAGAATCTGGCAGGAATCTGGTTGGTCAAAAAGGTTTTCTTGATCTGACAATGCCGAGCATCCAAATCTGATTGAGAGTCTGCCCTAAGAACAGTGATCCCTAGGACCCAATAAAGGTGTAGGTCAATTTTTCAACATGTCATGAGTAACAAAATATAGCTAGGATGGTAAGATATCGTACGAAACCAAGTCAGAATCAGAGCCTAAGTTTGAACAAAAAATTACGATAGCAGCAGAATCAGTTTTTTTAAAAATGTAAATTCTAAGGGATTTATATGAAGACTCCTTATCAGCCTAAGAAACCTGACGCTTTTGGCAGCAAAGGGGAGGATAAAAAGAGAGAGTAGAAAACAGCTCAAACAGGGTTCAAAAAAATATTTCTTTCTCCTCTGTTTTTGTCAATTTTTCAGCAAACATGGGCTACACTCCTGGACTTGGTTCAAAAGAGGTACACATCATCTTCAGCATATGGGGTCCAAAAATGAGTAACAACACCCTTCATAAACTCAATTAATCTTTCAACAAAATCTAATTGAGTCTTTAAACATCTTGTTTTGGACTTTTCTTCCTCAAATTGAATTTTATTTATCAATAGAGCTTTTACCAGTTAAAAATATA
>Ga0325414_1000382_pt1 | contig 34994 bp, 23 predicted proteins | sample PopdelMetagenome_8_FD_206183 | JGI IMG/M metagenome (GOLD analysis project Ga0325414, IMG submission 206183) | Populus deltoides microbial communities from Bellville, Georgia, United States - Leaf-PdKOR-R3 | ecosystem: Host-associated > Plants > Phyllosphere > Phylloplane/Leaf | place: USA... | reverse complement strand
ATTTGCCTAGTAAGTATGGTGCTAATGTTACCTTTAATATTTATGATCTTACTCTGTTTGATATAGGTGATGAGCCATTCAGATCCTAAAAAGTATCAATGAAAATGCTTATAAAGTTGATTTGCCTAGTAAGTATGGTGCTAATGTTACCTTTAATATTTATGATCTTACTCTGTTTGATATAGGTGATGAGCCATTCAGATCCTAAAAAGTATCAATGAAAATGCTTATAAAGTTGATTTGCCTGGTAAATATGGTGTTAATGTTACCTTTAATATTTCTGATCTTACTATGTTTGATGTAGGTGATGAAGGTTTGCGATCGAATCCTTTTAAAGAGAGAGAGTGTTGGGTTCCTGAATATCATAAACGCATCAGAAACTATGAAACAAAATTATTTGGAAGTCCATATGATCCCTTTAGATAGATCTAGAGTTGTTTAGGGATTTATTACTTGAATATTGATCTTCTTCAACTTTGAATAATTCCTTAAATGTTGGGTTGTCGTAAATCACAAGTTGTATAATTGTCCAGCCTCCAACGATAATCCATATGAACCACCCCTGAGAAACCTCCTATATCCCTATTTAGAAGAGAGGGATTGTCATGTTTAGAGTGATACCTCTAATATTGTGCTTACATAGTTTTTCTTTCTAACAGACAACCACTTCTCACTTAAAAAATAAAATGCATGGCTTACTATTTATAGAAACATTTGAAAAACCCTATAAATTGACAAAATATCAATTTACCTCTTGAATAATATCCATATATTAATTCAAGATAATTTTAGAAATTAACTCAATTAAGTTCTTACATGATTTTTCTAGGTCTAAAAATATAATTCATGTATTAATTATAATCTAGTCCTTTAATTTCTAGAATATATATTAATCAAGTCATACTTAATTAAATCATCCTAATTTAATTTCTAATTAATGGTTCTTGATGTGTATGACCTATTAGGTTCCTAATATGTTAGCCCAAATATAAATTATAATTATAATTGTAATTGTAATTAAATACAATAAAAAAAATTAAACAATTTAATTTATTATTAATTCAACAATTGATATTTTATATTTAAAGATTAGATGCATCGTCTAGTAACATGTCATAATCCCCCAAATATTAGAAAAGTTATTGGTGGTATGACTTAACTTTTAGTGACCGGTTTCTTAGTGCAATTAATATTCTTTCATCAATAATGTTTTGATTTGACATTAAAGCATGTAGTATGTCTTCCAAGTTAAATCATGTTTGTTCTCTACATAATAGTCATTGATCATTTGAATAAGATTTAAAACTCTTTTCAAATCTCATTCCACATTAACCAATGATTTCTTAGTCAATATTATTTGAGAATAGATGAAACACTTTTCTTAATTCACCTAGGGTGATGAATCATCTCTTGATCACTCAAATATCTTTATATAGTTTATGTTGCACCCAATGTCTACCCTTTCGTTATCTCGATTAAGATAACATGTAACATGATCAAAGCATAACATTATCTATATAAGATGACTTAGTGATCTCAAGTCTAAGTATCATTTATACAACTATCATGTGAGCCTTTTCATAAACATAGATGATCTCTCTATATTAAATTCTCATGCAGGTCGATTCAGTGTACATGTCTTATGACAAGTACCTACATATTAGTTCTAGGTATCCTTTATACCTCAGCTTATGAAAGCAACTATTTTCATTCATAAAAGAAATAACATAATATGTACTAGTCTTTACGGTTCTAATGAGTGTCTGGTATTTAAGAGAGCATCGATCATGAACATTTTAGAAACAATGCTTTGATGAAATAGGAATTCCATAATTATAACAACTTTATAATTTCATTTGCAAAGCATTTTTATCTTATAGACTTTATCTTTGCTCTAGTTTATTAATATAATATTATATGAATATTAAAGATAAATTAAGCTTTTATTAATAATACATATGCATTTATATGAATATAATAATGCCACATGTAACCAACTGATTGACTACATGGCATATTAAACTAATAAAGAGAAAAATAAGGACTAACTCAACACCACTCCTAGACACATCATTGACCCATTAAAAGAGCCAAGCGGGCCGATTACAAAGGTTGGGGCTAAGAGACTTACATAGCATATTAAACTAATAGAGAGAATAATGAGGATTAGCTCAACACTAATCCTAGACACACCATTGACCCATTAGAGGAGCCAAGCCAAGTGGGCCGATTACAAGGGTTGGGGCTAAGAGACTTAAAGAGGCATTGAATGAGCTAGTTTAGCATATATGGAGCAAGATGGACCTAAAAGAGCAAAAGACGCTTAAAAAGCTTAATGGACAACCTCTAATTCATCTTTAATCCAAGTCCAAAAAAGGCTCAACCCGAGTTCCATAAAGGGTTTATGTGTTCAAGCCCAAGTCAGCCTTGACTTGGCTTATTTTCCATATATAACAAGAAGTCCAAGTCAGCATATTATTCTCTTAATGAAGCAAGGAATTTCAGCTAGATCTAGTTCCTAAATTAGGAAGGATTAATTAAGTTAAATAAATTTGCATTGTTATTTGTCCAAGTCTTACAAGGAAATCCAAGTTAAACAAGGAAACACATGGGCAGCAACATTGCAGACCAAATCAGATCAGGTTCTCCTAGCTAACAAGGGATCTTTAAAGGTGGAAAACACTCTTACAACTACAAGAATGTTTATTTCGACATTAATGACTTCTAAACTAGGGAAAATCATACTATCTTATGTTAATTTTCTTTGTATTTGTACGGCAGCCATCAGACCTATTAATTTCAATTTCAATTTTATGTTTTGGGTTTAAACACTTAGGGTTTCATGTGTAATTGTAAGTGAGCCTCATATAAGTTCACAAAAGGGGTCCACTAAGGTTTATTTCATATTAGGTAAGTATAAAAACACTTATGTTCAGATGTGATTCATGTTTGGATTATTGAAAAAAATTACTTTGTTTTGTTGCAACTTGTTGTTAGGTATGTGGGTGAGATATTCTCTCTTTCTTGGTTCTCTAAAGGACTAAAAACAACTTATCGAAGTGCAACTGACTTTGTGGTGTCAATCCAATATACTTTTCATTCATGAATTGTTATTTGTTGGTTGGGGGTTCAATTACAATAATGTCGGTGCCTAGGTATAAGTTATATTTGTGTCACACTCCTATCAAACTTTATTTACTTAGCTTTTCGAGACTTGAATCGTTTGTGTGTGGGTTGCTTGACTGTGAGATCAAGAGGTCTGAGTCATTAAACCTAATTAATTCTTTCAATTTTGTCCAAATGACTTGAAAACTTATTTTTGTTTAAATTAAGACCTCAGTTAAGTCAATTGAACCCATTAAAAGTTTAATTAAATCTTTAAACTGAATTAATTCTTCAAATTTTGGACAAATTTACTTGCAAAATTATTTTTGCTTTAATTAAATCCTTAATTAAGTCAATTAAACTCATTAAAAGTTTAATTAAGTCATTAAATCTAATTAATCCTTTCAATTCTGGTCAAATGGACTTTCAAACTTAATTTTCTTCAATTAAGCCCTTAATTAAGTCAATTAAACCCATTAGAAGTTTAATTAAGTCCTTGAACTTGATTAATTCTTCTAATTTTGGTCAAATTAACTTTCAATCTTACTTTTCTTTCAATCAAATCCTTCTTTATCCTATCTCGTCAACAATATTCCAATTGCATTATCCTTCTAGTGTTTTGACATGTTGTAACTCAAAAACTCATCTATTTGTGTCTTAAAAATAATTTTGGATTTTGAATTTATGATTTTGTTTTTGGATTTTTAAATAAAAAAGCAAATATAAAACAATTTTTAGGACCTAAATTTGGGTTATGATAGGGTTATCCCAATTTTAAGTTCCAAGTTGCAAGTTTAGATGTTTAACCCAAGTTGATTCTGATCTTTTTTTTTCCTTTCCTTTTTTCAAAAATAAAATTCAATTTTATCCATCAATATTGAGTTAGTTTGAGAATTGAGCTTTTTATTTTTATTCAATTTGTTTTCTAAAGGATTATCTCAGTTTCACGATCATATCATGTATTTGCATGGCTGACTCAAATGGACTTAGATCAGCTTTTTTATTCTTTTTTAATTATTATTTTTTTTTAATTTTATCCTTTAATATTTGATTTATTAGGAGTTATGATTCAATTATGTTTCTTTCTCTAAAATTAGCTTATTCTCATTTGATTTTTATTTTATTATTAAATAAGATCATGAAAATATTTTAAGAATATTGGGGGAATATGTTTTTCATAATATTGGCAAGAGTTTATTTTTTTAATTAATCATTGTAATTTATTTATTTTGGTTTATTTACTGTCACTCATATTTTTTTAATCATATTATTGATTTAACCGAGCCTTTTGAACCTAGTCGAGTCAATGACCCGAGTCTCACATTTGTCTTATTTATTTAAAAACAATAACGTCACCTAATCATCTTTTTTTTTTTTACATTGAGAAAAAATTAGTTTGGCTTCACATTACAGTGCGAGTCATCAATCTAGTTAAGTTATAAATAACAAAAGACCCCAATTTCAAAACCATTTAATGAAAACATGATAATAGCATATATAGTAAGATGAGAGAAATTAGTATTCAGATACGATGATGTTGTAAAACAAAATAAAATTAGTATTATATTTTTTACAAAAACATTCATGTCAAAGAGTTGATTTTTTTAACATAAAAAAGACAAATATTAAAGATATTGAAACAAATTTTAGGAAGTTATTTTAAATATTAGTAGAGCATGTCAAAATGTATAATTATTCTCTAAAGAAGTTTAAAAAAATATAAGAAAATAATTAAGAATCTCTTATAAAAAAAAAGTCTGATTAAAATATTTGTAGAATTCTATGAATTTTAATTATTTATTATGTTTCAATTAATGGCTTTTGGTAACCTATTTTTAATATTATCTAGAATTCTACTGGTCAAAATAAAATTCTAATAAGGTACTATATAGATTAGTGTGATTTAAGCAACTTATTCTATAATATTTAAGATTTTATGTGATGTATAAATAAAAATATAATATAAAAAAACATTAATATATTTATTAGGAATTATGTTAATATTTTATTATATTTATTAATTAGATATAGAGTTTAATTTACATTTTAGCATTGGGATATATTCTATAATGTCATGCAGGAGAAAAATCGGTTGAAGTCTTTTTAGTTTTGGCAAGTATAAGTTTTTCAAGGTAAGATAATATATTTAGTATTTATCAATAAATCTCTCTTAAGTGATGATTATTAGAATTTAAATACTCTTTTCAAATCAAGTATTTTTACACAGAATTGGTTCTCTTATATAACTAATAATGATCTATTAAGTATTTTTTTATATATGATATATTATATAGTTTATTTTTATGATATTCTTTTTGACCGAATAAATAAATAAATAAATAAAAATCTTGACTCGTTAAGACTTGAAACTCATCAAGAACAAGGCCGCAAACACAGTCCACGTGCAAAGCCTCCTTAACTTAAATTAAATTAAATAATTTCAGCACCCACCCCTCCCCGTCGTCCTCCTAACAGTAGTTGTTGGTGACTCAAAAAAGGGGAGCTTTACCGACACGTGTCTCCCCTTTGTGATCTTGACTCGGCGGAGCACCGGAGAAAACAAGTTTCTCATTGCTTACAAGATAATTTATTTCCTTGACAAACTAGGAAAAAGAAAGAAAAATCTTCAATTTCATTTGCATTTCACTTTCATTTCATTTCCATTTCAGATCTCCTCTCCTTTTTCTTTCCTGCTGGTGCTGCTGCTTCTTTCTTTCTCTCTTTCTGTTTTTTAATTTTCCAATAACAATAACAATTATTATTAGTAGTCGTACAAAACGACACATAATTTTTTATTTATTTTTTAAAAAATAATTATTCTCAACCTCACGGCTCACGGAGAAGAGAAAATAAAGGACAGAGAGGCTCCTCTCCAGTCTCCACTCTATTTTAGAAACCCTATCAAAAATCCATCCAAACTTTAAAGAAATTATTATTATTATTATTATTATTATTACTATTATTATTATTATTACTATTTTTATTATTACTATTACTATTATTATTGTAAAAATATTAGTTATTAAGATTGAGAGAGAGAGAGAGAGGATGCCGTCGTCGCACGGGGATCTGGACCATCAGATCGAGCAGCTGATGGAGTGCAAGCCTTTGGGAGAGGCGGAGGTGAAGACGCTGTGTGATCAGGCGAGGGCGATTCTGGTGGAGGAGTGGAACGTGCAGCCTGTGAAATGTCCGGTCACCGTTTGTGGCGATATTCACGGCCAGTTCTACGATCTCATCGAGCTCTTTAGGATAGGAGGGAATGCACCTGATACCAATTATCTCTTCATGGGAGATTACGTAGGTCAGTCTCTCTTCCTTTTTTTTCCTTTCTTTCTTTTATGTTATTAAAATTGATTTACGGCTAATTTTAATTGATACCGATTATCTTTTTGTGTGTGTGTGTGTGTGTGTGTGTGTGTGTGTGTGTGTGTGTGTTGCTGATAACAAAATTGAATGCATTTCTGATTGAGCTGCAAATTTTGACTGTTAGGAGTTGAATTTCATTTGCATTTGTGTTAACTAAGTTGTGTGCTTGGTCGAAATCCGGGCGGGGCTGAATTTCGGCTGATGGAGCTAGGGATATGATTAGTTTATGATAGAAATACTGACCATTGCACATTATGTATGTGGTTAGGTTTTGGGGTTTTTTTATATATAGTAATCACTTCCGTTGTTAAGATTTTCTTTTTATGGGATGTTGAATGGGAATGGTTTCTGGCATTCTTTCAATGTTTTACACTTATAACACAATCATTTTCTAATATTGTCGATTACATCAATGCAGATCGTGGGTACTATTCAGTGGAGACGGTCACGCTCTTAGTGGCCTTGAAAGTTCGTTATAGAGATAGAATTACAATTCTTAGAGGAAACCATGAGAGCAGGCAGATTACTCAAGTGTAAGATTTTGTTTTTCCTTCTTGATGGAAGCTTGCCTATGATTGAGTAATATGAATTCTGATACTGCTCAAAGAGCACAATGAGCCATTTTTGTATGATTCTTCAGTAAGAGCATATTTCTTTCATTTCTGTTTTTCTTTGTTAGATTTTTTGTTTGTCTTGAAGTTCCTGTCATAATGATACAGTAGTAAATATAAAATATCTGCACAGAATATTGTGTTATTGGCTGCTCTGATCTAAAGATGTAATACTCTATATGGAGACCACTTCCTTCTCATAGTACCTGGCCTTGTGAGTTAAGTTAACTCCTTCTCATTAGTGGAGCTTTTGGGTTCCATTCTTGTGAGTCCTTAGATTGTTTTATGGTGATGTGTGCTCATACAGTTATAAGTTGGTTTCATCTGAAACCTTTCTGTAAAGAAGAAATTTTTAGGAAACGCTATGGAGCCACATATATTTGGAATCTTTATGCAAAGCAATTTTCGTGTCTCAAGTCATAAGGCAGGCTACACAGATCTAGGATGATGACTGATTTGTTTTTCAGATACAAAATGTTGTTGCAATGGTTTATTATGTCATTTGATGATATTCTGGGGACTTGCTACTCAACAATCAACTATGTGATGAAGCCTTTGCAGTTGTCTCTTCTCCACCATACTCAGCAGGCTTTAAGTTCACTTGTCCTCCCTTCCAAAAGTATACGCTGCTCATATTTCCAGTAGTCTGAGACCTATTCTTTGCACTATAGACATTAAACCCACTTGTTTTTTCCCTTCCAGAAGAACATCTTAGCTAGCTTGTAGCCTCAAAGGCTAAACTTTGTTCTAAGAATGTTCTATTACCTTGAGCACTCCCCTCTCTCTCTCTCTCACGTGCAGGCATAATTGCACATGCATATGCAAACACATGCTGGTAATCATTCTGTTAACTCACTTTGATTACTGATGTGCTTTGTTTCTATTTGTTTTCAGGTATGGTTTTTATGATGAGTGCTTGAGAAAATATGGAAATGCTAATGTCTGGAAGTATTTCACTGACCTTTTTGATTATCTACCCCTTACAGCCCTCATTGAGAGCCAGGTTTGAGTCATAAGTGTTTTCATGATTTTTGCTTCGTGTAATCAATTGCCAGCTTCTTTCTTAGTGCTTCTATCTCTTGTTGTAGATCTTCTGTTTGCATGGAGGACTTTCACCATCTCTTGATACGTTAGATAACATCCGAGCTTTAGACCGCATACAAGAGGTATGGGTAGCTGCTTCTCATTCTTCAAAGTCTAACATTATCAAGGCTGGAATATGAACTTTAAGTTTTTAATGGTTATGGTGTGCTAATCAGTTAGTAATTGAAGGCAATACAAGCAAGCATGATGGCCTTTTCTTTGTTATAGGAACTTCGTGCAAGTTTTTTTCAGAGTCACGGAAAGTAACTATCATAAAAATTATTATTGCATCTAAAACTTGGTTATATCAATGACATTTGTTAATTTTTAGCATTTTCTTTTCTGATCAAGGATTAAAATAATGATAGCAGCATTCCCTTCTACCCTATTGCACTGCAATTCTATCGTGTCAGCCATTTCTTGTTTCTAGGGCTATACACTTGTGCATTATTCAGTGCATTGCCAACAGCTTTTTAACTTTGCTAGATTATAGTATTCTTCTGTTGATTTTGGTTAAACAATCACATCTTTGTCATTCTCTGCACAAGTAGGTTCCACATGAAGGGCCAATGTGTGATCTCTTGTGGTCTGATCCAGATGATCGTTGTGGGTGGGGAATATCTCCTCGTGGTGCTGGATATACATTTGGACAGGATATAGCTCATTTGTTCAACCATACTAATGGACTCACTTTAATTTCACGGGCTCACCAGCTTGTCATGGAAGGGTACAATTGGTGTCAGGTGACTAAACCTGGACAAGACAACTTTGTTTCTTCTTTCCATGTGCTTTTTTTCTATACGAAGCATGCTGGTTATTAAATCAATGTCTTTAATTTTTACTTCAGGAAAAGAATGTGGTTACTGTATTTAGTGCTCCAAACTATTGCTACCGTTGTGGTAATATGGCTGCAATTCTAGAGATTGGAGAGAATATGGACCAGAATTTCCTTCAATTTGATCCAGCACCCCGGCAAATTGAACCTGACACCACTCGCAAGACCCCTGATTATTTTTTGTAATTTTCATATTCCTGCCAGCTGTTTGGAATCCTTGTTTGTTGCTGTATCACTGTAGATGTGTCTTAAAAAGGAGCTTTTGTTGTTTAAGGTGAGGTTGATCGACAACATCATTCTTTAGTTGGAGTTTGTGCTGCTGGTGCTGGTGCTGGTGCGGTGTTGATACGCTCAAGTCATAGAAAAACTGAGAAGGCATCAATGGCCTTATGTCTTGTATATTCTCAGAAGAAGGAAGCAGCAATAACATGGTATATCCTGTTCTGTAATTTTACAAATTCAAGTTAGAGTGCAGGTTTGTTTTTGTGAGCAAAATGCATGTTGCCTACTTTATTCTGATTTATAAACAAGACCACAGGCAAAAGAGATGCTTAAGCCTAGAATATGTTGCATGGCTTTCTTTCAAAAATAGAGACAGGGAATGCTGCATAACAGTTACTTTGAAAAGGGTTGAGAGAGGGCCAGTAACTACATAGTAATGTTCCAACAAAATTGACTCACGCTCGACGTAGTCCTTGTTCACTTTCAACAATAGGTGCGTGCATTTATAAATAAATATAGTCCTAGTCCAAGGGATGATGGGACAGATGCCATTACGGAAAGCATGAGTCATTAATGCGTTCATGATATACAAGGAACCTCTGCATTCTTACCATCTAAAGAACTTTCATAGCTTTTACTCGGTGGTTCATAGGCTTTGTCGAGGTTACAAATCAGAAAAATGTTACACTACAGTACATTTTTAGAGCAAAAAACTGCAAATGATAAACACTTGACCCTTTTCTACATGAAAATCTAATAGCTTCTAAACCTCAGATATCATTCTAAACTGGTTTCATGTGGAGGAGAAAACTACGAAACTCGAGAAAGTTTCAGAGTTAAAATCTATTCATCTGGATCCTTCCCACTCCAGCTCCGGCCACCACAGTAGCAGTCTGCTTTCTTCGGAAGTACACAACTGAACCACTTGCGAGTAACAAACACAAAATAATCCCCTGTCCAAAGTGATTCAGACCATAAGAATGAAGGCTAACATTAGAATACTACATAAGCAGAGTGCTTGGAATTCTTCTTGCCAACTTTCACACAATAAATACAAAAAAGAAAGAAACTAGAAAATGAAGCTGTGGCTCATAACATTCCATTCAAATATGGACCTCCTTGAATCTATTCAGAAAGTTGATTCTCTCGTGCACATTTTGTACTTTTCATTCACTGCCATTCTCAGATAGAAAGACATGGTATGCATGCCATACAGAGAAGATATATCTATATATTCTTTCTGAACTGTCTTCTTTAAAAAATCATCAAACTTACTAATATATAAAAATCAGAAGACATTTCTTTCTTCAGAGTAGGAATTGAAGTCCTGTGATGGTATTTTGTTGTGACCTCAACAAGAAGCATTGCCCATACAGAACCTAACTAACCAAAACCTCAAGGCTCCCATTTTGAGGCTCAACATTCCCCAGACAAAATTCTGACTGCAGTGCTAACTGAGTAGCACATCTCTTGAGAACATGCACCACTATACTTTAGAAAAGAAAAATACTAAGTATTAACAATAAGCATTAGTAATAATTTCTCAAGCGAACTCCTAAGGGCTTTGATGAATTAATTCTCACTCAGCAAGGTTGGGACTCCTCTCGATGTAGTGAGAGTTTGAAACCTTTGGATCTAAATCTATATTGACCAGCATATCAACAAATTGAACCAATTACATATAGATTTAGAATTTAATCATTCTTCTTATTAGTCATAAAATTCAGGAGGATGAACTGCATTAGTCTTATGATAAATGCACGTTCGACTCAGTTTAAGGAGGCAGAAATTTAGCAAACAAGTAGCAAACCTCTTGAATTTTCAATTTACATCATTCTTGCAATTAAAGGATTGGGGCAAAACAGTGAACAGTCAAAGGACCACTGTGATGCAGCCATGGGAAAAGAGATACATAAATTATCTTAATTTGATTTTTTATTTGTCTATGTTTTAGTTTTCCTTGTAAATCTAGTCTAGTGAGGAAATTTAGGAATCTTAACAACATTTCTAGTTTCTTGTTTTTTTTTTTTTTTCTTCTCTTGCCTTCAAGGAAGGGGGGCGTTAGTTGGTGCTTTACTACTCTAGAAGTCCACTCTATCGGGTTCACGCTCAAAGCATTCTGAAATGTATTGGAAATTGCCTTTTATGTGGACTACCAGCCAGGTATGGGCAAGTCTCCCCGTGCCTGGTATGAACGTTATCAGCCTGCAGTTACTAGGAATGGGTTTTCTTCTAGTCCACGTGATTCTGCTCTTTTTGCGTGTCACTCTTCTAGTGAACCAGTTATTCTTTTGTTGTATGTAGATGATATGATTATCACAGGTCCTGACACTTCAGATGGAAGTCAAGTTTTCCATGTAAATGTAGTCTACTTAGGAATCTTAACAACATTTAGGAATAATAGTTTATTTGACAACTATAATATTAATTCAATGAATTCTATTATGTATTTGTTGTTGTTGGTACCAGTACTTAAACCTTCTTTGAGTGGTGGAAAATATAAAACCAAACATCCAGGCCTATGAGCTTTTCTTATTTGAATTCCAATATCCTGTTAAATTCTGGACTACTAATGCTTTGGTGCCTATAACAGGAGCTCCTATATTGTATAATCAAAGAACTTTGATAATGGAGTTACAAGTATTTGGTTTAGCTTCAGAGCTGCAACCTTGAGTGTTCTTTCTCTTCTCTTTTCTCCAAACGTTATTTTCTTCTTCTCCTACTTCATTGTTACAATAGCATTGGATTACCATTGATAGCAATATTAATATCCAAATTCACAAATATCAACCGTAACTTGAGACAAATCCTCTAGGGGACATGCATCTAAAGTTGTCCTACATGAATTTAGTACCAAAGCCTTCTGTAAATCATCTATATTTCTTACCTAACATCACTTAAATTGCTATATAATGATAACAAACAACAATTCAATTATCACAGGACACGATCACATAAACAACAAAGAAAAAGGATATTTAAAAAGACACAGACATACCTCAAAACCAAGTACTGACAACTTCTCTGTATTAACTGATATACAGCTTCTGTAAGTGATATAAGCCTGTGATCCACCCTTGGCTGTAGACGAATCATCCAGTAAAGTTCTACCCTCATTTGAGGCAGTGGTCTCTTGCAACATTACATGAGGATTTGCATCATCAGAGATTTCAACAGCAGATCGACCATTTGGAGAATGGTGCTTCCCCTTTTCATTCTCTGTATCATGATCAATTTCAACACATTTGAAAGGGATTCGATGGCCAGTCTCGCTGCATCGATATTTTTCATCACTCTACCAAAACAAGAAAAGCAAGATACCACCAAATCCTCAAATCTTAACAATATGATGGTGGTGGTGGTGATTATTATTATTATTATTATAAACAAATTGAAGGAATTTAATAATTGGGAAACAAATTATGAAATTAAATACCGCAATTATTATACCAAAATAAGTGACAAAATTCAAGGGATTATTATTAATATTATCATTAGAAAAAGAAAATAAAATAAAAAAAGGAGAATATTAATAAACCTTCTCAGAGTAGGCGCAGGGAACACAGGGACCCGAAGGAGAGCAATCGAAGGTAAGGTTAGTGCCGTGAGGTGTTTCTTTGAAACTAAGTAATACTCTACGCCCTAAGCCTCCGTTTCTGCTCCAAATTTTAGAATTATTCAATTTTAATTTCATAAAAATACATGCATAAACAGAATGAATCTGAGAGAGAGATTTGTGCTCACTCAGTCGTGTGATCTATGTCCAACGCGTGAATGGAAGAAAGCAGCGCCCATACTGCAAGGATCGCCGCTGTTGCTGAATCCCAACTTCCCATCGTTTTCCTCTTCCTACTGCTTTTTTTCTTTTTAATTTCTACTGATTTTTCTTCCTCCACCAGCCTCGCTTTGCTGATTAAAAATATCTCTGGGCTTTGTTTTATGGACAAAATGCTAATTCTTTTCTCTCTTTTTTTACTGATTAGTAGATTAATTAATAATTTTCTTTTTTTTTATTCTACATGAATTTATATTCGGATCAGTTTAATTAATAATTTTCTAATATTTCTTTATTGTAGAAAATTACTTGTCACTTTCATTTAGGTTTTTAATATGTAATTTCTTTTTTTCATAAAAATATAGGTTCTACTGTAAAGTACATATTTCTTCCTCGAAATAATTTGCTAAAAAGGGATGTTCACAACTGGAAGGTTGTGTATATTTCTATTTATCTGGTTATAATGTATCAGTATCTCTAAGAAATAGAATATACCAATTTATATGCCCACCCTAAAAAAATGTTTAAATCTTATGAAATTTTTTGGTTTTGTTATTAAATCTAAAAATATATTTACTTTAAAATGTTTTTTTTATCAAGATAAATATTTGTATTAACATATATCTTACTTATCTCTACAAATACAAGGTTTTTAGCTGGAATTATTGTCTTTGATAAAAAAATATATATATATATTTTATGATTTTTACAATAAATTAACAAGAAGTATCAAAATAGTATATTCATATTTTATATATGATTGAAAGTTAAAAAAGTTATAAAATTATGTTCAAAACATATTTAAAAATTCTAAGAATAAATAAACGATTTGAATAGAATTTTCATGAACAATTTGTTATTAGTATTATTATTTTCATAAACTATACATAATAATTGAAAAAAATTATTAAAATTCAAATAGAAATTTGTAATAACATTTAAAAACCATGTCAGACTAAAAAGCATGTGAATCTGATAATTTTTTGTCTAGAGTGTCAAAAAATAAAACCAAAGAAAAAAAACAAAATATATAAAAAAAAGGGTCAGGCTTAGCTCTTTGCCTGCTAATAGCAAGTCAAGCACGCACAGGCAAGCCCTCACACCTAGCATTGCTTTATTTTTTGTATTTATTAAAGGGATGGACAACATGTCTTCCACCTCTTATTTTTATGAGGAAAAAAAAACAAAGATGACAAGTAGTTTGTCACCTTAAAAAAAATATTACCTCTCTTAGCTCTCAAACCCGCAACCCATAAGCTTAGATACAAATACTAACCAACTAAGCCATGACACAAAGTTATTATCATGTAAATTAAACAAATATACTAACTTGTTTTACTATTTATATAAATAAAGAAGCACGATAAAGAATCCCAATTGTTTTAGAATTGTAGGTAATAGTGATACTAACAGTTTAGTTTTTTAATTGTATATTGATGGAGTCATGAAAAAATCCATACTAGATTTGGGCTTTCCATGGTCGTGTCTTGGGTTGAGATGTCTAGTCTTGGTCTTGTCTAGTAAGTGTTCACCTGGAAAAAAAAAGTTCCCTATCAAAACATGGAACCCTCCAATACTAAAGTTAGTAAATGAGAGAGAAGTGAAATATATGTGAAAAGAAAGAGTATGAAATAGGAGAGTAAGGGTGTGTTGGATAAAAGAGTAATAGAGTAAAGTCGGCTTGAGTCTGTCCTTTTCTTACCTAGTGATTTGTGGTATTTATAAATAACAATTGTCACATAAGCTGATGGAGAATATATGCTTTCTCAAAAGGTTAAGTATTGGTTAGCGTGTCATGCTTGCCATTAATTAGAAAGTTGGTGCTTGAGATTAAGTCATTGGTATGAAAGTGATCAAGTCAAGTTTAGACATGGCCTTTGGTGGAAAGGTTGGCCTCAAATGTTAGATAGAGGTTGGATCTAGAGAGAGAGAAGGTGGTATGGTGTGCGGTAGGTGGCGTATTATTAGGAATAAAAATATTTTTGATTCTTGACATGTAGGTTGAAAACACGTGGATAGCTGAATAAAGAAATGATATGAGAGAAAATAAGAGAAGATAATAAAAAAGAAAAAGGTTGAGAGGTAAGGAAAATGAGAAGGAGAGCTCGTCAACCAAAGATGATTCCCCGTATCATCATCATCATCATCATCATCATCATTTGCCCTCAAAGTCTTTTAAACAAATATGTTAGAAAGACTTTGACCAAAATTAGGCTCTAAGTCTTTTAAACAAATATGTTTGGAAGACTTTGACCAAAATTAGAGGAGAAAATACTTATATTACCTTCTTAGCTATGTGGCATGAAAATGTTATCTTTGGCTTTTATTTACATGCTTGTATTAGAGTTTTTCTTCAAAAATTTTAGAGAGAGAGAGAGAGGATAGTTTAATTGTCTTGCTTATTAATTGAAGCACTCTAAGCAATAAAAAAAAATATAGTATAAAGATAAATGATATTTATGCATCCATAAATGAATTTTAAAGGAAGTGTCTTATAAGTAGTCACAAAGAATAAAGAAAGATCTTTAATCTTTTATATATATAAGTGGTCGCGAAGACCTGAAGAATGATTTATAATCTTTTTTGGAGATAAGTAGTCACAAAGACCTATAGAATTTTAATAAAGACTTTGAGATTTTATCATAGAAAAACATCACTACTTTATTTGAGAAATTGAAAGGGTAAAGATACAATTTATGGAGATAATTTAGAGTTTATTTGATTTCATATAACTCATCAAGTATATATACTTACTTTCTTTATTCTAGTTACTTTTGTTTTCTTATAAATTATTGGAGGTAAATCCTCGTAATCAATCTTTCTATCTATTTTTTAGTGTGTGGCACTCATCAATGTTATGCAAATTGTCATAGTAAAAAAAATAGCACTTATTAGAGTTTCACATGTTCATGTTATTTTTTATAGTATGAGGATATTACATAATCTTCTTTCCTTGGATAACATCTATCACTTTGGTATGTATAGTGGTTAGAGGTATGGTTAGAAGCTTAAAGAATGTCAAGTGATTACAAATGTATCTATTCGTGCTTCTTTTGAGATTCTCAAGTAGGGAGATTGATGATATTACGAATACTCTGCTATTTGGAAACATAGGTTTCCCTGTCTCGTCATGCTTTCTCCTTCTACTCGAATATGATTCTTCATGGCATGTTTTATATTGACAAGACTTTTCTCATGAACAGTATACATTTGTTCCCATAATAAGTAGTTATAGACTCTATTAATCAGGGCTTTAATGAAAATAAGTTATAGTAGAATTCCACATTAAGCATTTTTCATTTAATCTATGAAGGTATTCTTTAGTACTTTCATCTTCTCATTGAATAATGGCAAAGAGCTCAATCATACTTGTTTTAGCTAGAATAATGGTGTTAAACGAGAGATGAGCTTAACGCAAAGATCATAAAGACCAATATTGGAATCAGGCTCAAGACAATAATGCCACACCCGAGTATACCCTCAGGAGGTCATTAGGAGGATTTTACATATAGCTTCACTCTTTTAGGTCACAAGCTTCATGATACTTCTAATATTTTGGATGTGCTCTGTAAGATCTATAATACCATCATAGTTGTACAATTTGGTCTCTTCATAAACATAATCTCGGAGAGGTGAGTGTGTTCTGTAACAAAATAAAGAGTCTTCTACCTAGTAAGAATTGTGTTCATTCTTATTCTTAAGAATTGGTGCAGTCTCACATCGAAGTCTTTTACAACATAGAGCATATGAGCAAAACTTAAAATAAAGATTAATGGTGATAGTCGTGCTTATGGTTCGTACTTATTAAAGAGTGTTCTTCATAGTGAGAATGACTCTGCATAGAGCTGGAGTGTTGTGTCTACTTTGCATATTGTTTTTTCATGTCTTTTAATGGAATTGAAGTTGTCTTTATGCATTTGGTGCATGTAATAAAGTTGTGTTGCATTTCTTGTTGATGAAATAAGAGAGTGTGAAGCTATTCTTATATGGCTCAAATAACATTGTTAAGCACTTGTATTTAATGAATTAGTTGATTGAAATTTAGAGGAGATAGAGTTCATGTGATGAGGAGATTAATTACTCTTTCCTATCCTAGAGTTTTTCAGCAATGGAAAGAATAAGGAGTGAAAGGGAATAAACTAGCTTTTGTCAGTTTTTATAGACGACGTTAATGATGAAGTTGTGAAAAACTTCAAACTATATTTATGCTTTTTAAGGTTGTGACCTAGGATGAGGTAACTGGTCTTGACTTTGTCCAGTGGGTGTTCATTTGAAAAACAAGTCCCTTGTCAAAATAGAGACCATTTAATGCATAAGTTGGTAAATATATGAGGAGTAAAATATGTGTGAAAAAAATATATATGAAATAGAAAAGTAAAGGTGTGTTGGACATGCAAGTAATGGAGTCAAATTAGCTTTAGTTTACCCTTTTTTTACTTAATGACTTGTGGTATTTATAGATACCATAAGTTATATAAACTTATATGATAAAGACGAAAAAATGATGGAGAATATATGACTTCCTATAAGATTGAGTAATGGTTGGTGTATCACACTTGTTATTAGTGGATAAGTTTTTTGCTTAAGAACAAGTCATTATTGGTAATGATGGTTAAGCCAACTTAAGAATAGTCTTTAATGAAAAGGTTGGCCTCAGAAGTTAGAGAGATATTGTTTATTGATGAATGAGGGTTGTGTGGTGTAACACCTTTTAAATTCTTAATTATATAAATTTTTCATAAGCAGCTGCGTCGGAGTTAAAAATTAACAATCAGTTTGAAATTGGTTCAAGGATGTTTATTTGCCTACAATTGAAACTTAGAGATGGGAAAAGCCCTTAATGGTTCTTTTGATGCTGGGCTACTTGAATTTGGGTTGATATGCAAATAAGTGAAGGAATTGATGCTGTTTATGGTCAGAATAGCAAATGAATTTGAACCCGAATTTGAAGTCATCCATTGCATGTGAAAACAAGATTAATCTAGGTGGATTTCAAGTTCAGAACATGTTCTTTCTAGATTGTCCAACCATGATTGCATTGGACTTTTGTGTAAGAAGATATGGTTGTTTTAAATTTGGTCTGTTTATATTAGAAAGGTCAAAAAACGTGTGCTAGTTAATTTGTCTAGGTTAGTTTGTCAAAGTCTATTTTTTGGGCTTGACTTCTGCCATGTTAAATTTTTCCTAACTTTGGAGGGATGTTCCAGTTATAAATATAGTATCAGAATATGTAATAAAACACTTTTGGCCAATATTTGAAACTTAATTCACAGAATTACGAGTTGTTCTTCCAAATTGATTTTGTGAAGAACCCTACCTGACTTATCACTCTTCAATCACAAAGAGTGTGGCGTCGAAATCCTAGATTGATCTTTGTGGCGTCCAGATCGACTTATCAAAGTATCATTCTAGTCTATCCCCCATCTTATTTACCTTAAAATCACTATAATCCAGCCTAAACACCAAAAGAAAGACAACACAACCAGACCCATCCTTCATCCATTTTCATTAGATTCATTGTTGCTGATTTTTGAATCATTCACGGCACATCAGCTTTGAACTCAAGAAAAACTGGGTAATTTTTTTAAACAAATATCCTACTAGAATTTCAGCAGAATATAGAAAACGTGAGTTTTTCAACTTTAATAAAGTTCTACCTAATCTATAACAACAAAAAAAAGTGCAGCTTCAACTGAGGAATTACTCCTATCTTGGATGAGATGAACTTGTAAGCTAACATACATGATAAAATTCACATATCAAGATTATACATTTAAATCATAATAACAGGAGGTGTAAATTATTGTTTCTCATTAAATTAGTTAAACAATGTTTTTCTTTTCGTTAAATCCTCACACACGAGCTTAATTATCGATATCAGCCACCTTGATATTCTTTACCACCTATAACCTGGTTCAACCACTTATTATTGATATTGATTTCAAATTAATATCATTAGTCATCAGCACAAAAACAACTAATCAAGGTTTTTCCAATACCAATTACCCAGGTATCATTAGCTTCCAATCCTTAGATAGTTAATCAATTTTTTTATTATGTCAACACCAGTGTAACCTAACTTGTGTCATTAGTCTCCATAGCATGGAATGGCTAATCAATTTCATGTTAATGTCAATATCAACGTGATCCCGTTGATATCATTAGCCCCCATCATAAAAAAAATATTTTCTTTTCTTAACAACATAACAATTACTAATTATCTTGACTAAAGAATTTATTACAACACTTCAAATTAATTTTAAAATTTCACCTTACATTTGAGACCTTTCATGGCTTGGCCACATTTTAATAAATTAGTTTCCTGCAAGAATTTAGTTTCTACATTAATCTTTACATTTCAACTCAACAAGAAGTCATATTCACTATTCATAATAATACAATTTATTATCTGGTTCCTTAAATTATTCATTATACTAAATGACATAAACATGTAATAACACAGTCTTTCCAACTTCAATCTCTACTTGTGTTTCATTCTTTATACCTCTTCCTCGAGGTTATACACACACACATAATGAAATATTCTACTTCTTAGGGTAACTTCACCATCTACTTGAAGGTATCATTAATTTTAATAGTTATTTAAAATTTAATCCTTTAAATCTCACTTTTCATTTTATCAATTTATGTAATGAACCTTAATTTATATTCTAATTTTTGACAAGCATCGATTCAGAGACGTAGCCCTAGCATGTAAAGATAACCATATTAGTTCACTTTGCGAACTTATCATCATGGTAAATACTGTACAATTATAAAATTTATTCATTTCAATAACATTTTGGCAGCATTTTCTCTATACAGAACACTACTCAAATTTAATTTTCTTATATTTAATCTTTTAGGAAGCAAAGTATACATATTCCATTCAAAACATTCAAAGTGGTCTCAGGCTTACCTCCCGTCCAAATACATACTTAAATCTAGATTTTCTTTTTTTTCGCAATGCACTCTCCACACAATTCATACAATACATTAGCATTACATAACCAACAAATTGAGGAAAATCAAAAAAGCATTTTTAAGGATCAACTTACTTAAAGATTACATTAATTAATTTTAATATTTGAAAGTTTACATGCCAAAAACTCTTCATTTCCTAGACAACCTATATAAGTAAATGAAGATAGGATGATCCAAGGACTACTGAGGAGGTGCATGAGAAGTACTTGTAAAACACTATTAAATTACGAAATATAAGTATGCATGTGCTATTATAATTAAACCTTTAATACATTTTAATCTCCTCAATTTCTGCTATTTATATCGACAAACAAATCTATTCCTCCTTACCATTCACAATATACAATCCTTATTTCTACTTGCTACCCTTAATCTTCTTCAGACATGAAAAATAATCAGCATTTCAAAAAATATTGGATTCAATTTATATAAGATCTTTATTCTAATAACATATATTATCGATCTTCACAAAATTTATGATAACCTTCTTGAAGGCAATTTAATCTTTAAGATCTTAATGTCTTACCCTAAAAACAAATAAATCCTTATAATGTATAATCCCGCCCCCAAAGGAAATTCAATTCTCAAAATTTATTATCCCACCCCGAAGATAATTAAGTTCTTTCAATGTCAACTTGTATTACTTTAGAACTAATAATTAATATGTAAACAATAACTTTCCATCAATTTAAAAAAAAAATAAAAACAAAAAACAATAGCATTCAATAACTAGGGATGAGCCCTAAACTAGAGCTCCTATGGTGTGTGCTTCGAAGAGAACCAGCTCCATGACGAACCTCCTTCCAAAACCTCAAGATTCAACCAATCAATAACCATTTTGTCATTTAAACCTTTCTGAACATTAATCATTAATTGAGATATTTCTTTATGCTTGATATAAACTTTACATTTTTATGTTCCAATTATTTTCATGTACTTATCTTTTTTCCAATACAACCAAAACATCAACATCCATTTTATTTTAATTCAATATAATTAATTTTCTTTAACCAATTTACTTATATACCATCATCTTCCTTCCAACACACCAAGATAATAACATTTATTTTTAACTAAATTGTAACAAATCTGTCTTAACTAATTTACTTGCATCTAGTATAACCCAAATTGATTTCATTTCTAACCTTAAAATAGTATATTTACATTGCTAGAGAGTTCAGATTCTTCATTTTCTTTCACACCTGATCGGCTCCATGCATAACTTAAAAACCCATATTCTATTTGTAATTTTTTTTCTTTTATTTTTATTTTTAGCTATTTTATGTGAACAAAAATGAGTTTACCCACACACCATTATTTCTTTTCTACATTAACTCAAAATAAACTCTAATTTGTAATAAAATTAGGGATTTCCACCCCTTATCAAAACTTTATAACTTAAAAAAAATTAAATCAAGTAATTACCTTACCACAATCAATTTTAACAAATTTATTTTGTTCCTTGCACCATTTCTTCCCAAAAATTTTCTCCTTGCTCTTTCAAAATTATTCTCTCTCTCTATCTTATTGTCAATGTTTCTTTCTCTCTCTGTAGAACTCACTTAGCTGTTTAATCTTATCTAAAGCTTTCTTAAACCTTCTTAGCCATTTTTTGTTGATTTAAAAGAATAAAAGAAATGAAGAGAAATTGAACAAGCTCCCTCTTATTTCTTTATTTCCAAGCGGCCTTGCAACATAAAAAAAAGGAGGGGTTGTTTTTGTTCAATTTACAAAAACACTCCTCTCTCTTATTAATTTAACATATGGAAATGAAGAGAAATTGAACATGTTCCCTCATGTTTCTTTAATTCCAGTCAGCCTTGCAACATAAAAAAAGAGAGGGGTTGTTTTTGTTCAATTTACAAAAAACTCCCCTCTTATATTAATTTCATATTTGGCCCAAATAAATTTATAATCGCAAGCATTTTTACTTGTCATTTTTCTATTATCGTTCATCCGTGTTTTCTCACAATGTGTACTAGAATTCCACATTTTAGTTAAATATTAAATCTTAATTCTTTATCCCTTGAATTAAAATTTTCCTCATTAAATTCACAGGTTCATGTGTGTGTGTGTGTGTGTATATATATATATATGTATGTATATATATAAACCCCAACCTAAAAGAATCATTCCCCTTTATAAAATTTCATCCGTAAAATTTAAATTCATATCGTTAATTTGAAACAAATGAGGGTGTCTCTTCCTCATCTTGTCTTTCATTTCCCAAGTTTCCTCTTCGATCTGGGAATTTTTCCATGGAATATTTACCAAAGGAACACCTTCCTTTATTTCGTAGTTCACTTTTGCTTCGATGTACAATATTTATTGGTTTCATCACTAGAGTTAGATCCTTTCTAATTTCCAATGGTATCGGTTGTAGAACTCATGTCAAGTCCAACTTGGCTTTTTGAAGCAGTGACATATGAAATATATCATGCATTCTAGACAGATAAAGGGTAATACCAACTTGTAAGCTACAGATCCGATTCTCTTGATAAGTTCAAAATGCCCACTATACCTAGGCAATAGCTTTCCTTTCTTCCCAGAATGGATCGTGTTCTTTCAGGTGCAACCTTTAAAAACACTTGGTCTTTTTCTTTGAATTCTAATGGTCTCCTTTGGTTATCAACATAACTTTTATGTCTATCTTGTGCCTCCTTCATCTTTTCCCTAATCAATTTCACCTTGTCAATTGTCATTTGAATTAATTTTAATCCCATTAGTTTTCTTTCACCCACTTTTTCCTAACAAAGTGGAGTACAAAATCTTCTCCTATATAATGTTTCAAAAGGTGTCATACCTATGGTTGCCTAATAGTTGTTAGTATAAGTAAATCCCACCAACAGTAAGTGATCCTCTTAGTTCCCTTCAAAATCTAGCACACAAGATCTTAACAAATCCTTTAAAATCTATATAGTTCTTTCAGATTGTCCGTCCATTTGAGGATGGAAAGTTTTACTCAATTTTAATCTCGTTTTCAAAATACTTTGTATGCTTGGCCATAATTGAGAAGTAAAGTAGGGGTCCTAATTAAAGACAATAGATACCAACACTTTATTCAAATGGGGTTCCATGTTGGTCGACCTTTCCTAATTTACCACAACCTCCTCCTTCATAGGACCCACACAAATCCCTCCTACTGATATTACATGTCCTAAAAATACTATTTTTTCCATCCAAAATTCACATTTATCCAACTTCGCATACAATTGATTCTTTGTTAAGGTTTGTAGCACTATCCTTAAATGTTGCTCATGCTTCTCCCGATCCTTGGTGTATACCAGAATATTGATCCAAATATGGTCGAAATACTCGATTCATCAAATCCATAAACATGATTGGGGCATTAGTTAGCCTAAATGGCATCACCAAGAATTTATAATGCCTATACCGGATCCTAAAAGTAGTTTTTAGAACATCTGCCTCCTTTATTCTCAACTGATGATATAACAATCTTAAGTTAATCATAGATAACACCCTTACTCCATTTCAACTGATTAAACAAATTATCAATCTATTAAAGCGGGTATTTATTCTTTACAATCACCCGATTCAACTATCTATAATCGATGCATTGTTAAAGAGTTCCATCATTCTTCCAGGTCAGGGTTTACAATTTATGCACCAGGCTTTTAGGTATCATCCTTTTATTTTGTGTTAGTTCAGATCATTATGCTGAAATCCTTAGCTTAACTTACAATTCCCTCATTTACTTTTTCATAACATTCTAAAGAATAACTAGTTTACTTGCCACTGAATACCACGTATCTAGTGTATACAAAATTTTAAATGTGGTAATTCATTTTTCTTAGATTTAAAATATTATAACACATTATTTATGTGCATCTTTAATTTTTGAAGCAAGCCCTCCACGCTCATATACATTAGACAGAACAATTGGTAATTATTGTTGTACGCGGTCTCATTATTGCTATTAGAATCTCATTACACTGTTATAATTGCCACGAAATTCATATCATGTCAGCAATAACACAACCCCTTAATACAATATATTTACATTATTAATCATAATTTCTTTGACATCTTGCATGTGCATAGTACATGATTTTCAAATTATATCAATTACAATTTATCTAAATAATTCAAAATACAAAATACATACACTATTAAATTCCTCAGTTATACAACACCCATTATGGTCAATGAACTTTTATTCTTACTTCCCAGACAATGTAGTCTTCATCTCCATCCTTCACAAGGATTAGATTTTCATCAATTTAATTTTATTAATTCAACAATCCATAACATAAAAACAATTTACCACTTTTGTTTAACAGTTGGGTTTCATCCAACATTTCATTTATAGTCCGATAAGTCGGTCATCTAGGTAATACTAACTTCACATAAGTCAATTCAATCAAATCACATACCCGGTTATCAAACAAACTAATGTCACCAACCCATTATCGGGCACTAGCCACATTACCGGGTAACTAGTTTCTTTGTCCATTATCGGACACTAATCTCATTACCGGTTAACTAGTTCCTCGACCTATAACCGGGCATTAACCCTATTACCGAATAACTAGTTCCACCACCTATTACGAGCACTATTATCATTATCGGGTTAGTAGTTCCACACATATTACAATCAAAATAGAAAAATAACACATTTAAAGAATTTAAAGTTACTTGACTTAATAAATTTGTTAAAAAAAAATGTCAAGGTGTCAAGCACCTACCTCGTGCATGTGCTTTAAAAGTGGTCCTCTGCTGCTGCGTGGATCCTGCAGTCTCTCATGTATCGACATGTTTGTAGACCATCACTCCATCTTAGAGGGAAAAAAAACCATCACAATATATTTTTAATCTCTTATATTGACAACTTCATGAACAAGGAGTTACACAAACCCACATTTTCTTCTTGACAAATTAACTTTAGTCAAAAGAACTTATGTAGTTGGCTAGTACATTTTTCTTTTCTTTTTTTATCGCCAATTCATTTCAATTCATTGCTCAATCCCAAACATATAATCTACCATTACTAATTACGAATGTTACTTACACTTTAAGCAAATATTTTTTTCTCTTTATTCTTATGACTTCTATCATTAAAGTCTTACTTCAAGAACAATTCTAGACAACATTAGAAGTTGACTAATTCTAGCCGATTTAACTTAATCACTCCATAACATTGTTTAATATTGTAATCATAACTAAAGTTATAAAACTTGGTTTTGAGTGTGGCTTGCATATTTAGAAAGCTATTATACAAATCTACAATTTTGATGAGGGAAGAAAACTCGGTTTTGCCCTAATACACCTAAAATTGCTTATTTCAGTAACATACACAATTTTTCCAACAAGACTCAGTTTAACCTTCTTCAGTTCTTAACTCATATGTGGGGTTTTATAACATAAAATTAAACGAAATCATTCTTGTTTGAAATTTAACATCCTTAGCTAAAATTTTCATACGGAAACATATTCCAAATTTTATCATTTACTAGTTCTAATTTCAATTGAAATTCAGCTATCTAGATTTCAATTTATCAATTTGATGAACAACCATATATTTTTCATGCAATTTTCACAATTCAAGGCAACCATATTTATTCACTATATCCTTTAACATTATTAAACACAAAATCTCATAGCAATTAACTAATTAAATTCATTTTTTATTTAAAGTGGCAAAATCTTTCTCTCAAAGTACATGCTCGCTTTGTTAAGGTTAACAAGTTCATACATCCCTTATACCCAACATTCTTAACTTCGTATCCTTAGAAGTAGGTTTCAATACTAATAAAATTTAGGATTGAATTCTCCATTCCATGGAGCTTTGGTCGAATGGAGTCCAATAAGAAACAAGGTGATTTCTTTTAACTTTTCCTCAAATTCAAGCATCACTCAATCATTTTTTGTTCTAATTGCACACAATCCCAATCATAAATGGTTATAGCTTAGTCAAATAATCTCACACTTTTGTTTCCTATCTTGGCCAAAACATGCACTAGAAAGGAAACATGAATTTTTCACCAATTTCCCATAATCAACCTATTTATTTTATAAGTAAACCAACACATTTCCATCAAGTTTACACAATAATTCAACCAATTCAGCTCCTCCCCTTCAACTTGCTCCTAGTCTAAAACTTACTAGGTCTAGGTGGAGAATTTTTTTCTTCTAAATTCATGAAATCAACACCTTACCCAAACTAATTCAAGCTTCTTCCACCTATTCCCTCTATCTTTCAATCTTCTTACCCAAACTTATAAATTTAAAAACCCTCTATAAACCACCCAAATCCTCTTCTAATCACTTAATAACATTTTTTTAACCATTCTACATTTTTTTTCCTAGGTGAACTCATCTAAAAGTGGAAAGAAATCATCAAAGAAACCCTAATCCCTTTGAAGAAGTACTCGACGGCCAAGAGAGGAGTATGGCATTTATAAGTCCCATTTATTGTTATTTCAATATTACGGCTCATGTTTCATAAATTCCAAGTATTCCCCACTACATTCCTCATTTTCTTTCCTTTATTCAGCTGGACAACCCTTTTTATAAAAGTAATTTTTTTTATTCTCCTTTTTTCACTAAATATTTGTCTCTTGCATTTTACACATTTGTTGTACTTAAAATGCAATGGCTTTCCTAATCTCCAATCAATCTAAAACTTTAATCCAAAGTTTCATGTGAAATTTTAATTTAATGTGATTGTTAAATTGAAAGCTATGCTTTTTAATATAAAACTGGTTAATTTATGATTTTTCATAAAACAATCTGAATTTTTTTATTTGATCCTCACATTAATCACATGAATTATTCTTATAAGCCCTCAAAATAATTTTATTTCATCAAAATATATTTATTTCATATTTATCTCTTTTTATTTTCTTATCGAGTTTATTATTTTTTCTCGGTAACACTAACGATATGTAATTAATACTTGCACCTTCACTATTGTCTTTTCACTATACTATCATTTCTTATCGTTATTATTTATTACCATATCAATTTTTTGAGATCATTTTCTCTTCTTTTTTTCTTATTCTTCTTTCCATCAAAACATGTTATTGGTTTTTTCCACTGATACATGTTTTTCAAACTAAAATTCATAATCTTTATTTCAACTTCAAAAATACCTTTATATTTATTTATAGAGGTCATCCTCTCCATTTCACATCACATTAATTATTATTTTTGTCATTTGTGTATTTCTTTTAATCCCAAACATCATTTACTCATTAGGACCTCACTATCTTTTATCCTACTTTTATATTAGGGTTTACACATGTGTGTGTTGGGTAGTGTATTTTTTGAAATAAAAATATTTTTAAGGTGTGTGCCTCATAGGTAAGCTAAAAACATGTGGTTAAAAAAATGATAAGATAAAAAAAGAAAGAGAGAGGAGAAAAGAAGGAGAGAGAGCCTGCCTACCTAATCTAAGATTGGCTGAGTAGAGATGTTGTTCTAACTAGTATATATTGGGCTGACTAACAGCTCAGCCAGGGCTAGGATGTTGTTCTAACCAGTATATATAGCTCTGGTTGGGCTATTAGCCAGCCCAATATAAATTGGTTAGAACAACATCCCTACTCAACCTATATATATATATATATATATATATATTCACTCGTAAGAATAATCACTATTTCAAACACTAAAAATTTAAAAGATTAAATAAAATAAAAATTTTAAGAAATAAAGATGAAAATAAAAAAAAATAGAGAGAATTTTTTCTTCTAAATTCATGAATCAACACTTTACCCAAACTAACTTCACATCTATAAGCAACATTCCATCACAAGAGCATTATCCTGAACAACCAGATTTCCTTACATTTAATAACTCATATTTGGATGAGTTCCTTACATTAAATGGATGACAAAACAAGTGAAAATAAAAGACTAATTCAAGTTTCTTCCATCTTTCCCCTTTATCTTTCAATCATCTTATCCAAACTTTCAAATTTAAAAACCATCTTTAAACAACTCAAATCCTCTTCTAATCACTTAATAACCTTTTTTCAACCATTCTAATTTATTTTTTCCTGGATGAACTCATCTAGAAGTGGAAAGAAATCATCAAAGAAACCCTAACCCCTTTGAAGAACTTATCAGCCAAAAAAGGAGTAGGGCATTTATAAATCCCATTTATTGTTATTTGCATATTCAGCCTTATGTTTCATAAATTCCAAGTATTCCCACTACATTTCTTATTTTCTTTCCTTTATTCAGCTGGACAACCCTTTTTATAAAAGTAATTTTGTTTTATTCTCTTTTTTCCACTAAATATGTCTCTTGCATTTTACCCGTTTATTGTACTTAAAATGCAGGGCTTTTCCAATCTCCAATCATTCTAAAATTTTAACCCTGGGTAAAATATTATGTCAGGAGGTTTCATGAGAAATTTTAGTTTAGTTTGATTGTTAGATTGAGAGCTCTGCTTTTTAGTGTAAAACTGGTTAATTTATTATTTTTCATCAAACAATCTGAGTTTCCTTGTTTGATCCTCACATTAATCACATAAATTATTCTTATAAACCCTAAAAATAATTTTCTTTCATCAAAATATATTTATTTCATATTTTTCTCATTTCATTTCCTTATCGAGTTTATTATTGTTTCTCAGTAACGCTAATGATATGTAATTGATGTTTGCACCTTCACTATTGCCTTTTCGCTATACTATCCTTTTTTATCTTTTATTATTAATTACCATATCAATTTTTTGAGATCATTTTCTCTTTTTTTTTATTCTTCTATCCATCAAAACATGTTATTGGTTTTTGCCAACATTACAAATTTTCAAACTAAAATTCATAATCTTTATTTCAACTTCAATAATACATTTATATTTATTCATAAAGGTCATCCTCTCCATTTAACGTCACATTAATTATTATTTTTGTCTTTTATATATTTCTTTTAATCTCAAACTTCCCTTACTCATCAGGGATGTTGTTTTAGCCAATTTCGGTTGGGCTGCCTGACAGCCCAACAAGGGCTACTTCCTTAAATTATTATTATTATTATTATTATTATTATTATATAATTAACTTGTAAGAATAATCAATATTTTAAGCACTAAGAATTTAAAAGATTAAATAAAATAAAATAAAAATTTTAAGAAATAAAGAAAATAAAAAAGGGCCTCACAAGTCACGAATATAAACTCTTATTGCAACCGAATTTGTGTCATTCATTGAAACCTGTAATATACCCAAGCAATTGATGCGAAAGTAATTTTTGGATTTTGAAATATCGCGAGTTCAATCCATATAGAGAGCAAAATTATTTAAATTTCATTAGGCCCATGAGTTGGGGATTTTTTTTTAACAAGCCTATAGCTTTTTTATTCGGCCATTTGGTTTTTTTAGCCATTTATTTATATATATTGGGTTTTTTTTCTAATATTATCCTTTAATATAAAATTTTTATTTTTTTAGGTTTTTATTTTATTTTATTTTTTTCAACTATATATTTTAATATGTGGATTTTATTTAATTTTATCTTTTATTATTATGCTGATGATAAATTAATTTCTATATTTTTTATAATATAATAAAAAAAATACTATTTTCTTATTTTTTTAGTTTTTTTTTTCAATTTCATTCTTTAATTTGAGGTTTTTAATTCACTTGGGTTTTGGACTTTTTTTTGTTATCTTTTATTTTTTCTTTTCAATTTCATCCTTTAAAATGAGATTTTTATTTAATTTTATCATTCAGTATTAGGTTGACTTGTTTCTTTAGACCTACCTAATAAACAAGGTCACGTTGAGATAATTTCATATGATTTAATTTAAAATTCAAACTACATAAATAGTTGAATTGAAATTTTTCAAGTTGAACCGTTACCCAAAGTTTCGTGATAATGTTAAAAAAAAAATGACAATCTAAATATTAGGTTTTTACTTTCAAATTTTTTTTGTCCAACCCGTTAAGAGAGCATGACCAATAAAATAGTATTAACTATTCAAATTCAACCATTCTTTAAAGACCAAAACAATTCTAACGAGAAAAGTATATATTTTGTTTAGAATTAAAAATTGATTTGTTTATATGGCCTCACCTAATGAATCTATATTTTGATGTTAATCACTATATAGTATTTAACTCTACACGCGTAGTGAGTCGGATCAAATTTTTTTAATGAAAGAAAATTGTTCAGGCATTGATAATATATTTCCTAACAAAAATAAATTTATTCAAAAACTCAAAATACGATGTATGATTGGTGATGTTTTTTTAAATATTGATAGAGTAATATATTAAGTATATTTTCTTTTAAATATTGAGATTGCAACATATTGGAACAACTTTAAATTCACTTGTCAAGTTTATGACCTGGCTCATGAGAACATGATAACCCTATAGAAAACAAATCAAGATAAATTATGAAGACTAATTCATAATCAACTCAATACTCAATACTGAAAGACAAGATTGAAAAAAATATTAAACTAAAAAAGAACAAAAAAAAACTATTTGAGTCAATTGAGGTTAACTTGTTAAAATCACAACCTGGATCATGAGATTGGGATAACCTCATAAAAAGTAAATTGAAAAACAATTATGAAGTCAATTTCCAATCAACCTAGTATTGATGGATGAAATCAGGAAAAAAAATCAATTAAAAAAAGGAAAAAAAACAATTCAAGTCAACTTAGGATGACATGTTAAACTCCTAATTTGGGTTATGAGACCTAGACAAATTCATAAAAGGCAAATAAAAAAATTATGAAGTTTCATTTCCAAAAGATCTGAAGCTAAATGTTAACATCGAGAGGAAAAAAAAAATTCATATGATAAGGATAACTTCACAAAAAACAAATTGAAAAAATAATTATGAAGTTCAATTCTCAAACAACTTGATATTGATAGATGAAATTTAAAGAAAAAAACTAAATAAAAAAAAAGATTGAGTTGTTCAAGGGTGAAATTGAATATATATATTCAATTAAAAAGTGACCTAAAAAAGAATGAATAAAATCAATCAAGGTCAACATGTCAAATCTGTGACTTGGGTTATAAAATCGAGATAATTTCATGGAAAACAAATCAAAATAATTATGAAGCTCAATTAAAAAAATCAATTAAAAATAAAGTCAACCTGTCAGACTCGTTGTCTAGATCATGAGATCGAGATAATCTCATAGAAAGCAAAATTAAAAAAACAATTATGAAGTCCAATTCTCAACTAACCCAGTGTTGAAGAATAAAATCAGAAAAAAAAAATCAATTAAAAAAAGAGGCTCATACAAAATAACCTAAACCAATTTAAGTTAACCTAGTGTTGAACTTGTGACTTGAGTCATAAGATTAGGATAAATTCATTGAAAACAAATTAAAAAAATTATAAATCTTTTCTTTCAACAAATTTAGTATTGAAGGCTGAAATCAAAAAGAAAAAAAAAAGATAAATGCATGAGACCAGTACAGAAAAAAATTAAAAAATAAAAAGCATAATTTCCAAAACAACCTATTATGAATGATGAAATTAAAAAAAAATCATGAAGGGTTAAATTAAAAAAAAAAGAAAAATAAGTAGAAAAACACAAAACACTTTTATAATAATTCAACCATACCCATATAACTATGAAATAAGAGAGAGGTAATTTAATTACAATTTGTATAACCTTAATATTATTAATTCAAAAAAAAAACTCACATATCTTACATGACAACAGCATAATTAAAAAAAATGTCTAGAAAGTTTTAAAAAATCCCTAGAGCTTATAAAAAAAGCTTGAGATTTAATACATACTTAGCTTTATGCATGCCCGTTGGGTGGATTGAATATATTTTTTATATAATTTTTTTTCATTAACCTGGTAGCCACCTTTCAAAAAACTAAATAAAAAATTAGCAGTAAAACAATAGCTTAGATCAACGCAAGCCAATAATGTTGCTTGCATATTAATTATGTCATGAACACTTCAATAAGAAATTGCAAAATAAGATTAATTGGGTGATGTATATTCAACACCATGCTTTAAGAGTAAACTTTTAATCAAAATATTCACGAGTCAAATATTGCAATTCGTTGGCGGTTGAAACATCGAAGCTCGTCCAGATGTGTGATGTTGACAAAAAAACTAGGAAAGAAAATAACAAAACCTTCATCATATCATGCAGAAGGCTCAATATTTAAGTTCTCTTTGTCGAGGCTTCATTGTGAAAGTACTTTATTATTATTATTATTATTATAAGAGTGTGTTTGTCTTTTAGATAGCTTTTATAGTTATGGTTTTAAAAAAAATAAATTTAAAAAAAGTATGATTAACTAAGGTTAGTTGAATTTAGATACGTGTTTGGTAAAAATTATGGTTGAAGTTTATGTGCATCAAAAAACATGTATAAAATGTTTGGTAGTTGTGTGGCTGCGGTTCCTTTTCAAAGTGTTTTTTACTTGGAAATGCATTAAAATAATGTATTTTTATTTTTAAATAATTATTTTTGATATCAGCGCATCAAAATGATCTAAAAACACCAAAAAATATTAATTTAAAGTAAAGAAAAAAATAAAATATTATCAAATTTTTTCAAATGCGCTTTTGAAACGCACAAACAAACAGTGTTTTACGAAACTCAGTTAAAAAAACATGTAAAAACTGCTTCACGAAAACTGTGTTTCAAACTCAATTTTTTAGTAGATCCTGCAGTATAAAACACAGTTTTTATAGTTACCAAACACCTTGCTGTATTTTTTGCACCGCAAACGTAAAAGCAGGTGCAAAACAAACACAACCTTAATCACCACACCGTATATAGACCTCTGCCAAATTCTTTTCTTTTTAGAATTGTGCCAAATACATTTTAAATACATTCCAATGAGAGATACTTTAGATTCAAATATTGTGTTTCCTCTCGCATTTTATTGCAAACTTATTCTGTGAATTTTTTTATTATTATTACTGAGTTTTGATGTCTTTGTTATCAACCATTTCTTATTGGTAAAATTTTCTAATGATAAATTTTTATTTTCTCACATCTTCGACAATATATTTTATCACCATATTGCTTCATATCTCATTTGCTTCTTTGTAGCTACAATATACATCAAATAACTTATTAGAGAGAGTGTTTAAAACGAAGTGTCTACAAACCTTGTTCACGTGCCTTCATACTTCGGCATTGTCATTGGTCTTGAGATTAATAAGAACCTAAACAACTCCATGCATGTCAAGGACACCAAAGATCCTCTCTTTTCCAATAACAAATTTTTTATTCTCCACATCTTCAGCAGTATATTTATATTGCTCCATATCTTATTTGCTTCCTTGTAACTGCAATATACATCAAATAACTAATTGGAGAGAGTGCTTAAAATGAAGTGTCTACAAACCTTGTTCACATGCATCTATACTTTGGCATTGTCATTGGTCTTGAGATTGGTAAAAACCCAAGCAACTCCATACATTTCAAGGACACCAAATATCATCTCTTTTCCAATGACAAATTTTTGGTTTCCCACATCTTCGACAATATACTTTGTCACCATATTGCTCCATATCTTCTTTGCTTTCTTATAGTTGCAATATACATCAAAAAAATGATTAGAAAGAGTGCTTAAAATGGAGTGTCTATAAACCTTATTCTCATAAGTCTATGCTTCGGCATTGTCACTGGTTTTAGGATCGGTAAGAACCCAAACAACTCCATACATGTCAAGGACACTAAAGATCCTCTCTTGCCACCTTTTAAAGTGTGCTCCGGCAAAAACCTCGAAAATGACACAAGTGGAGGAACAACATAAAAGGATTATATGAGGCATGACAACAATAGAAATCTCAATAGCAGCAACGTTGTTAGTAGCAGTGTTGTCGGCAGTAGTGTTTATGCCCATGTTTAAAATATCCTTAATATTGTTGAATAAAATATGATGAAGAGCATAACAAAAAAAAAAAAAAACCCGAGGCGTATATAGACATTATTCTTAAGGATATTTTCTCAACACAAGGTTATTTGCTAAAAATTTTCAATAATACATTTTTGTTTTCTCACATCTTCGACAATATACTTTATCGCCGTATTATTCAATATATCCTTTTCTTCCTTGTACCTGCAATATATATCAACTAACTAATTGGAGAGAGTGTTTAAAATGAAGTGTCTACAAACTTTGTTCTCATGCGTCCATGCTTTAACATTGTCACTAGTCTTGGGATCGGTAAGAACCCAAGCAACTTCATGAATGTCAAGGACACCAAAGATCCTCTCTTTTATAATTTCAGTTTAAGGGCCAAAAACAAACTATTACAAGAGACAAAAGATTTAGAAAGTATAAATGTTGCCTTGCATGCAGGGGTGGCAATTAGAGGTTTTCCTCTTGCTCAACTCAACCTTATGCACGCGAGCCCACTACCCGTTTCTTGTTGGTTACTATCTCATATCAAAGTTCACTATATAAACATTAAATGAATGTCTTATTCTTCCAATGTGAGATAGGAAGTCCTATATATACTCTATGTTTATAAAAAATAAATTGTATTTTTTCAATGTGGGATAAAAATCTTTTGAAATAGTCTTCATTATTTACAACACCTGTTTGAGCCGGTTTTGTTATTTTCCCTTGATTTTTCTGGATTTATTATTTTATATTGGATTTTATGTTATTTTCCTTGTGTTTTTAGGATTCTAATTTTGTTTTCTAGTTTAGATCAATTTGTATAGCTTGTAAAAGACATTGTAACCCTTTTTAGAAGTCAAATTTGGTCATAATAATATTTCATAAATAAAATAAAGTTTTAAGGTTATTTATGTTTTAATCATGTGTTTGTTTGACATTGCAGTCCAACCGTGTTTTGGAACATTTTTAAATATTTTTAGCTTTAAATTATTATATTTTTATGTATTTGAATTATCTTGATGTGTTGATATCAAAAATAGATTTTTTAAATAATAATAATAATAATAATAATAATAATAATAATAATAATAATAATAATAATAATACATTTCTATTTTCCCAAACAATAGGGCTTCGTTTGTTTGATGGAAAGTGATTTCCTGAAAATCACTTTCCAAACTTTCTTG
>Ga0325414_1000380_pt1 | contig 35022 bp, 12 predicted proteins | sample PopdelMetagenome_8_FD_206183 | JGI IMG/M metagenome (GOLD analysis project Ga0325414, IMG submission 206183) | Populus deltoides microbial communities from Bellville, Georgia, United States - Leaf-PdKOR-R3 | ecosystem: Host-associated > Plants > Phyllosphere > Phylloplane/Leaf | place: USA... | reverse complement strand
GGAAGTATCTTTGGTTCATTATTTTCTACCATGGCAGAACAATCCCTATCTGCGTATCCTTACCAGTTGTACTGCTGTTTTGCTAATTAAGTAAAGCCTAAATACTATGTGAATGCAATTCTTTCTAGTGTATGAGGCTGTGGAAAATAGGACATAGGTTGCGTGGCAGTTCACCATTTTACAGCTGCATGTCAGTTTATCTCTGTGGTCAATTTCTTTGAAGCTGAAAGATGTATGACTAAGTTCTAGACATACAATAAATACCAAAGCATTTCAAAGTGCTGTCCATGTTTGTCTTGTCAAATTTACAACTCATTTTGAATCTCAAATGCTCAAGGTTGTGTCATGAATTCCTCAGCATACTGATGATGTCGTGGTTGAATAAGGAAGAACATAAGGAACTTGGTTTGGGTTCTTGAAGATAACATTTAAGAGTTTTTAAGTTATGTCATTATACGAAGTTTTGTGTTGAAGTTTGAACAAATGGTATGCATGCAGACATTTACATGAAAACAAATGCCAAAGTGTTGAACATTCATGTTATTTTGATTGCACTTATGCATGAAACGGCAGAAGGTTGCTGCTGTGGAATTAGAACATAGGGGGTGTGGTTAGGATGTCATACTTACCTTAACAAGCATGCCAGGTTTGGGAGGGGGTACGGACAGAGTTGAACAAGTGTAGATTTTGTTTCAATATTTTTTTTCCTCTTTCTGTGCATGTCTGTGTGGTTGGTTGGGGAAGAAATGTTTTAGATATGGATACAAATTGAAAACTGAAACAAAATGAGGGATCCATGGAAAATAAATAAATATTTTATCTTGGAAATCAACCTTGAATCATGTTTTTTTAATTTTCAATTACAATTTGTGGTTGGGAATGGGTGGGCCCTGGGAGGGGGGATTCATTTGTCAAAAAACACTACTTTTGAGCAAGCTTATTATATCCATGATTGAATTCTCTGTAAGTTTTTGGGTTTTTCTTTTGTGTTGGATGGTCTCTTTATCCCATCAACATTGTGGAGTTGGTCTTATTTATTTGTGAGGCGATAAAATTGAGTGTGTGGTTTCCTTTCACTTTTGTTGCGCCACCAATGATAGAATGCCTGTTTCTTGGTATGATCCATTAGGTTTTGTTGTACTCATAAATAATATTCCAGGTACTTGAAAGAAACTAGTCAAAACCCATGCAGTCCATGGTGAGAGTTGAAATGAGGGTAGATTTTGTTGTTTTACTTCCTTTGTTTGCAGAGTGACCTGTGCAAAGCAGAAATAAGATACATATTGTTTTGGATATCAGCCTTAGCATATCTTTGATAACAATGTGTGGTTGGAGTGATGCTCATTGTCAAGGCACTGCTTTTGAGCACGTTTGCCATGTCCATTTAGGTCTATAATAGGTGCTCTTCTCTCTTTATACCTGTGTTTCTTGTAAGTCCGTTATCCCATTACTAGTGTTTTGGAAATCAGCCTTATAAGCGTATCTTTGATAACAATGCGTGGTTGGAGTGATGCTCATTGTCAAGGCACTGCTTTTAAGCAAGTTTGTCATGTCCATTTAGGTCTTTAATAGGTGCTCTTCTCTATTTATACCTGTGTTTCTTGTAAGTCCTTTATCCCATTACTAGTGTTTTGGAAATCAGCCTTATAAGCGTATCTTTGATAACAATGCGTGGTTGGAGTGATGCTCATTGTCAAGGCACTGCTTTTGAGCAAGTTTGTCATGTCCATTTAGGTCTTTAATAGGTGCTCTTCTCTATTTATACCTGTGTTTCTTGTAAGTCCTTTATCCCATTACTAGTGTGGAGTTGACCTTATTAATTTGTTACTCATCGAAAACTGAGGATGTGGGTTTCCCTTGAACTTTGATTTATCACCAATAGTAGGATGGCTGTCTCTTGGTTGGTGCATTATTTTTTTATTCACATACTCAACGAATGATACTCAAGGGACTTGGAAGAAACCAGTAAATACACATGCACTCAATGGAAGGTATTAAAGCCTTTTGCCCCCTAGAGAGCTAGATTAGCATGCAATATACTGAGTTTTATTCCTGAAGTCTTGGCGGTATTAGTTATATCTTTGATCTTAAAAATATTCATGCGAATGTGCTTATATTTGCACTCCTGGACCTTGAGTTTTTACCAGTCAGCTGCAGTTGAGATAGTCCCACCTCTGCTACTTAATAGTAGAGTTCTGTCAGAGGAAAAGCATTGCTTGTTATTTTATTTATCTTGTGCTTAAATATTTTGCAGATCATTGGGGAAATGTCACCAGATCAGAGAAAGGTTCTGCTCTTCTTTTGGACCTCAGTGAAGTATCTACCTGTTGAGGGTTTCCGCGGTCTGGCCTCGCGACTTTACATTTACAAGTCCACAGAGCCTCACAATCACCTCCCTTCATCTCATACATGCTTTTACCGATTGTGTTTCCCACCTTATCCCTCCATGGCTATTATGCAAGATCGCCTCCGTCTCATCACTCAAGAACATGTGGGATGCAGTTTCGGCACCTGGTGATGCCTTGGTTACATCCACTTTAATGTTAAAGGGGTTTTTTTAACTGCACATAGATTTCAAGTCAGTTTGTACAGATAGGTTTATGTTGTCAGTTTTATTAGACTATGTAAGGTCCCGTAGTTAATTTATGTTTCCTCCAGTAAAGTTGAGATGTCATTGTTCTTTTTGTCCAACTGTTAGTATAGGTATAGCATAAATAATGCTGGGGGCTAGAAGGAAGAAAATCCCTATCCTCCCAATGGACTTCCTTCATCAGTAACAGTAGCTGTTTTTTCATGTCATGTAAGTACACAGATTATGCAATGACATCCAAGTTCATAGAAAGGTGATTATTCTCTCTTCTCTCTCTTGCAAGTCCAAAAATGGTGGAAGATTCAAAGGTTTCTCTTTGAGAAAAATCTGTAAGTTATTCTTCCGTTCAGCATCTATATTTGTGCTTTGTATCTGTCGAACTACTCTTCCTGTGCTTCCGATTTTCTCCCCTCGTGTTTTCTTTCCCAAATCAGCTGAGATGGAACAGCGTTAGCTTTCGTCTAATTTGAGCTCTATCAACTTAGGGTTTTATTTTGCTGATGATCCTTTGTGATTCACAGATTATTAGGTCATCTGAAAGGCTATCTTCATCATGTGAAGGCACATGATGGAACAACCTTTTCCCATGAAAGCACCTACAAATATAGGTCCGCTGCACATTCCCACTTTTAGATTCAATCAAGCATCTAGGTTTCTCTCTATCACAACCTGACATTGTCTTTTGCCTTTGTCATGCCTGATCCTATATGAATCTTGTTATGGATTTGCGAGTCGCGCCGGAGTTTTTCTTTGATATGTCATTTCCAATTATTGAATTGCATGATGAAGCTTATCCTACAGGAGTTGAAATTGACTGGTATATTTCTCATCGTTGTGGCACCAAGTTGTTGTCGCCATTCATAGAAGGGACCTGAGCCACCTGACTTTACACATCTTTCCATTGGAAATAAGCCAGTGTAAACTTGTCTTGGCCTTCACAGGTTCAAGTTCACATGCCATGTCATACAAGTGCAATCAAGATTGCCTTTGCTAATTTGTCACGTCGAAAAAAGTAGATTAAAAGGATGGGAAGGATTAATTGGGACCTTGTTTTTTCCTGAAAAACGACTTTGAAAAGCTACAGAAGCTGCTTATTTCATCAAAATTATACCAATAGTTGAGATGTTATGAGAATGGTATAATTTTATTTTTTAGTCGACTTGATTATAGATTATAAATTCATAACCCTAGCTTATTTTTATTTTTTAAATGTTTAGATATATTAAATATAAACTTATAATCTACTGGATTATAGATTATAAGTTCATAACCCTAGCCTCTTCTTATTTTTTGGTGTTTAGATATATACAACATGACTCGAACCTTTTTTAAAGAAGATAGGTTTTATGCCTTCACAAGGCATTGCTTGGTGATGTTTAATAAAAATTTTCAAAGTGTGTTCGAATCAAAGCAAAATTATATTAATGTTTTTTTAGGTGTTTTTTATTTATTTTAATAACATACAACTACTAGAAAAATACTTTAAAAAACAATAATTTATTGATTTTCAATACAAAGGGTACTTTAGAAAAGCTTTTCCAACTGAATCACCAAATACACACAGCAAATCTTGTCACTTCCACAGCTAGGAAGAACATCCCAATTGATTTGGCAACATGTTCTACTCAACTCTCCATGTTTCCTCCATGAGAAGGATTGGATCCCAACTGGCCTGGAAATCTACTGCTGCAAACAGATACTGAGGGATGATTCACACCTACATTCAAGATCTATGCATTGGACTTTATACTAAAACCTTGGGAAGCCATATTTTTCAATAAATAGAAGCATAGAAAAATAGCAATAGCAAGTGCTCATCAACTAAACATAAATTATAATTTTTATTATCAAGCCTAGAGATCACATCATCACACCATTTCAAAACCAATAGAACCTATTGGAACCCACATAGATCCAAGCCCATGCCATAATCATGAGTCATGGCTCATGACCCTTACACTTCAATAGCGACCATCCTTGTTGTGTATTCTGACCTGGGCTGGCAACCTGATGCGGATCCAAGTGCTTAATATTGACTCTGCAGCTTCCACATCCCATAATCCCACCCAAAACCCTTTTCTTTAGCCATAATCATAAATCAATAAAGAGAGAAATGAAACAAAACAGAAACCTCATGAGGACTTTGACAATGCAACCTAACAGAAACAAAGACCCCAACCAGTACTATCATTCACTTCATAGAATCTATTCACTCAGTGATCTCCACTGGAACTTCTGTGCTGGTTGTCTCTGCAGCTGGTGCTTCAGCTGGCTTCTCTTCTTCTGCTGGCTTCTCTTCCTCAACAGGAGCTGGTGCTGCCTCCTCCTTGGTCTCTTCTTTGGGCTCCTCAGTAACAGTTTCTGCAGGAGTCTCCTCAGGAGTTTCTTCTACTGCTGGAGCTGCAACCTCTTCAGGCTCAGCTTTTGCTGGTTCTTCAACAACCTCCTTGGTTTCAACCTCAACTGCAGGTTCAGCTTCAGGTTCAGCGGCCGGGGCAACAGCGGGTGCTGCTTCTGTTGGTTCTTCGGCTACTGGCTCAGAGGCGGGTGGTGCAGTTTCCGTGGTTGTCTCCTCGGTCTTGGTCACCTCAGGTACCTCAGTCTCTGGAATTGCTGGAGCAGCTGCAACCTGCAACAATAAGCATACTGATATTTATCCCAAAATGTATAATCCAATGGAAGAAAGATAGAAGAAGGGTTCTTTAAGATTCATTTTTTCTTAATCATCTGCTCATCCATTCTATCTACAGAAGTAGTTTCCTTTAACAACAAAAGCTTAGAATATGTAGAATTCTTGCTAGAACATAAAGAAACCTGTAGGTTGATCAAGAAAAGAAGTTGCAATAAACTGTAAGATTGAATCCTCTCCATCGCAATCCTCGTATAAACAGAAGGATCGGATGAAATCTAGCATAGACGATATTGGATTGATCTATCACTTGAGCTAGAGGTAGAAATTTGATCATCATCAATATAACAAGATCAGGTTATGAAACTTATTTGATCATAAAAGTAGTAAACAACAAATTATAACTTGATCAGTAAGATAATATTATACAAAAGGGCTAATCAATTAATACAAGTTGATGAATATCAGGTATTATTGTAAAACTAAAATGAGACTGAGTGATATATCACTTGAGCAAGATCAAGATATTGGGTTGTAATAGCATTCCACTAAGAAATATTTTAGAAGAGATTTTTACCTCAACAGTAGCCATTTGGTTAAAAGCTAACAGGATTTGAAGAAAGATTGGAGAAAAGGAGGAAGGAGGGTTGGTGCAGGCACAAGAGAAAGATGCTTGTGAGCCAGTGAAGTGAAGAGATGATCAATGAGAGAGCTATTTATAGAGAGTGAAATGCATAGACTAATAAGAGAATGAGAGCATGAGATCGTAGGGAGCATGCTCACTTGAAGAATCTTTCAACATAGACACCTCATATTGCTGTCAAGACACTGTAGCATGTCTTGCTAGTTGTCAATATTTTATTTCTTTTTTAATTTTGAGATAAGGATTTTTTTTTATATATGATTTTAATAGCTAGGATTGACAAATACTTGATCCAACAATGAATTGGCAATGCCATATGGTGGAGGCCATTTCTCATATCAGCATCATATCTTTCTTTTGAGTGGGTTCCTATGTGTATATATTTTTTTTTTTTCCGGTAGGGCATAATGTAGGTTAATTACTGCTTAAATCTTCATATGATGCATTCATGTTTCTGTATAGGATTTCTATTTGATCTTCTGTTAATTGGTAATATTCTAATTAACCTTGCTTTTTTTTTTTAATCTTTTGATATTTTAGTGGAATATCCACTAATAAATCTTGTCGATATCTATATCGATAAGAATTTATGTTGTTTTTCTTTTTAATTTATAATTTTTGGATTCATATTTATATTCGATCCATTATATTCATGTACAAATATTCAATATCAGACCCAAATATTCTAGGATAAAATCAAAGATTTTTATATAATATTTATTTGTCTCTCATCTTAAAAAATTAGAAATCAAATCCCACTTTTTCTATATATATAATGCAAAGAAGGTGCAAGATTCTACCAAAAAATATTAAAAAATAAAAAAATAATAATCAAATAAACTCTGTAATTATTGAAAAAAAAATGGTGCATACACTGTTGCAAACCCTAAAAAAGACAGAAATGGTGTCTCATCCAAGAATCAAGGCTCCTTAGTGCTAATCTTCATGATAATCAAAACCAGTGGCGTACAAGTAATGACAAATTTATTTCATATTTTGACATAATCACATGCCAAGCAATATATTTGTATGTACTAATGGAGTACAAAAATAGTTTTGCCATTTGAGAACATCAAGATCTTCAGCCTCCACGTTATAGCTGAATGCAGATCTTGTCCATAATTGTTTTGTTTAATTATTCCCAATTATTCTAATTAAGGAAACTTAAAGAGACGAGTTTTAATTTAATTTTTTTTATTAATTTTTTTTTTTTTTGCATATATAGATTGGAGTGAGGATTTGGGAATTAGCTGGGATAATATTGATGCATGCATGATGTTTTTCAGTCGAACCCTAATTATGCTTACCTTTTATTTTATCATTTCAGCATTTTGGATTCAAATTTATATGAAGGTTATAAGGGAAAAAAACTATCAAAAATTTAAATATATATGAATGATGTGTTTAAAAATTGATAGAAAAATAACTTAATCTTGACATATTAAAACTAACTTGAAATACTTTTATAATGAAAACAAATATATATATATATATATATGATTCTTTTAAATCACTTTTAGTATAGATATAAGTTATTATATAGAAATTAATGAGAATTTTTTTGTTTAAGAGTAAGGAACATCTTCAAACAAGTTTCTGTATCAATCAGAATATCTTCATTTCTAAATTAAAAATATTAAAATAATATTTTTTTAATTTAAAAATATGAATGTAACCACAGTCATACCTGTATTTCCAAACATATTAAATATTATTCTTAAATTTTAAAAACTCACATTTTATATCAATTTAATTCTAACAACAAGTTATATTAAAAAAACACGTACGGGCACAATTATATCCTTGTTTCTAAACTAAAAACATTAAAATGATATTTTTTATTTAAAAATAAAAATACAACAGTAGTCATGCTTTTGTTACCAAACAGATTCTAAATATTATTCTTATACAATTTAAAAAAACATACCTCATATGTTAATGTGATTCGTTGAAAAAAGTTATGGTGCACTTTTCTCTAAAATAATATTCAACAAATATTAATTATAAAGGGTGTAATTTAACTGGTCAGACTTTAAGTTTACTTATCAGAGATTACCAATTTGAGTGCCACAAATCTCTGTACTACTAGAGGTTTAAATGATCGTTAACTTTAAGGTCTTGAGAAATTAATTAAGATACGCGTAAGGTAACCCGGATACTTAAAATTAACAATATATATATATATATATATATATATATATATATATATATATATATTAAACAAATATTTGCGGCAGCTTTGGTATCTACACATATAATGATAGTATTAGGGCAAAGAAAGGCTAATTGAAGGCACTTTTAGGGCATGAAAACACTAATTAAGGGCCTGCCTTTTACTGTTGTGGTCAAATAATTTGCCATTTTTAAGGTTTTTCACTTTTTCACTTTCCACAAACCACAAACATTTTCATATTTTAGTATCGACGTGGAGCCCAGCAAAAGCCAGCAATGGTGTCTAGGCCGGTGCCTGAAGTGGGGCCTTCAATCACCGGCTATGATCATTACCATCCAAATGACTCCTGTTGGATGGCCCCCACAACAAAAATTGAAACAATTTTGGTGCCATGGTTTTTTTCTTTTCATGGTAATGTTCTCAGCTTGTTTTTATATATTAATTTCATTTTACTTTACGTTCTTAATTAGATTAAATCAAGTTTTTCTTACTGATATTAAGATTTCGTACAGCTTAAGGATTCATAATAAAAAAAAAATTATTATTGATCACAAAAAAACATGTCAAGATCTCGACCGTATATATAAATAACCTTATGGTTTCATTTTCAGTATGATTTGATTGAAATTAAGAGATTGATGGAGATTTAACCTTTTTTTTAAAAAAAAAAAAAAAGAGAGAGAGAGATTTGAATTATAGTACCAGAAAGAAGTACCATGGACCATGATTTTGCTTTCTTTTTTTATTTTTTCCTACTTTATATATATAGCCTTGGAAACCGACCTTCCTAAAGATGGAGCTTTTGGTGGGCCAACGTCTACATGCTTCCAGGTAGGACTCTCGTGATGTTGGGACCCACTTTCAGCCGTCTGATTTGCCACGCTTGATCACAGTCATTCATCTGATCATGTCTTCGTACAATGCCATCTCATTTCTCCGACTCCGACACCACCAAAAAAAAAAAAAAAACCCTTCCACTCCATGTCTGAAAATATGGTATTTTTTTTTTGAATAGTCAGGTATTGAATTTGTTTTTTTAATGTTCATGAGTTTGAGTTTTTTTGAGAATCATTAAAAGTTTATATGGTTGTTAACTTTAGGGCTTGTGGGATTAATCGAAGTACGCGCAAGTTGATCCGGCCACTCACGTTAATAAATAAAAGAAATTAGGTTAAAAATCTTGTATTTTAATTAATATCATCTACTATATTTATGAAAAAATTATATTAAAAAATGCATTATGGATACATAATTAATCTATCTAAAAAGTAATTAAAAATGTATTTTCTTTTCAATGTTAAAAATATTATAGGTCCATATGTTGATTAAGACAATCTATTATGTTTTTTTTTTTCCAGAAAAAGCTAGACATCCAAAATTCAAAACAACAGGATGAAAAGGTAATTTATCGGTAAAGAAAAAAGAACAAAATGTGCATCGCATCTCAATTTGAATTCATGTACATGCATGTTGATGATCAAGACTTCCAAACTTGTAGTGGTAATTAAAATACCATAAATGTGTTCATAAAAATAAATAAATAAATAAATAAATAGACACACATACATGTAAATGCGAGAAATGATGGACATATATATTTGCACCTTGAAAGGAACATGATACCATCACACCACAACAAGAGGTCCTCTGTCATTATGAGACTTTGCACGACAATCCATTTTGCACCCTATAGAAGAACTTGCATTAAACCACAACTACAATATTAATTACTCAAATTATTATTGAACAACATTCCTCTCATTAATTTAACTTCATTGCTATATATATATATATATATATATATATATATATATATATATATATATATAAATGTTGATAGGAGAAGAAAGCAATCAAAATATAAGAAAGAATAATGTTTGTGGATTCAGCTTTTAATTAAAGAAAAAGAGAAAAAAAGAAAAAAATAATAACTTTTGGCATTTTAAATGTATTTTTAATCGAAAAACAAGTAAAAATTAAATTAGTGTTTTTTTTCAGGAAAAAAAATTGAATACCACTTTAAAAAACAGGTTTATCTACGCAAACAAACACTTGGTGTATAAAACTAATTTAAAAATATATTGGCCCATAAAGAATTTTCTTCTAAAAAGAGAACTACAGATAGGAATGGTGCGTGTGTCATCTTCTCGTTGCCTATACATGGACACTCTGTAAAGTGAGAAAGAAGAGATGGGAGGTTTAAGAGGGATCCTAAATACGTGACCCCATGAGATTATGAGCCGTTGAGCAGGTAGGAACATGGCACATTGGATGGCTTGGCATGGGACAGCGTGGGCTAACCCTAATGGCTTCTACATCAACACCCCAATGGCCATGATTTATAGACTGAGGAAGCTGTGGACTGTGTAGTGAATCATTTAGGTTCTTGACAGATGAACCATTTCTATCAAGCTTTCTGTGGGGGCCATAAAGCAACATTCCTTCGACTATGCTTCTCACCCTTTAAAAGGTCGTCGTCTGCATGTAGGGCACCATCTAGGCTAGGCTAGCATTTGATGCAAAGTTTCTGTAGATATCGGGAGTTACACTGGTATAATATATAGCTGCGTGTTTGCACATCAAAATAATTTTAAATTTTTTTTAGATAAACAGTGTTTCAGCTGTAATTAATACCTAAACACCTGTTGGATTGTTTATACTTTAATGATCATGTATATACAGTATAATCGAAGGTGTAGATCATAGCTTATAGATTTTAGATAAAATCCACAGAAGATGATGTAAACATGAAATAATACTTCTTGAAAGATTAGCTATATATCGGATTTGATCTAACATCATTTGTAGTATCGCATGGCTATGTATTTTCAGCTCTTAAGCCTCTCAACTAGGGATCAGGAATCAAGAACCTAAATAGTATATAAGCTTCGAGTATATCACCTCTCTCAAAAAAAAAAAAAAAAAAAAAAACATTTTCAAAACAAAACCCACTATAAATCTATGAGTTAAAACAATACATTTTAGAAGACCAATTATGTAACGAATTTAAGCCAAGATCATCGTATTATATATGTCTTGTATTTTGGCTGCTAAGATTCCAACAAGGTTGGTGTAAAAGGAGTTTTCAATGCCGCCATATCAGGAAACTTTATAGCAGGAGGTAACATTTTATTGTCATCTAGATTCAGCATGTCAATGTTTTTAAGCATGCATGTAATAAGCATAACACAAGCCCATAACGTGTCCAAGCATGCAAGAGCCAAGAAGCAGCATCTCAGGACGTACAGGTTTGAAGTTTCAAACCTTGCCAGGTTCAGAGACGTACAGTTCTTCCTTCTCTAAAATTCAAATGAAATTTGTAAGCAAATCTTGTAAATGAATCTCATTGATATGAAAGGGAGAGCACAGAGTACAGTGCAGAAATAGATAATTGCTCCTCTAGATATGAAATTTCAGTATTTGGAACTTGAGAGGGAAATCCACTCTGAGGGTGGCCCAGGGACAGCTTTATGCTGCTAAATTTTCTGCTATAACTTAGCAATCCACCTGGTCAATAGAGAAAGTGTTTAACAAAGAAGGGGGGCAGCTCCGACAGGATACATCAATGAAGGTTCGAAGTGACAGAAGTTTCCAACACAGAATGTCAGCTTAAGCTGAATCTGTTTATCTTTTCAATCTTGTAAAGTTCCCACCATATATGATGGCTATCAAGTAATAATGCAATTTACTGTAAACCCTGGAGAAAAAGAAACAAACACCATAGGATTGCTCAACCCACTAGATAAAGGCATCACTGGTTCGTCCACTCGCAGAAAAAAGAAAGAAAAGATACAAAAATCAAGCATTATCTAAAACCTAGCATCATAACACACTACCTGGTAATTGATTTCATTGTCAAGTCATTAATATGTTTCAAATGTTCTTGGACAGCAAGCTGAAAGATATGCGTTTACAGGGAAAGTATGATATTACCACCAGCAGTGTGGAAAATTTCTCCAATGGTTGTAATAAAATTCGAATTCAATCTAAATGCTACAATGATGGATTCGCTGGTTCTTATAATTGTTAGCCAACGCACTGACAGCGAACAAGCAAAACTCCAGTAAGAATCCATGAAAGAACAAGGAAGCCTTGTTGAGCATAAACCCATTTGGCAGCTGGCACTTGTTGCCGAAGTTCAGCTCACAAGTTTTTTCAACACTGCTTCAGCACGCTGCTCAAATTTTGGTAGGGCCCATTCATGCTGAATTATGTCAAGGCCATCTTTCTCAGCACTCAAGTTCTGAGGAGAATACAGATAGATAAGATTAGTAGTCAATAGTTTTTGCTTAACATTATACGTAAAGATATATACTCACCGAGTTAAAATATGAAAGACAAGTTGTATGGTACAAAATTCTTTCTTGGTACATCTCATACTTGAACCATATATTTAACTGATTACAAGGCAAGGCCAGTGGACATTGTTGCCCATAAAATTGAATTTAGATTTATAAAGTACAAATCAGTCCCAACAATTCCAATCCCTTTGGAAACTGCAATTTATTCACACCTTTCCAGATCTTCCATTACCTGGCTAAAATTCAATTGATGAAAACGGGGATCAAGTATGTTGTCGGGGTCCCATAAGAAAGATTCTCAACAATAAAAAATCAAAACCCTAATCATGCACAAGACATTTCTAAAGTAACAAAGAAAAAGAAGCCAATGCTGTTCAGAAAAGCAGGTTAGTAATTATGGTGACATGCTTAGAAAATTTAAAACAAATTAAAGCAGGCATCATGGAATGCCCCACATGCCTAATCATGTATACCTATGACCATTTCATAAGAGTATCATAACTGCACCACCTGAGGAGCAAAAGAGTGGCCAAGGCTGCAAAATGGACAGTGGAAATGATGGCAGCAGCCATAAGAGAGGCTAGCCAAATAGAGAATGAACATTACAGCGTTGACCTGAACCAAGCAAGGCCTAACTTTATAGTGTTGACCTCATTATTATGCATCAAATCCCACATTACGCTTTCTTTTTGGTGTGTGCAGTGGGGGAAGGTGATTGGGGGTTCTGTAAAGAATCTCCAATGTTATTCTTTTGGCGTTCGCTTCAATTGGTGCAAAATGATAGAGGATCCAGACATGCAGTTATCCAGAACTGACCAAACCCAACCCACAATGGCAAACCTAGGCCCAGTACTGAGAAAATTAAGCTGGCCAAGGGCAACCTCAAGGCTGTCATTAAGCTGGCCAAGGGCAACCTCAAGGCTGTCATCTCCTTTACTCAGTGTCTTAAATATTCCTGCCTGCAATATTCCTTTTACAATCCACCAGTCAAATCAGTCTAATCACAACCCATTCTCGGCATAGTGCTAGCAAAAAGCCTTCTACTTTCGTAGGGAGTGGGGGCAGATAATAATAATAAGAAGAACTCTATACACAATACTAATCACAAGGACAAGTTCAAGTGCAATTTGAAGCCCTTCAATTGACAAAGTTATAGTCTTCTGAAATATAACTGGGGATCCATAGCTAATTCTATCATAGAGAAATCTAAGAACCTATATCAATGATATATCATATAAGGACTTCCTTTAATTCCAAATCATCTGCTATTTGGCTTTTCCCAGAAAAGAAAAAAGTATTAAGGAAAAAAAAGGCAAGCTACATAACAGACATTTGAGCTAACTGGACCACTTAAGAACTAAATATGATAAGCAATGCCTGCAAGTGATAATAATGAAAAGGTGCAGCCAATGACCTACAGCATCATAGTATTTTTGGACAGCATTGACAACAGGCAGGACACAATAAGGAACCCACCCAGATACCTGTTACCTAAACACCAGCACCAGTGCTTGCAATAAGTCTATATGGAAGCTATCTACTTCTAATGAACCCTTGAAACCCCATCAGCCATCAACAACTCATGAAAGGACATGGTAGTCTTGCTTAGTTGGTACTTGGTAGACAATGGATACCTGTTACCTAAACACCAGCACCAGTGCTTGCAACAAGTCTATATGGAAGCTGTCTACTTCTAATGGACCCTTGAAACCCCATCAGCCATCAACAACTCATAAAAGAACTTGGTAGTCTTGCTTAGTTCGTAGTTGGAAGACACTTGTTGCCTCTAGCACCATTAAATCACCAGGTCTAAAATTCCAGTTGTACTTTTGTAGAGGTTTGAATTGTCCAATTTAAATATGGTCCAACAGTTTCTTAATTTCTTTTACTCATTTAAATAAAAAGACTTGGCTGTTAAGATGTATCTAAATAGCAATTCCAATGGGAAAGATTGATTCAACTCCCAATCATCTCTATTCAAATCTGAGTTGCTAGTACAACCACTGAATCTAAAGATTTTGTTCTTGATAGAATCATAAAGATGTATCATGCTTTTGCCTTTTTCACACAATGATGGGATCACAATTAAATAAATGGCAACTACTTAACTACAAAGCCGTATGGTCCCAGTGACAATATCCATCTATTCCCATTAGCACAACCTTGGCAGTATCAATCTACATGGTCGGATTTAGGACAGTAAAATAGAAACCAGCAGATCACTACACAAGGGCAATTCTTTGGACACAATAACAGTCATACTGCAATCGATGTAGTAAGGACATTATTATTAATAACTAAATCTGTTCAAAAAGATCATGTAAGGTATACTCATTATAGATAGTAGTCAAAAAGGACTGAAAATATCTATAATGTTTAACCATTTAAACAATTTGGGTTTGCAAGCTAAAATGATTAATAGAGGGCCAGTTAAGTTTGTACCTTGGTTGGATCAAAACCAAAACCACCCATTTGCATCATCCGCTGGGTATCATCCATAGCTGCATTACAAATATCGTATTTGAGCATCTAGAGAATATATCCAGAAATCTAAAGTATGCTAAAGTCCAATTTATGCTTCTAGACTCTGGCACCAATGATTTTGCAAGAGAAGCAGCAATTCAGATCTCAGACAAAATAGATATAACTACGAAGATTTATGAACTAAAACTAACCATTTTCTTCACCCAGAATGAGACTAAATAAACCCCTTAATCCAAACAAATTAAGGAAATACCTGCAACAGAAAGGGATTGTGGACAAATAGAGATATTAAACTAAGCACAAGTCCAGAATTCTCTAGAAAAAGCTTCTCAGCAATTTTTCAGAATACAATTTCTCATATAGACAAATACCATGATCGACTGCTGACATAGCTAACATCCACAGTGCTCAAATCAATCCCATTTTGCAGCATTGATCTGAATCTCTGAGTCAGTGGAAATGGTATCTTGGCTGCATGGAATAAGAGATCATAACAAAGTTGTAAAGATCAAATCCAGAAGGAATTTAAGATCGACAAAGGTCATATACTCATAAATTACTTATTAAATATAGAGATCAACCATATTTTGGCATGAAGGACATGAAATGTAGTTTACAAATCAAAAGGCTTAAAAAAAAAAGCAAAAAAAAAAAAAAAGACTGACCTGCAACAAATCCAGAGAAGAAAAAGTTGACCCATGCAAAGGTAAGAGTCTGGAAGCAGAAAAAATCACAAATCAATATGCTAAATTATCTTGTTTGAAAAGACACATTAGAGAAGGCCAAAAAGCTCTTGAACTGTTAATACCTGGGGTATAATCATAGAAAGGTTTTTCTTCATCATATCCATGGCCATATTTGGGTCAGAGAACATTTGTGCTTGTGGATTCTGACCCTGGCCCTTGGGAACATGCAACAATCCGTTTTCCTAATCAAGAGTAATTAACTTTTACGTTAGCATCTTACCTACTGGGAATGGAAAATTTCAAGCTAGCATCTGAATTATGACCCTAAATGTAGCTCTCACATACCAAATCTGAGGTGCACAAGCAAAGCAATGCAACATATCATATATCTAAACCCCTCCAATACATTAAAAAAAAATACAATACGAATCATGTCAGACCTGCTTGGAAATTGAAAGAAAATGTACTTAAAAAAAAACAACCAAATCTCAAATCTCTTTCACAAAATTAACCACAAAACATAACCAATTTAGATACTTCTACAAACCCAACATTCAATCACCCTTAACCAAACAAACCAAAAACAATAAAAATAAATCAAAACCTCATTGCTAAAATAAGCCCTTCGAGCTCGAAACGACTTAGCAGGTATAAAGTTAGCTCCAGCTCGCAAATTCCTTGCTCTCACAACAACTTGCCTGCAATAAAATCACAAAAACAAACAAACTTTAATACAAATAAAACAAATTCTGACATACGTTTTCAATAACGTAAAAAAAATAAATCACTAAAACCACCAGCAAAAACATGAAAAATCACAAAAAGAACCAGAATTTAGCACTAAAGAGAGAGTTTATGACATGGGTATTCAATAACTAGCCAAAGTTCACCAAAACCAGCACAAAAACAATCTAAATCACAAAAAGAAACAAGCTTTAACGCCAAACAGAGATTATGTGACATGGGTTTTTGATAACTAACCCTTCTTTAACAATTTTAGCATCTGGAGTTTGCTGAGATTGCATAAGCTTTGAAACAAAGTAACGAAGGATCCCAATAAGAATCATCACTACTGTTAATGGGATCAGCACCCAATCTCTTATAGCTGTGTCAAGCACTAGATCTTCTGCCATTGATTTCTTGATTGGACGGAACCCACCAAAATCAGACACAAAGTCCTGATCTTTCGAGAGACTAATGTACAGTCTTTTACTCTTTAGTTCTGGTCTCTGGTTTGTTTGTGATTGAAGGAGAACGGATGTGAGTGTCTTTGTCGGAATAGATTAGGGGTGTTGTTGTCTTTTAGAGTAGCTGAGATTCAAAACGCAGGTTTCAATCTGGTTTTTTTTTTTTTAATTTATTCTAAATTAAAATTATTTATATTTTTAAATTATTTTAATATCCTACTATAAAAAAAATTTTAATTTTAAAAAAAATCGTTTAATATTATAATAACGCTTGTTTTTCAATATATTTTTATTTAAAAATAAATATAAATAGTATTTTTTTTTTATTTTTTTAAATTTATTTTTAATATCAACATATCAAAACAATCTAAAAATATTTAAAAAAATTAATTTAAAATAAAAAAATAAAACTTAATTCATTTAAGATTACTTATTAATCTAAAACTTGATTGAATAGAGTTTTATTTTAAATTGTTTTTTATTTTGACCCGATCAAATTTAAATATTTTAATTAATTGATCTATAATTTAAGTCATTAGGATAAATCTATAAAATAGACTTTAAATTTTTTTAATTTTATTTGAGATAATATTATTTTAATTTTTAATTTTAATGTTCATTCTAATTGACTTTTTAATCTATAAAATAACATGATAAACTAATGACTCAAGCCCTAAAATAGGCAACTGTGGTTTGGACTCGTGCAAGAAGTGTTTGTAAAAACTTATAATTCTTCTATTTATCAATTCAATATATCATTAATTAGATATGAGAGTTTCCTTAATTAGTTAAAAATGAATGTTTGACATGATTTTCATGCTCTTTATTAATCTTTCATGAAATCCAGGTTAAATATAGCGAGGGAAGTTTTTGGTATTTTAGTATAAATATATTTTAAATTTTTTTTAAAAAAAATATATCAAAACAATTATTTTAGATTTTTTAAAAATTTTAACATCAATACATTAAAATTATAAAAAAAATATTAGATCAATTTGATGTTTTTTCACATCAAACTCACTTTTAAAAAATACCTAAAAGCATCAAATTTGATAATTTTTCACGTCAAAATTATTTTAAAAAAGCACCCAAAATCAAAAAATACCGCTCACTAAACCTGCTTGATATATGACTTGTTACTTATTATCGGATAATAATAATTAAGTCAAAGGGTGATCCTTTTTGTAAATCAATTTTAAGGATTGAGGTTCGAAGAAGGGCGTAAATTTTTCTCTGACAAGTCTCTTGAAGTTTCCAGTTGCCACACTACAAAACTAGTCCCTCCCTGAGCACAAAACTTGAACTTGCTGAGTTTAACAACAGTAATTGGAGTTTGTTCAAAACCGAGGAAAATCCTGTCATGGTTGAAGTGTCCGTAGAGTTCAAAACATAAGCACCTGGATGGCGAAAGGAAAAGCAAAAAGTGACTAGCCTGTTAAGTGGCATAACATGATCAGAGCCAGTACATATATATCCTCTGGTTGACTTGTAATGGTTTCAATTGATTTGATTCGATTCGGCTGGTGCTGTGTGTTGTTTGAGTGTGTATCAAGGCTTTTCTGATTCGGCTAACAAAGCAAAAGTGTTTCGGCGTAGTTTGCTTTCACTTCTGCAAGCTCGATGTGTGTTCTGTAAAAGAAGTATTGAAACTTCTAGCCATCTTTTCATTTAAAGTGTTTTTGCTTGGAAGTTATGGATGGAATTCCTAGCTTGGTGGGGTATTAGTGGCTGCTTCCCAAAAACTGCTGATGATATGTGTTAGTAATGATCTACAATGGTGCAAGCAAAATTTCAGAAACATTCATGGCAACCTTTCTTTACTTGTATTGTTTGGAGTCTGTGGCTTCATCGGAATGATGTAGTCTTTAATGATGCTACTCCAGATCTTATGGTTGAAGATTGATAGAAACACTTTTGCTTACAATATTGGATTGGATCTAGGATCAAATTCTGAAACAACAGAATAACTCATAGCTGACTTTTACCATCTTTTCTTTAATTTGCCTGGTCTTCATTCCCTTTTTTTCGTTGCAGCAGCCTTACTTTTATGGCTTTTTTTTTTTTTTGTCTTGTTTCTGTTGTTTCCTTTTTTTTCTACTTCTTTGACTGTCTTCTTATTAGCTAAAGTTAATAAAATCTAGAATATTATCTTAAAAAAAAAGGGGGGCAGCCTGCCTTCTCAATGGGGTGAGTTTTCTCTAATTACATTCAAGTTCGAATCCGCTGGGAATCAAACTTTCCTTGATAAGCATCATGTTAAAGTAGTTGTAGTAGAATCAGCTTAAAATCCCAAATCAATTACAAGTATAAAAATATAAAAAATAAATGCAATCAATCACACAAGATTATGTACAAAATTTACGTAATTTAATAACTTATGTCTTATTTTCATAGACAAGACAATCAAAAAACAAAATTACTATGAGAAAGTAAAAATTACAAGGTAAATCCATCCAAAATCCCAAATTAAATAACCCAACGTTGACTACTAATTGCTAACGTTAATCCGACTACTTAATTACGTATGGTTTACTGCAAGGTATCATTCTGTAGGTATCATTCTTGGGATCATGCAGAATGCTTGCCTTTTCACCTGCCACTATCAGAATTTCAGCATTTTTCAAAGTAAGCAGGGGCTTCAAAAATATGAGTTATAGCCCTCAACTCTCTGAGGCAGCTTAATCACAAACCGCAATTCCCATGAATCCTTCATGGACCAAATGTAAGCCTCGTCAACTTTTGAAAGATAGAAGGCTGATATCAATTCATCAAGCATATATACTTGTCTCCATGTGAATTCCCAAATCGTAATTCAAAATAGACTCTGGTTATCTCCTTGAACTCTTCTCTGCTCATGTCATATGAAACTATCAAATACCACCCCGTCCTTCCGATCATGCTAGTTGCTTTCTGGATAAGAAAATCATTGCCAAGCCAAATAGCAGCTTTGTAATTCAGATGGAATAATGGAATACCTCCAATGTCCTTCCACCCATCAGCTTTCAAAGAGTAGACTCTAGGGCCTCACGTTCATATGAGTCGATGTCAATAAATGGCTTATCATTATATGAACACATCTTATGACCGTGTAATCATCTTCTTCTTGAAGATAACCAAACCCCAACAAAGGGAAAGAGTTCTCAACTGTGGCGATATTGAAACCCGAGAATGGAAGGAGTAATTTGAAAACCCCAATAGAGGGATTCAAGAGAAAGATATCTCGATAGCACTTTTGGTCCGAAATGCAAATTAAGTATGCCCTTGCATGAACCAGAAATTTCTACGTTTTCTATGCTTAATGAAAAAGGCAATGACAGCCTTCTTGCCTTGCTCCATTCTTCATCTTCAACACAATAAAGCTTGGAGTCAAGCTTCAGGACAAGATTTGGGTTCTTCAAATTTGCTATTTGGATGCTACTTAACAAATTCTAGACTGCCAAGGAATATTGCCAACATTGACTTGACAGGCAGTCTAGCAAAAATGTCAGTGATGATATATCACTAGGAATGTTAGATGACATTTCAGTGAATGTATAGTTGCTGGTGGATGCTGCTGAGCTTGGTGAACTCATTTTTGGCTATAGGCATATATGTTGTCAGATTAGCTGTATCTAAGGATGGGAGAAGATGGGAGTATATATGGACAAAGAAGGAGGGCTCATTGGCCATACTTTCATTAATGAAAGATATCTGAGTAGATTCCGATCTACTATTTTCTTGAGAAGATAAGGAACCTCCTTAGATTACGCGCTTGAAGCAATTGAAAGTATTGTTTCAAATTCTTTTCTTGCAATGAAACCCCAAAAAAACAAAGAATTCTTTTCTTGCATGTTACTTAACCTTTCTTTGTTCCAAAGGTTCCTCAAAATAATTCTATATCCTCAAAACTTATGTTTATGATGCATCCCACATGCTTATGATCTTCATTCCTTCAACATTCCAATGGCCATTGTCCCTCTCCCCACCTTGTTAAACGGAACTAGACTATTCGTCTCAAATTCACCTCCAAAACTCACCCCACAAGCAAGGAATTCCTACAGTCCTACTACTAGTCATAAAAATATACGTACAAGAATTTGTGCTTGTGTTGCGAAATGCCATCCACAATTCTTGCACCAACCTTTGATTGAAACTAGCTTCTCTTCAAGGCATAGAGACTTATTGCCACTAGTGCCATCCAATGCTAAGACATCATCAGGATCAGGAGAGGAAGATAACCCAGCTGTAGAAACAGTTCTCAAGCTTTACACATCAATCAAGAACAAAAATATCAGGGAATTGTCTGATATAATTGGTGATGAATGCCGATGTGTTTGCAATTTCTTCTCCTTCTTCCAACCCTTCCAAGGGAAACAGGCATGCCCATTAAGTTTCTAACTTGCTAAATTCTTTTACCTAGAGTTGTAGCATCACACAAATGATATATATGTGATTCCTTTTGTTTTCCTTTTGCAGCAAGTGTTGAATTTTTTCAAAATTCTGATCAAATTCTTAGGAAACAATTTTGAATTTGTCGTGCAACCTACCTTCCATGATGGACTGAATGTTGGCGTAGCTTGGAGACTAAGTATATGCCACTGCCTTCTATCTCTCTTTGTTGGTTTTTTGGGAAAACTTCATTAACATCCCTAATATTTTACCTCTTTCTCAATATTGTCATCCTAAACCGATTAATTTTATGAATTCCTCATTCAAAACCTATTAGAAATTAAGCAATGCTTCCTTTCCATAGCCAAAACACGTTCAGAAAACACCTGGGTATTCTAGCATGGGAGGGAAACATTGTTTAATTCAAATAAGTTTGGGATGAGAAATCGATAAAATTAATCAGTTTGGGATGAAATTAAGAATCAAATAATATGTTAGGGACACAAATGAGGTTCTTCTTCTTCTTCTTCCTCCTCCTTTTTCCTTGATATTTAAGAGGGCTCCAAGTGGAGACTTGGGGAGGGGACAAGGTACACAACCAACTATAGCAATTGGCTATATATGTTGTCATTGCCATCTCTTCACAGGGAAATTATCACAGTTTTGAGGAGTTGCAAGGGAAGCTTTTCTTACCATGTTTTTTTTTTTTTTTTTTTAATGTTTGGTTAATTTATTTTGTAATTTGTAGACTGGAGCAAGACACATGTGCCTTTCGGAAAGGGTTTCAGCTTCTACATTCTCCAAGTATACCAAGGGAGGATCGTCATAAGGTGTGTGATCAAAACATCTCCACAAGATTATCCATTAACCTCAAATTTCAAAAAAGAGAAACACTCATTTAATATAATATATAAATTAATCACTTATATTATCTTTGAGATAGAAAATTGAAAGATAAAAAGATGGGAAAGATACGTCTCATTGTATTTTTTTTATTTGAAAATATAGAAATTTATTCTAAAACTATTTTAGAGATATATATATATATATATTCATTTTATGTCTTCGTTTTTAAGTCTTCAATCATACACTTTTCCGTCTTTATTAACTTTATATTTTGCATTTGTACATAATTATATATGACAAATTAATTATTATATAGATTGAGCCAAAAGTATTAAAAACATCTGACCACTAGCTTTAGCAACAATGGTTGGATTTACTGTATATTACATGAGCTAATTAATATTGATGGTGCATGAGCTTTCCATTTGTCCATCTCATGAATGACAGTACTGTATATTACAGGAATGTGGAGATGTTCATGGAACCACTTCTTCATATTGAGCCTTTTAGACTGGTAATTTGCAATCCCGATTTTCTTATTCACTGAATCCGGTGCAAATCAGAAGTAAGGGAAGGATACTGATCATGACTCCTTCTGGCGTATGATAGACACCCTTTTTCTTTCTTTTGCAGAAAATGATGGGATTCGCCACGAGCATTGTGGAAAAGATGAGCTCCTGTAAATTGTCCAGAGACAAGGTGAAGAAAGCTGTGCTTGTTATGGTTTTGCTTGCTGTCATCTTGATCTTCTTAATGCCAGGGATGTATTAGGCAGCATAATTAACCCTGTAAGATGATGCAATCACAGCATCTCCTGTTTCAGTTAGTACTGTACCATGTGGTAGTGTGCCCAGAGATGCTCAGAATTTCTGTATGAGATTTGATTAGATTAATTCTAAAATAATTAAAAAAATAAAATTACAGCATATTAGATTAAAAAACACAAAGGCCAAGAGACATGTGAAACCACCTCGTAAACCAGGTCCGAAACCGAATAGATCCGTGGCACAAAAGTCATATTTTATACATTAATTTAATGAAAAAAAGGGAATGTCCATGGTATAATAAAAAAAAAAAAAAAAAACATTTTGATGAACAAGTGATGTGCTTCCCAATAAGTGGGGGGGAATGCCAAGTAGAAACAAAAGAGGGAAGTAAGGTCATTGATTCTCTTTTCTAAAAAATAAATCAAGCTTTAATTAAAATGTTTTAATAAGAAGAAAATATGGGTCCATGAACGCAAAATTTTAGTGCCCAATCAAGATATGATCAAGTTTTTGGTTCAAAAATTCAAAATAACAATGGAATGCTGCATAAATCCTTAATTAATCTCGTAATCTTGATATCATAATCTAATATTTTATTTTTCATGTAATTTATTATTTTTATTTACTACCATGAAAAATAAAAAAAATCATTTTAAATTATAAAAAACAAATGAGAAAGATTTAATGAATGCAGTTTTACCGGAATTGACTTGAATTAATGAGATTGTTTTATAGTTATTTTATCCCATAAATATCAACTCATTCATAACTTGATATATATATTACTTAAATAATAAATCCTTTTGTAAATATTCAAAAATGATTTTAATATTTAAATTTTATACCAGGTAAATAATAAATAAAATAAAATAAAATCTGATCCATGAATTAAATCATCATTATCAACCATATAAAAAATGTTGTAACTCGACTTGATCCAACAAGTAAAAATTTGAACGATTTAGGGTAATATATGTAATTTCATATTTTTCCAGTAATTAATCTCTATTGTTGCCGTGCTGTTAATAATGCACCCCCATACACACGTTATAGATTGCAAACTCCCTACCAAACTGTATCTCTCCCTCTCCCTCTCTCTCTCTGGCATGTCCTTTTCTAAGCCCGCATTCACATTTGGTCTCGGTTTCTTTGATCAATCAAGTAATCTCTTTCCATCTCCTTAAAAAAAAAATTCTCAAACTTTGATGGGTTTTGTTCGATTCTGATCTCAAGGTACAGTTTTCAAGATTTTGGTTTTCTTTTTGTACACTTTTGATTTTCTGGCTTCTTTGATGGATTTCTGAAATTGGTCTTGGAGATTTTTGGATTCTCCGTTGAATTTGGTGCGAAGGGTCTATTTTTTAGAAGATTTTGAGCTTTTTTAGTTTATTTAGCGTATTTTGGAATCTGGGTTTTTTTGTGGTTGTTTAGAGAAACTGGTACATTAGGATTTTATTTTTTTTTAGTTTTGCTCATTTTAGAAAGTTTTAAGCATGTTCTGTTTTTTTATGATGATTTAGAGAAATGGGAGGTTTTTGGGTTTTATAGAGTGTTTTTTTTTTCCTTGCATTGTAGCTTCTTGGGTGGGAATAAGATGAAGAGGTTAAAGAATGAACCTTCTAGTACTAGGAGGTGCAAGCTGTCGCATTTGTTGTTGGTTATAGGAGCATTGTACTTGGTGTTTTTAGCATTCAAGTTTCGACATTTTTTAGAGATTGCAGCAATGGTGAGTGGGGGTGATAGTTATGTTGGATTGGATTCGCTTTCCATGGTAAAAGATGTTGAAGATTCTGATTTAAGCAAATCGTTTTTTAGTTCGGTTTATAAGGATACGTTTCACCGGAAATTAGAAGATAATCGAAACCAAAACGCACCGATGATGCCCAGTAAGGAACCTTTGGAAGAGGAGAAAAGAGGGGGGACAATAACTATAAAACCAATTCAGTATCCTTATGGTCGAATAACAGGAGAATTTATGAGGCGAAGGAATGCAACTAGGAATTTTTCACCATTTGAGAGAATGGCAGATGAGGCTTGGCTGCTTGGATTAAAGGCATGGGAAGAAGTGGAAAATTATGATGGGAAGGAGATTGGACAGAGTTCTTTATACGAGGGGAAGATTGAGTCATGTCCTCTGTGGGTATCCATGAGTGGCGAGGAGTTAGCTGGAGGGGAAAAGTTGATGCTTCTTCCATGTGGTTTAGCAGCAGGGTCATCTATAACCATTGTGGGAACACCCCATCATGCACACCAGGAGTATGTACCCCAGCTTACAAGGTTGAGGAATGGTGATGGCACTGTTATGATTTCACAGTTCATGATTGAGTTGCAGGGGTTGAAGTCAGTGGAGGGGGAGGATCCACCGAAGATTCTACATTTAAATCCTCGATTGAGGGGAGATTGGAGTCGGCATCCTGTCATTGAGCATAATACCTGCTATAGGATGCAATGGGGGACAGCTCAAAGGTGTGATGGTTTGCCATCCAAGAAAGATGAGGACATGCTGGGTAAGAGCTACCTTGTTTTTTAATAGTGTTGGTTAACTCATTTTCCTTGTTTGCTTATGTATGCTAAGTTAAATGCAACTTGGAAAGATGATTACTTAATGTATACTTTTATTAAAGAAAGATGATGCAATGGGGGGGGGTGGGGGGGGGCTTACATTGAGGGGACTCAAGTCCCTAGAATTGATGTTTTGTTAGACATTCTCTACACTTTTCTTCACATAAGTTGTGTGAGGTGAAAGAGATGTGATTGCCTTCCTAAATCTTTCTAGACAATTCAGTTAGTGCCAGGGGCATAAGTGAAAACTGCTTATAGCCCTAGTTCAGATTAAAACTTGTGTTGATGACCATTTACATCAGGTTGGTACTCGACCATTGACCCCTTGATTTATGCTAGGATGCTGGTAAGATCCTATCTGGTAATGCCTTAGTTTCTACTTCGATAGTACATGGTTTTTAGTTAATATATAGTCAAAGAAATGTCTCAACTGAGATGCAATATTCAGATCTAACTATTATCTTTGTTTTCTTCCCCTGTTCTCTTATTAAGCACCATGACATTGTTTCTGATATTGATGCCAATTTCTGCACCACCTTTCCTTTTCATGTAGAAATTAGAAAATGATGCACTTGCCAGAATTTATATTTTAGCACTTTGCAGACGGATTCTAGCTTTCCTATGGTTAACTTGTTAACGAATGTGAACTAGATTTGAAAAGTAGGTTTAGAGTATCATTAAGCTTAGATTAATTTCCTCATGGGTGTAAATGAAATAAAGGTGGGTCAGAGTTGGTGAAGAGTTTTTGCTGGTCTGGTTTGTGTTAAACTGTATGATTTCTGAAGCATTTGTCTTTATTGTCATACTTACCTAATAGTTGTTGAAGTTCTTAATTGTTTAGCTTCCTTGTTAATAACCACATTTAAGCCCGCACCCTGAAGTTCTTTGTGAATTTTGATTCTCCCTACTCTATTTTAGAAAATTGAATTGTATAATTTTTCTAATGCATGTATTCGGCAGTTGATGAACATTTGAGATGTGAGAAATGGATGCGGGATGATAATGTAGACTCAAAAGAATCCAAGACAACATCGTGGTTTAAGAGATTTATAGGGCGTGAACAGAAACCTGAAGTGACCTGGCCATTTCCTTTTGTGGAGGGAAAATTGTTTGTCCTGACCTTGCGTGCTGGTGTTGATGGATACCATATTAGTGTTGGGGGCCGGCATGTGACCTCATTTCCATATCGTCCGGTAAGTTGATATAGATGAGAAAAAAGTGATTATTATACCCTTTGACAGTTCTTTCTGTTTCTCCAACTCAAATGGTGAACCTTGGCCTTGTGGATTTGGAAAATGATATTTGCATATCTGATGCACAATGGGCTTTCTAGCTGTTCTATCCACCCACTTGGGAGAAATAGCACTTTCAAAATATTTGTGACATTGACATTTTTTTTATGAAGATTTCCATGAACTAACCTTATCCCTGTTTATCATCTTTTTAAGCTTGCCCTTTTCTTGATTCCCTTTGCTTTCCACTGGATTTCTTCATTATAGTCCCTGTAGATTTTGCAGTGCATAATCTTAATAGTTGTGTTTGTTAGAGTAGTAGTATGTTTTGTTCAATTATATAATAAGCTCAAAATATTTCCTACAACATTTTTCCATGGCTTTAGGGATTTACCCTTGAAGATGCAACGGGATTAGCAATCAAAGGAGACATGGATGTTCATTCAATTTTTGCCACTTCTCTACCCAGATCACATCCAAGCTTCTCTCCTCAAAGAGTATTGGAAATGTCAGAAAAGTGGAAAGCTCATCCTTTACCAAAGAGGCCAATTCAAGTTTTTATTGGGATTCTATCAGCTACAAATCACTTTGCAGAACGCATGGCAGTTAGAAAAACTTGGATGCAATCATCAGCAATCAAGTCATCAAATGTAGTTGCTCGTTTTTTTGTTGCATTGGTAAGATCTCCACATTTATTTCTTAACCCTCAATTTTATTTGTTTTTTAAGTAGCAATGTTTAATTGTATCAACAGTCACTCAATTATTCCCTGATTTGAGAAACATACTTCAATTATTGAATCTTTTATGTATTCTTTCATCTTCTTTGCAAGTTTACCAAAATCTTTTTATCCAACTTCTGTTTCTTTCTGCTAACATTATCCTTAAATAATGCCATTCTAAAAAGTGACGCTCTAGTTGTTGTATGGCAACATCAAAAAAAGTTAATGGAAATTTGGATCAAAGGACTGCAATAAAAATTTCAAAGAAAGTTGAAATTGCATTAAATGATTTGAAATTGAGGAATTTAAGTTGAGTAATAGTTGATGGTCCACTGACACCATTAACAGCCTTACCCCACCTTTTGTTGTTGATGATTTAAGTGCTTGATATAATTTTACAAGTCCAGAGAGCTTGGATGCAAGGATCTATCTTTATCATTGCCCTAGATATTTTGTGTTGAAATATAAACAAGAAAATACAATGAAGAGCAAGAAAAACAATATTCATGTACATGGGAGCATTGTGAATTTGCAAGAGTGTGTGTGTGTCTTTCATTGTCAAATTATTTAATCTACTTAATGTAATATTGTGCATTCTGTAAGATGGACCATTGTTTTGGAACAGAGGAAGCAGAACTATGGTTATTTACTGTTCTTTTTTTCTTTTTTTCCATCCATCTGTTATGTAGAATTCATACTCTAATTTATCTTTGTACCTGTTCATGAAAACCACAGAATCCAAGGAAGGAGGTGAATGCAGTACTAAAAAAAGAGGCAGCATACTTTGGTGATATTGTGATTTTGCCGTTTATGGATCGATATGAGCTTGTGGTTCTTAAAACTATTGCTATTTGTGAGTTTGGGGTAAGTCTATGATTCATTCAGTTGGCATTTTTCATTGAATCTTTTAAATAGGATCTTTGAGAACTAGTAATTGTGTATTTATTTATATCTCCTGAATATATTTTTTTAACACATCTGAATATATTTCATGCAGGTTCAGAATGTTTCTGCTGCGTACATTATGAAATGTGATGATGATACATTTGTTAGGGTTGACACTGTCTTGAAAGAAATTGACCGTACCTCTCGCTCCAAGTCACTTTATATGGGCAATCTCAATCTATTACATCGTCCTCTAAGAAATGGCAAATGGGCAGTTACTTTTGAGGTATGTCATGTGAATTCTGATTTCTTAAAATCCCTGGCAGCAGTGTCTTTGCTTATATTAATTCAATTGTCTTGTTCTTTTTTCTCTTAAAAAACAAACTCAAACGTTATAATATCTGGAGAAGGGGGGACAAAGGCAAATTATTAGAATCTCTACAAAATATACATCTTAACAATCTCTTCTACGAGATCATATAACCTGAACATTCAGAAAATGAAAGAATTTTTAATTGCTTATCTGGTACACCATCCTCTGTTTTACTAGAAATAACCTTGGTGATACTGATCATGGCACTTTTGAATTACTTGACTGAGTTACCATATGAATTAACCAGCTTCTTTCTCATTGAAGGAGCATTATTGGAAATACTATCTACATTCTTGCATTATTTGCAAGAGTTGCCTACCTTTGTCTTCCTTTTTACCCTTCTCCTTTACAATTTTTTACCGCATTTGATATTCATGGAATGGAATGGGTATAGGTTCAGAAACTTGTTCCAGGCATAGAATGGCAGAAGACAGCTTTGAGAAGGCTGTTTATGCTTCTTGGTTAGAGTTGATAAGGGTGTTTTTTTTGGTAGTTAAAGAATTCAAACATCGTCCCTAATCTGCTACCAGAGTCATCCTTAAACTTGGTTCTTTTTTATGATTTTGGTACGTCAGGTCTTAGGGACCACGCTCTAGTTAAGCTCCTTTCATGAATCAGATAGTCCTGAACATACGATACATATTGTTGCTTTGACTGGGAGTGTAAAATGGAAAAGAAACTAGTATTCTAGATGTGGTTCGCAATGTTCCTGCTCTTAATGAATTCAAAATTTGATTTCTCTGTGTTTCTGGATGAGTATGACATGAATGATATAATTGTTTTTCTATGTTCACTTCTTTCATTTGAAGGTTGTTGCCTATTGTAACAGGAATGGCCTGAAGCAGTATACCCTCCTTACGCTAATGGACCTGGATATGTAATTTCTACTGATATTGCTAAATTTGTCATCGCTCAACATGGCAAACAAAGCCTCAGGGTTAGTGATACTACAATCTTATTTAATACTTTTTTTCTTCTGTTGGAGGATGCTCTCCCTTCCTCTCCTTTTCTTTTAGCAATTCTTTGACAGCTATCTTTCCAATCAGTCTGTATTGTAAAATATGTTAATTTCATTGCAGCTCTTCAAGATGGAAGATGTTAGTATGGGAATGTGGGTTGAACAATTCAACAGCTCCACCCCTGTCCAGTACTCCCACAACTGGAAATTCTGTCAATATGGATGCATGGAGAACTATTATACTGCACATTACCAATCCCCAAGGCAGATGATCTGTCTATGGGACAAGTTGGCGAGAGGTCGGGCTCAATGTTGCAACTTCAGATGACATATTTTATCAGATGTCTCCGAGGAGCCTTTAGATGATGGCGGCAGCTTTATTACACTGGTTGACACGTCTTCATATTCTTGTCCTTATTTTATGCTTGGACCCTCTGGTCAGGTCACCTTTGCCGATTTTGTTCATTTAAGTGGGCTCTAGAGATGGCTGTTTTTTAATTGCAGCCTTTGATTTATGAAGAACAGACTTTTCATCTTGTAATTGAAATGGCTTCTAGCCAAGGCCAAAACATCTCGGCTTGAACTAAAAGCTGGAGAAATTGTATATACCCTACTTTCTATTACAAGTATCGATTCTGTTAGTGCAGAAGTGAGAAAATCCTTTCGGCTCATTACATGCTTCTGTTGCAAATATAGGTTGGAAAATTTGAAGCACTAACTTGTTCGAAGTCGTGCACCTATTGCTAGTCATTCTTCAGTGTAATAATTCCTTCAAGGTTTTGTTTATAAAGGTTTGGCTTGCTCTTTTTGCGCTTGTGTAGTGTGTGTTGTGGGTGGAGAAGCTGACAGATTTTTGGGTATCACTTCCTATCTGGTGTGTACAAAAACCTGTCAGCTTCTCCACCCACAACACACACAAGCGCATATAGAGCAAGCTAAACCTTTATAAAACATAACCTTAAAGGAATTATTACACTGAGGAATGAATAGAAACTTCATCATTCAATATTTAACACTTCCTTCTTGATTTTGAATTTGCTTTATAAATTATTTTAGTTTTTTTTTTTTTTCTACAAGGTTAGATTACTATACTTTTAAATAAGTATCTTTCTATTTGATTTGTGCCTAGTCAAGTTTATACCTAATTTTATTAATGTTTATTTTTATTATCACTAGTTAAGTTAAAAATAATATTTTTTTAAAAAAATTCTTAAGCTCAATAAAGTTTATTACTTGGATCATGGATTTTATTAGTCAAGTCATGAAACCCGGATCGATCCAATATATTACAATTTTAATATTAAAAAAAGATTAGAATAATTTTTTTTTCAAGTCCAATCATGCTTTTTATTAGTTATCAGGGTTATTTTTGAAATCTTCAAGTAAACTTAGTTATATTAGAATAATTTTTATTCGATTTGAAAATTTTCAAGGGTCGTTCGTTGAATTAAATTTAATAATAATACCAAAATAGGTTTTTATGGCATAAATATTTTCTTTTACAATCAAAATATTTTTTACTCAAGTGGCGCCGTGTACACTAGTAAAAAGTAAAAGAGTAGCGGATAATGTGATTAAAGGAAAGGAGAAAGAGTGCTTGGAAGCAATTACATGTTTGAATTCCCTTGTTCAACCTGATGATAATGACAGAATTGTTATCAGTCAGCAACCACCGAAAGAGCAAAAGAAGGCTATGAAAAGGAAGAGGTATTGCTTGACCTTGCTTTACTTGGACTCTTGGAATTGATGATTGAATTGCGAAATGCTTGCTCTTTTTAGTGGATGCACTGTTTATGATAAGAATTTGAAACTTTAGAAAGTGTTTTGTTGCCATAGATAGTGAAGACAAAAGAAATGTATTAAAAAGTAGAAATTCAATTTAAAATTATCTCATAAACAACTTTTTTTCATTTGTTTCCATCTCTTCAACTGAACACCTAGAAAAACAGGTTGTGATTCTTATAGCAAGTTATTGTATCAAGGATAATCCACTCAAAAGCATTTTCATGGGATTTTTGAGACTATAACGTGCTGCAGCACGGTTGTCTAGCACTTACATCCTTTTACTTCTCTTCAAGACTGACCACTTTAATTACATACATAGGAAGAGACATGTGGAAGGTCAGATCTCAAACACCATCATTTTTGTTTCTCTGCAGCTTTCCTCGAGGTTCTGCTATGAATGGTTTAACGCAGTATGTAGCTAGCTGGGAGCTTGCTCTGAATCTGGTGTGCTCTGTAATGGCTAAGGTCTATTTACAAACGACTCTTCAAGCCCTGTTGCTCAGCCTGGTTCTTTAACTTTTATAGTGTGTAGTGGCTCTACTTGGTGGGTGTCAATACCACCACCTGGGCACTTTTGAATCCGAACTAGATGACAATCTCTTATCATGGTCTTACAGAATTGAAAACCTGAGAAGCCGGCACGAAAGACAAAATGTCTGAATCACCGCACTCTGATTTCCTCGGACTTGAAGTGAAACCACTCTTGACAGCTTTCCTATCTTTGTGTCAGGTATTTGTTTCCTGGTCTAGATAATAGTTATCAGAACCCATCCAGAACTTATCAAGAAAAGGGTTCAGGTCGCTGGTCAATTTTAAAGCCACTCGCTTGTATGTTTTTATTAAAATAATACTGTTTTGTTATTTTTTATATATAAACCCGACGTTTTTATCCAGTTGGACTAAAAACCTGAACCTGATTTAAGTAAAAAGGATTCGAGTCCTCAATTTCCAACATTAATCCACCAAGCCAGGTTTAATGATCCGGCATATCTTTCACGTGCATTCAGTTCTTAGTTCAACTCCTGAATTTCACCAAATTAGGCTGCTCATTATTACACAGTGTCGGATGTTTGACCGATGCCGCTCCTATGATACAAGTTATGATGCTCCTATGATACAAGTTATGATGATCAAAATCAAAATCCTCTGCTTTGGACTTTCCTCTAGTTCCAGTTTTAAGTGAAATTTCAACGAGAGAAAAGTTTGTCCTCCAGCTGCGTTCACCTTAACAGTTACCTCTGCTTCGCTGTTTTACTTAAAACGGGATCGTTACGGAGGAAACATCCAAAGCTGAATAGATTTTCTGGTGAATGAGAACAAATAAATAGCGACATGATTTCGATCTGTCAGAAGCTGTACAACACATGCCTCCATGTAAGTAATTCCAAGCAGACCACAAAGAAAAGAAGGAACAAAGCCAGTTGCAGTAGGAAAACAACAGCCTATATGACAGGATACATATTGGTCTTTCTCAAGTTAATAAGATTTTACAATTTGACTGTGGTTTCCTTCATTCTACTATGAGGGGGTTAGGCATTGGGAGGTCAAACTGACAACAAAATTAGCAAGAAAGCCTACTACATCCAGGCTATGGCAGCATAACTACAAAGATAATCCCTGCCATTGACCGTTGTTACATTTTCATTCTGATCATAGTAGAGTAAATCACCATGTCATCTAATCACAGTAATTCACAAAGGACATGAAAAAAAATAAACGAACGATAAACTAAATAAGGTTCTTCACTATCTGTTCTACTATCAGAAGTGAGCAGGTGGTCATTGTTCCATGCACCTACAAGTAACAAGAAAGGGAAAAAAAAACATAAGGTTACTTGTTTGGTATACATCAAATTGCACGCAAATTAATCAGCATATTAAGAGCAGAAAAGATAGCAGGTACACATAAAGTCTTAAACCCAATGGATGGCAGAGTCCATAAACGTACATAATTCAAAAGGAGGCGTCAACACATAAAGGGAAGCAAAAGGGATTCAGGAACAACAGAAATTCTAAAGCTAAACTACTCGGATGATGATTTACAACTAAGCAGCAGGGTGACAAATCACACCTGGAGGGAAATCATTAACAGGAAGAAAGTTACACTACAAGAAACCTGTACTTTGACTACCAAGGGGCTATGGTTTAGTCCTGAACCTGACATGATATTTAAGTTGTCAAATCAAAGGACAGAATAGAAAACAGAACATGTGGAAAAATGAACTTTTTGAGAATTTTACAAGCTTTAAAAAGGCTTGATATCATGAGACGGATAGTTTGATGCAGAAAACCAGCCCAGCTCTCAAGAAAAGACCAAAAAAATGCATTAAAATAACTCAGTATTATATACCCAATCAAAAATAAAAAGACAAGGGACTCACATCCACCATTGAGAAATTCAACATGTATACAAGAAGTTTTATAATCAGTTTTTTTTTCCCACCAACTAAATCACAAGCACAGGAGCCACACGCAACATGGGAGCTTGTTGAACATACTAACCAGTCATCACCACAGAACATCATGACCGTTTGAATAAATGATGACGTGCTAACACCTCTCCTACCCCCACAGCAGATATGCTTTCACATCCAAGAAGATCACGAAGCTTTGTATCACATTGTATCACCATTGAATTTAACGGATCCTAAAAACACATGAAAACCATTGAACTTTTACATTAAAGTTAACTTATCTATAAAAGAACTGTGTTTAGACATCGATGCACTACAAATACGGTTTGTTGGACAAAAAAGGCAGTGTATAATAACAGAGAGATTTGTACAAAACAAGAGGTATATGCAGGAAAATTAGTTGAGGTAAAGGGATGTAGTAGACTTTAAGTGCTCCCAATATGGAAAGCCATGTGTGGGGAAAGGGATGAATATATACACTCATTACCCACCTCCAACTGTTTTAGCTTTATGTACTCCCAAACACGTCTGGATGCTTCTGTTTGGGTCATTTCCCTCTCAGTAGTCCCCAAAAACTCAGCAAGTCCTTCAGATATTACCACAAGAGATGCAGGAGGTTCTTTATTTTCAGTTGTGGTCTCAACATCCACCTTCGCTCGCTTGGCTTGACCAGATTCCTCTGTGCAAATATTCACAAGAACAAAAAAATAAATTCAACCTTCTCAAAGTCACCACAGAGCAACAAAAATATGCTTCACTGTAATGATCACAGTACATACTTGATGGTTGAAGTGGGATGATATGTTTAGCTAGCAGCTTATTCATCTTAAACATATCAGTGCAGTCAGTCTCAAAAACCACGCGCAAAGCATCATCACAAATTATCTTCCTCTTGTTACTTGGATCCTGGAGGTTGTTTTTCCTTATGTATTGCCACAATTGCTTCACAATCTGAACACACACACAATGCACAATTCTTAGAAACAATAATCACTCCATAAACAGCACAGCTGCTCAACCAAACTAAGAAACGAGCGTGGTCAACAGCATACCTCAGTCCTTGGCAAGGCTGGCTCCCCAACAACGACCTGAAGTTCAGGCGAAACACCACACACTTTGTTTAGCCCACCAGGTCCACCTCTTCTTTTGGATCCAACTGGAGTACTGCTGCAAAGTAGTAAAATCCAAACACCATTCAATCTCCATAAACGGCCACAACAGATTCAAGCTCCAATCAAACAAAATCACCAACGGCCCAAGATCATCAACTAAAAAAACCCAAAATAAAAACTTTCACACTAACCATAAGCTAACAGTTGCCCAAATTTTGGATTTTTCAATTTAGCAAAAAAATAGCATTAAACCTTCAATTGGGTCACTCTTTTAACCATTGAAAGTGATAGTTACTAATATTTTTTTT
>Ga0325414_1000378_pt1 | contig 35120 bp, 17 predicted proteins | sample PopdelMetagenome_8_FD_206183 | JGI IMG/M metagenome (GOLD analysis project Ga0325414, IMG submission 206183) | Populus deltoides microbial communities from Bellville, Georgia, United States - Leaf-PdKOR-R3 | ecosystem: Host-associated > Plants > Phyllosphere > Phylloplane/Leaf | place: USA... | reverse complement strand
AAACATAAACTGCGGACAATTATGTTTTCTTGATTAATCAACTTATCTAGTTCTTAAGGCTGCCATTAAATTAAATTACTAGTGCGGACACTGTGGTTGTTTAATGGTTAGGGTTAGTTATACGGCGAATCCGTTAACTAACCAATGTTAAGAAGAGATAAATATTCAGAATATAAATTGATGTTTCGTTTCCATGATCAGTTCTGATTTCTATAGATGGATGTGTGTTTGTGACCAAGGTTTGTTCTCTTGATAATTTTCTGATTTTATTAAATTTCGTTTGATAGTTTTATGTTTTTTTTTTGCTTTAGCCTAGATAATGTCCAAACCCCCCCAAATTGCATATCATCTAGCATAAAAATCTGACTTGAACTTCCTCGTGGGATCGACCCCTTGCTCGCTCTATACTATCTTGTGTGTTGTGTTTAAAGCTAGGGTAATTAATTTGTGCGACCGCGACATTGCAACACCAATCCAAGAAAGAAAAGTTAAAATTGATCATTAATAATGAAATTAACTAGGTATATAAAAAGTCCAAATCGACCAAGAAAGATAGAAAAAGATCGATCAAGGAAACTAAGAGTCATGATCATCCAAAAGTGATAAACACTTGATCGATCAAGAAAAAAGCAACCGACCATAAAAATAAGGGTTCTTGTGATTGATTAGAAGATCAAGTCCTACTCTAAATAAGGTCTATAACATATTATACTAGAAGAAAATTACAAATTAGTGTGGAAATATGTGATTGTCAAGAAAGAGAGATGCTTATAGAAATATAAATTATATTAGTATTCTTGTTGTAAGCTCTTGATATATGCTATGAATAATTTGTATAGAGTTAGGAATTATTATTCGTGTAAGATTCAGACTTTGTAATAATTTAAATAAGTCATCTAGTTATTAGAAAAGATGGTCAACTCCATATACACAATTTCTTTATGCAATCTACAACTTTATTGCAATGTATCATTATTTTTTCCTTATTGTTTTATTTACAACTTTTCTTCACATTCCAAATAGTTTATTTTTTCTTTCTCTCTTCTTACCTTTTATTTTTCTTTTACCTGGAATTACCCAAAACAATATTCCTTTCTAGGGATTAGAATATTAAACACTCAATATTAACAAGTTGAGTCTGCAATCAGAACATCTTTGGCTGAATCTTTCATATATATCAAACTAAACTATATAATAAAGGCACCATTAAAGTTTTTTGTCCAAGTTCGTTACCTCTTGAGATGGACCATTTAAGTTTCATGTCGAGATTGGTTGCCTTTCAGGTTAAATAATTTATGTTTTGTGTTGAGGTTGGTTGTCTCTTGAGTTGACCCCTTTAGATTTATTGTCAAGTTTGGTCGCCTTTTAAGTTCCAATTTAAATTTGATGTTGAGGTTAGTTGCCTCGTGAGGTGATTCGTTTAATTTTCACATCAAAGGTAGTCTTCTCTTGATAAGATTATTTTGTTTTGAGGGTAGTTGATGTGGACCAGCCCAGAAACACCAGTAAAGACCCATTAAATATTCCAAATGGTCCAATGACTCGGTCCAAGATAAAGGCATTGAAAGAGGCATTGAATGTATTGGTTTTGAAGGTTTCGACCAAGTCAGAATTGAAGGATCCATTGGAGTATTAACCATTTAACAAGCAAGGTATTAAGAATTGGTAAGATAAAAATGATAAGACATGTTAATAGCAAACTTTCTTGGATATAACCATTGAAGTCCATGTTGAGTTTATATTATACTTATTATAACACCATTAGTGAAACCTTTTCACCTTGACATAATTAACTTAGCTAGACATAATGAAGAAGAAGAACATAAATAAACAAGATAAGAACATAATTATGATATAAGTTAACTAAGAGTAGTAAAGGAAATGAAAAGCATAAACAAGATATTAATGAAAATATAACATGAAATAAAACTTGAACATTACATAGAGAGAGAGCAAGCAAGAATATGATCTTGATCTGAAAACCAAGAATGCTTCCTTTTATAAGCCAAAAGAACTATTCATTTGGTAATTAACTATTAAATTAGTGGCCAACTAATGACTTAGTGGACTTGGTGGTTTATGTCTGGATTTGTTTTCTGGATGAAATGACATTGCCACAATCAGAATTTGGCAAAGTGGTCTCATGAAAGTTGTAGGAATCTGTATCAACTTTCCACCAAAAGAAGAATGAGCTCATTTGGACTTCTAGAACCCAAGATATGGACTAAACACTGAACAGTGTCTGGGCTACAGGATAGATTCAGACTTCTCTTTTGATGCTAAGATTTGGACTCCAAATGACAGAATTGAGTCTTGGACTCTTCATGAATGTTTTAGGCCTATGTCTTAGCTTTCTATCCATATAAACTAGACTGAAATCCAAGATCTACAGCTCCAGATATGACCCAATGACTGAATGGTGTTTTAGTTTGAATTGAACCAACATCTCTTTTATAAGCTTAGCCTTTTCTTTGTCCTTTCACTTTCAATAGTTACTCACATCAATCAATCCTTTGAATTGTGAGATATGACTGCATTTAAAATGAGCATTTACCATTAATTAAGGCTATCTTATATTATCAGACTTGTTATTATAAAACATGCTTAAGTTATGGAATTTAATGATACTTTAAGTGCAATATGATGATATAAAGCTTTAATGAGAATGCACTTTTAAGTATTAATCAAGTATCAAGAGAAGGCCCTAATACATGTTATCCATGTGCAAAAGGGGCCAAATACAACCTTTTTTAGGCCATGAGACGAGGATAACAAAGAAAACAAAAGAATCGTACTACAACTTGGAAACAACATGGGTGGCTACCTTTTTCTTTTGTTTCAGGATTAATGGGCTGCATGGAAGGCTATAAATAAGCCTTGAATCAGTTCTGTAATATTTTATTTCCTTCTCTTCTTCTCATGGCAGAATATAGATTTAATATTAGGGGCTTTATTTTATTTTGTTAGCTATAGCCTAAGGCTTGTTTGGGCTTAATTAATACTTTGTTTTCAGCTAGGATTCAAGGCTTATTTGGATCAGGTTATGGACTTTTTAGTTTAGGGTTTTTGGGTCAGTTTTGAGTGGACCTCATATAAGTCCACATAAGGGGTCATTAGGGTTAATTTTTCAAGAACTATTTAAACTCATGTAACCAAAATTTTGGCAGCCATTGAAGAATATTACTTTTATTTTTTTTTGTTTTAATGTGTGAGAGTGATTCTTGCATTCTTCAGTTCTTGAACGAACTGAATCTGACATATCAAAGATTAACTGGCTTTGTGGCATCATTCTACTTCATCCCAATAGTGTTGGTGCCTTGGGGCAGGTTCCATTGTGTCACACTCCTATCAAACCTATTTTTGTTTTCCGGGATCAGATCTTAATCTTGATTGTGGGTTGCATGACCATGTGATCACGAGGTTCGCATCATTTGGTATTAGAGCTAGGCTCTGAAACAAGGTCATATCCTTCTGCTATTTTCATTTTTTTTAGTGTTCCTTTAAGTTTTTCAGTGTTTGCATCGTTTATCTTGTTCTTTGTGTCAACATCATATAAGAAAAAAAAAGGTTATATTTCATCTTGTTAATGTCTCTAATCATATATATATATATATAAAGAGAGAGAGATTAGATGAATTTGAAGGATGATTCAATTTTACCGTAGAAACACAACTCTTAATTAACCATAAGCAAACCACCTTAGAATAAATTGAAACTTCATATTCTATCTATTGGGGGTGAGATCGCATCATATATCAAATTTGGGTTTATTCTGATATCGTTTGCTTGAGGTTTTAATTCGGGGTTCAATTCTGCCGTAAAAACACAACTCTTAGTGAATTATAAGCAAATCACCTCAGAATCAATTGCAACTTCATATTCTATTTTTTGGGGGTGAGATCATAACATATATAAACTTTGGGCTTATTGTGATATCGTTTGCTTGAGATTTTAATTCGAGGTTCAATTCTACCGCAGAAACACAACTCTTTGTGAACTATAAGCAAAGCACCTCAAAATTAATTGCAACTTCATATTCTATCTTTTAGGGTGAGATTGCAATATATATAAAATTTAGGCTTATTGTGTTATTGTTTGCTTAAGATTTTAATTCGAGGTTCAATTCTGTCGCAGAAACACTACTCTTAGTGAACCATAAGCAAACCACCTTAGAATCAATTGAAACTTTATATTCTATGTATTGAGGGTGTGATTGAACCATATATTAAATATGGGATTATTTTGATTTTAGTTTCTTAGGGTTTTAATTGGAGGTTCAATTCTGCCACAAACTGATCATACTAGGGGTTTGGGAACCTAGACATAAAAGAACGACCTATATTATTGTTTGCTTAAGATTTGTTGTTTGTTTGGTATTAGAATACTAAATATTGAATATTAGGTCATTTCAAGATTGTTCGGTCTGGGTTTCAATTCTGTTACGTAAAAATTGCGTAACAGGTCAGATTTGCATGAAGTTTCAAAACGAGATCCTTACTATTTGTTTTCATCCAAATCTTTTTATTTTTATTATAATTGGGTTATCTAAGAGTCAAGTAATTCTTTTCACTAATACTGGCTTTTGTTTTACTTCGTGTCTTCGTTTCATCCACAATTCGTATGAATTTGGATTGCTACTTGCAAAATCATAATTGAAGTTTCATTTTGCTTTATTTTTAGTATATTTATTGATTCTTGAGTTTGAAAATTATAATTAGAGTGCATTGTGAAGGCTACTGACTTTGATTTGTTGATTTCAGTTCCTAAAGAACTAAAGGAAAGCAAGTTGTGAGGTAAAAGGCGTAGTGAGCTTATTAGAGTGGAAAGCCTTGATTTTTTTTTTGTGTGATACACAAGAGGTGTGAGGATATATTTTGTGTTACTAACCAAATTTTATACATTCAAAGAATATCTGAAAACAACAAACCAGTGACACAAAACGTTGATGTCGCTTTCCAATTATGAGCCATAGGCCAATAACTCGAGTTGTTGTCTAGGACATTCAAGGATATGAAAGGGGAGGTGAATTTGATAAAGAAACATAATAGTGGGGTTGATCGCCAAGGGAATACGGTTCGGATGGCCGTATGAAATGTCAGATTTGATTTTGAAGAGTTTGTTGATGAAAACGCAGATGCGGGTGAAAATGACTATGATTTTGCATCTGCTGGCCAAGGAATCAAGTCTGGACCAAATAGGGCTAGGAGGAATGTGAATTTTCATGGCATGGGGAATTATGAAGATGTGGACGGGGACTTGAATTAAACTGAAAATTCTTAATTTTTAAGGTAATAACGACCCCAAGGCTTATTTGGAGTGGGAGAAAAAGGTAGATTGAATTTTTTATTGCCATAGCTATTTTGAACAAAAAAAAGGTTGAAATTGGTGATAATTGAGTTTATAGAGTATGTATTGATTTGGTGGGATCATATTGTAATCAGTAGGAGGAGGAATTGAGATCGACTCGTGCGGACTTGGAGGGGGATAAAAGTCTTAATGAGGAGATGATTTGTGCCAAACCACTATTACAGAGACTTATATTTGAAGCTTCAAGGTCTGAATCAAGGTTATAAGTCAGTAGATGAATATCACAAAGAGATAAAGATATCAATGATTTGGGCCAATGTTGTTGAAGATAGAGAAGCCATCATGGCTAGGTTTCTTAACGGGTTGAATCGAGACATTACCAATGTTGTTGATCTACAACACTATGTGAAGCTAGAGGACATGGTTCATATGGCTACGTAGATGGAGAGACAACTTAGGAAGGGACATGTTTGGCCAACATTTAATTCAGGGTTTTCATCATCTTGGAAGCCGAATCTAAGGAGAGAAGGTATTGTCCAGTTGAGGTCCTTTGTTCCTTCCAAAGCCGAACCACCAAAGGCTAAAGTTGATGTCCCTACTAGTGCCAAAGGTAAATTTAAAACTCAACCTAAATGTATTCGTGATGTTAAATGTTTCAGGTGTTAGGCACATGAATATTATACTTCAGAGTGTCCAAATAAGAGAATCATGATGATTAGAGATAATGGTGATATTGAATCTAAAAGTGACAAATCTGATTGTGAAGGCATGCCACCATTTGAGGATAGTGATGGGGATGCGTTAGCATTATCAATTGAGGAGTCCTTGGTTATAAGGCGAACACTTCAAGTTCAGGTCAAGGAAGATGAAACTAATCAACACATGGAGAACATCTTCCATACGCGTTGCTATGTACAACGTAATATATGTAGTTTAATTATAGATAGGGAAAGCTGTGTTAATATTTGTAGTACCACCCTTTTTAGTAAACTGAATTTGTGTATTGTTAACCATGTTAAATTATATAGATTGCAATGGCTGAATGATAACGGTGAAGTGAAAGTGACTAAACATGTTATGGTTCCATTTCGATTGGGAAATATGTTGATGAAGTTCTGTGCGATGTGGTACCAATGCAAGCAAGTCATATCTTTGTTGTTACTTATTTTTGGGTTCCCACAAAAAAAATGAAAATGAGAAAATACAAAAAAGAAGTTGAGGGACCAAGTTTGAGACCTATCAATATTTTTGCCTATAAATAGTAGCATTCAACACACACAAAAGGGGGGGCAATTTGCATATTTGGAAGGCAACACAAACAAAACCCTAACCCTAACCCTAACCCTAACCCTAAAACTTCATCTTCTCCAAGTTGCCGCTCCCTCCCTTGAAAAAGGAAACCCTCACCGCAACACCCATTCACACGATTCCCACATCTTCTTCTCCTTTTCCAGCCAATAACATAGAGCCCCTCCCTTTTGATTTTCTTCTTCCTTAGCCGCCGGACACAAACCCCTCAGCCATCTCTAGCCTCCCCCATTTCCCCCTACCCAACGTCATTTCCTTCTCCCTCAGCCAAACATAGCCGTCCCCCTCACCAGACCTCTCCCCTCTCAGCTAGGGCAGCCGCCCTTGATCTCCTTCATCCCTTTCTTGGCCGCGCCTTTATTTTGGCTGAAAATTAGAGAGCTCTCCCCACTCTATTTTTCCCTCAACCCTTCAACCACTGGTGACAAAGAAGCAACACCAGAATCACAGACCGGCCTTCCCCGGCGATATCTCCACCTCAGCACCGCCATCGGCCACCACCATAACCGACCAATAGCAGCCCGGCACAGCAACGCCCATAGATCCCAAATCGGTGTGCCTTCTTTCTCCAGCAGTAGCCCAAGCACAGCGGCGCCCACGAGTCCAGATCTGTCCGCCGCTCATCCTTCTACACCATCATCGGCCAGTTTGCCCGATCGAGCCCGACCCTCCAGCAGCAGCGACACCACCTCAGCCTAACATAGCGGCCTCACCCTTACAGTAGATCTGCCATCTGAAGAAAAAAGAGAGAGAAGCAGATCCAAAACAGGAAGAAATAGATCTAAGAAGGAGAGAATCGACTGTGTTGTTGTGTTTTTGTTGTTTTACAGGTCACGGCATCACCGCTGGTGCAGAAAGGAAAAGGAGAAGAAGCCAATCTCGATTGCCCTGTTTCTTGGTTGCTTTCGAGGCGGCGCATGAATCCACACTCCACCAGTGGCGATGACGTATGGAGGGGATGCGCCGCTATTGTTCATACAGGTCCAAAAGGTTTCCCAACTCTATTATAGATTTTTGAGGGTCTGTTTTGTAATTTTTAAAGTGTTTAATGTAATTTTTGTTTAGCAGTTTTTGAATTTGTATAATTTGTAGTGTGTAAAAAAAAATGAAAAGAAAAGAAAAAAGAAAAAATATAGTAAAAGTGTATGTGTGTGTTTGTATTTGTTTTATGGATGTTTGTTTTTTTATTATGATAAAATTGCAAAGAATAAAGAAGAATTTAATATTTTGATTTGCTCACGGTCAAGAATTAAAAACTTACTCGTAAGTCGTATTTCTAATATCCGATGAAAAGATAAAATTTTTAAAACTTTCTTAACACATCAAAGTCATGAAGCAGCTTACCTCAGAAAGGGTGCTTTAGGGGTGCTAATATCTTTCCTAACCACAACCAGTCCCTTACCCGTGAATCTCTGACAAGACCAGTACACCCGGGTTTCCTAGTAGCCATCAATTAAATACTAGGTGGCGACTCCCAAGAACAAATCAAGCAAACAAAATGAAAATCACCAACCGGACGCCGCGCTGGTGATGTGCGACAGAATGACGACTCTACTAGGGAAGGTACTGTTTCTAACGATATTGGACTAAGCTTTGTGTATTTGATGTGTTTATGTTTTGGCATTTTTATCTTATTTTATTTTTGTTTTATCCATGCATTTTTAGAATTGTTTCATGCATCACATGTTTTTATTTTTGAAAGCACACACAAGTTTTTAGGTTAGGTGGGGAATTAGCGATCTGCCTTATGACTATTGGTCAGGGTTCAGATGCGTGAAACACCCAACTCATATCTGAGTGTCTGCTTGGTAATGGTAGGTATACGTACCTTAACCATTTCTTGCAACGCCCCTATACTGTCTTTACGAAGATCGTCACTGGGCAGATATGAGACCCTTTTGAGACCAGGTAGAAAACCTACCCATGTTCACATAATGAATAGAACCCGTCCTTAAGTTGTATGTGCCATCGTTATCTGCATCAGGACAAACCTTTCTTGAAGCATCTTGTACTCAAGACTTGTGGGTGACCCAATGGCCGCCACTCAGAAAGTTTTCATTGTAGAGTTTGGGCAAAAATCACGATTCTTGTTTCATCATACAAGAGTTATGACCTTATGTCACCCCTCGAAGGGCGAGTTCATCATATAGATTACATGCTTGTACATTTGTCAAACATGTATCAGGATGAAAAGTTGGTTCCCTCACCTGAGGTCTACTATACTGGATTGAGAAAAGCTGGAAAATAAAGAATGGGGTTTAATAAGAGGGTCATTGTCTAACAAAAATTAACAGCATCAAATATGAAGTAGCTAGACTCTTTGATCTGCTTGAACAAGCGCTGAACTTCAAGAGTGGAAAAGGAATGTCTGCACAGCCTCTTGTGGAATTACTGTCAGTCCACGTCCCATACAAGGAAAAATAATGAACTCTTTTTCTTAGCACTCCACCAGCAATGGCCAAAACATTGAAGTGACACACCTCTCCTCAGTGATGCACAGCAGCATCAACGCCTTCAATAATCAACAAAAGACAATCTCCTTTTTGGTTCAACTGCATTGTTAATTTTTTTCACTGCCCCCACATCTTTCAATAGCACCCAATAGCTGTCAGCCTTTCATGCCATGAGCAGAGGCCTTCTTTCTAGCCATATTTGCTATGAACTCCATTCATGTCCTGCAGCATAAGATGTTAATTTGAAAAAATATGAGTATACCTTGAACTTCAACATAAAGATAAACAAGCTCAAAAGGGGCTCACTAAGGATAATATGCTTTAGGTTGGCTTTTTGGTTCAAGTGGTTAAAATTTCTAATGCTTTTATCATCTTTATGTACACATGTAATGTGAATGTAATCTCAACAAGATATAAAGCAAGTTCTAGAGAAACATATCATTGAAAGAATGCATAATCAAAGAATATAATGTTGAAGGCTCAAAAACTTGCATTGGTATAACACTATAAAGTCAACATGACATATTTTCAAAGTCAATCCCTAAACCAATTAAATGTTAAAACTTGCATGCACACTCATTCATTCGATTTATATCTTCTCTATCCCAACTAATTCTCATACATAATACTCATATTCTCATAAACCAATGGGAGTTCAAAAAGATCAAACATATATAATTTTTTTGACGCAACAAAGAAAACCAAAACTCTCTCAATACCTCTACACTTTAAACATAACGTCATCCTCAATATTGAAATAAAAGAAAAGGAATGTAAGAGAATGATAAAAATAAAGTAAAATGCGAAAAATAAAAGATAAGGAAAAAAGAAAGCAAATCTGATTTTTTTTCTTTTTGTGCTGGGTTGCCTCCTAGTAAGCGCTTTTATTTTATGTCATTGGCTTAATATGTGGCATGCTCATTCTTCATAGATTGGTTCAGCTAACTCCACAGAAGCGGTGAGTTCTGTCATCCAACTTTCATAGAAAGGTTTCAAGCGATGCCCATCAACCTTGAGCATTTTGTTTGTTTCTAAACTTGTAATTTCAACTACACCATAAGGAAAAGCATTAGAAATAACAAAGGGTCAAATCCAACAAGAGCGTAAGTTTTCAGGAAAAAGTTTCAAACATGAATGATAAAGAAGGACTTTGTCTCCAACATGGAACTCCTTTCTTGTAAGCATTCGGCCATGAAGACTTTTGGTCTTTTCTTTGTAAATCCTTGCATTCTCATAAGCATCATTTCACATCTCTTCCAACTCTTGCAATTGCAACTTTCTTGCAATCCCAACAGCATCAAATCCATGTTACATTGTTTAATGGCCCATAAAGCTTTGTGTTCAAGCTCCACCGGTAGATGACATGCTTTTCCATAAATCATCCTATAAGGTGACATTCCTATAAGTGATTTGTAAGCAGTCCGACAAGCCTAAAATGCATCACCAAGTTGTGGACTCCAATCTCGCTGGTTACGTTGCACTGTTTTCTCCAAAATAGACTTGATTTCTCGATTTGAAATTTTAGCTTTTACTTCCTCCATCATAGGCGAATTCAACCCCTTTTGCATTTCCCTCGTTGGTTTTGCATTGTCCTCCAATAGTATGTTATGCATACACATCGAAGGACTAATGCCCTTGATGTTGGCTAAAGTCCATCCAACGATTGTTTTGTGATTGCTCAACAACTTCACAAGTTTTTCCTGTTGCGCACTTGTCAAACCTTTTGCTATGATAACGGGAAGTGTATTGTTGTCGCTAATGAATACATACTTCAAACTATCAGACAAAGGTTTCAATTCTAAATCGGGGGCCTGTAAAATAGATGGCAACAACTTTTTATATGAAAATACTAAATCAACAAATACATTACCAAGAGGATTGGTTTGCAAAGCTTGCAAAGCCAATGCGAATTCCTACATGTTTTGGGGAACATATAGGTGCCTCTCCATCTCTTCTATCTTAGTAAAATCATAGCCATAGCTCAAAGCCACGTTTAATCCATCCATTCTATCAAAATCACAAACTTGCTGCGCATACTTATCAACTTGGTTATAACATGTGATAGAATAAACATTGTTGTAAGGATATTTTATTGCATCATGAAAATTAAATTCAATCTTTTTATCTCATACTTCCATGGACAAAGTATCCTTACCACAATCAATTTTCGTATTGGTAGTTTTCAAGAATGGTCTCCCAAACAATTGTTGCCACCCAATTTTTGACCCATGTTTTAATAATTTTTTTTATAAATAAGGATTTACATGTGGCGATAACATAGAGCATCAGGGTTAAGGAAACAATATGTGAAGGAGATAATTATTGAATCATATATAATTATTGCAATACAAAATACCATAGATATATGATTTGATTCGTGCTAGTTATGGAAAATAATCATTGCAATGAAGAATACCATATATATAGGATTTGTTGGTGCTGGTTATAGAAGACAATCTCTGCAATAATTATTGCAATATTTTCTTAAATAGAACATGTAGAGATTTTCTATATAAGTTAACATCCAGCCATATGCACAAAGGGGGGAAGAAAAATTGACATAGGACAATTTTTAAAGAGAGAAATTTAGGGCAACCACGAAAAAACCTAAACCTAATTTTTTTTGTATTCGGCCGAAACCAAGCCGCACCCCCACCCTTGGCCTTTGATTTTTTTTTACACGGAGACCAGCCCCCCTCTCCTTCATCTAGCTGACTCTCCCTCACGAGCTCTCCACCCTTTAGCCAAACCAGAGAAAACTCTGCTTTGGCCTTGGAGAATTTTCGGTTTCCCTCTTCAGCTGGCCATAGATCAATAGTCTCCTCTTAGCCGACCCGAGCCCCCATTACTCTGCTCTCTCAGCCTTTCTTCCCTTTCTCAGTCGTCTCCATCTTCCCCCACAAACCACCCAAACCAGCCTTCTCCATCTTCACCGATCTGTCATCCTCTAGCTCATAGAACAAGAGCTACCATTTCCCATCTCTCACTCAGCCGTTTCTTCTTCACCATCACTGCGCAGCTCGTGAAGACCCGACCACCCCCGTTCTTTCCTTCATCTCCTTCAACCGGCCCCGAAACCAGCCAAAGGACAACAGCCCCACAGGCTATTCACCCCGATCTGCTCATTCCCCTCCAACCGAAAGGGAGCAATTTGCAGGCCGTCGTCTCCGCCAAGACACGAACCGGCCACCGATAGCTGCATAGACAGGACGAAAACCCAAAGCCTAGCAGCCGGCTGCCCCCTTGGTCTTGCCGCCACCTGAGACAGAGAAGAATGGGAAAGGAAAAGAAAAGAATAGATCTGTAGAGAGAAGCAGATCCAAAACGGAGAAGAAGAGGAAAGAAAACAGATCCGTGAACAAGAAACAAAAAAACTTAAAATCAACTACTGTTTGTGTGTTTTACTCTTGTTGCAGGTGACGATGATCTTCACCGTCGGCGAGGAAGGCAAAGGAGAAGAAGCCAAGCTAGATCCACCCGTTTCGAGACGTTCCCTACGAAGGCGCGTGAACCCACGCACCACCAGTGGCGGTGGCGTGTGGAGGAGACGCGCCGCCACTATTTCGGTGGTGCAGAAGGCCTTCCTTGTAATTCCAGATTGTTTTGGGGCTATTTTGTAATTTTTTATTTGTGTGATGTGTTGTTTTATTTTAAATTTTTGTTATTTGTAATTATATATGGGTGTATGAGAAAAAAACATAATAAAAAGGGATGTGTGTATGGTTGTACTTTTTTTTATTTTATGTTATTGGATTAAAAAATCAAAAAAGACAAAAAAAATGAATTTGATGTTTTAATCTGCATATGATCAAGTATTTTAGAGACAAATAAAATCATGTTGTATTTCCTGTGAAAATGTAAGAACAGGTTTCTACATATTTTTTGGAATTTAATAATTGATTTGTTAAAGCCTTAAAAATTTGACTAATATGTGGTTTGTTAACTTTAATTGTGATTAACTGTGATGTTTGTGTTTTTTGACAAAGAAAAATATAAAAAATATTTTTGTGTGTTGTATACGGCCAATACTCTAACATAATTTAAATGTTTTTTTTATAAAAAAATAAATATTTGAAGTTTTGAAAATGTGTTTTTGCATGGATTTCTTAAACACAATAAAAAATTTATTTTCTTACATTTCTGGATTTTACAACATGTTTGTAAAACTCCAAAGGATATTGGCCAATATTCCAAAAAAAACACAAAAATCTTATTTTGAGGGAATTCATCTATTATCCATCGTTAATGTTTGGATAAAGAAATCCTAAAGGGATGAATATCTAAAATAATATTGGGAATAATTTGTTATTATTCACCGTTAATGTTTGGATAATGAAATCCTAAAGGGATGAATATTCAAAATATTATTGGGAATAACTTGTTATTATTCGCTGTTAATGTTTGGATAAAGAAACCCTAAGTGGTAAATATCCAAAATAATTTTCTAGGAATAATAAGTCATCACACATCCTTAAAAGAAGCCTCGATTAGAATCGAGGGCATTTCAATTTTTGACACCATGGTTTACGAGCCATGAGTATGAAACACTAAGGGAAAAAGAGGCTTTTAAAGCGCTATGAATTTCCTTAGATTTCTGAATCTTTTTCCCCTCGCCTTGTGATTTACGAGTCGCAAACTCTTGAAATACTAAGGGAAAAATGAGCTTTTAAAGCACATGGAATCTCCTTAGATTTCTACCTATCTCATAAATCATAGGTTATAAATTTAGTCTGAATCAAACACAGATTTCAAGAAATCTGCATTAGTTCTCATTGGTACCTTGTAGACATATCTAAGGGTGTGATTCGCATTGACCAAGGGTTCTTTCTTTTAGACCTTGAGTCCAAGTTTATTCATCATAGTAAACTTATCCTAGGAAAACTGATGGGATTAAAAGACACCAACACCATAGCAATTATAAGGCAAACCAAATACCAAACAGCTTACCTTAGGTAGGGCGTACTAGGGGTGCTAATACCTTCCCTTTACGCAACCAGTCCCTTACCTTAGAATCTCTGAAAGACCAGTTTAGGTTTCCTAGTGGCCATAATACTAGGTGGCGACTCCAAAGAACCAATCAAGTAAACAAACAAAAAATCACCATCGGACGCTGCGCGAGGGACGTGTGACAACAATATAGGAGTGTTGTTTGATGAATCACAAGAATCACATTCCATATCAAGAATATAAAAATCACATGGAATAACCAAACTATCAATCTTGACTAGGACATCTTCTATCACACCAAGTGGATAAACAAAACTACGATCTGCAAGTTGTATTACAATACTAGTTTTATTCAAAGTCTCCAGACTAAGAGATTTATAAACATGTTTGGGCATAACACTAATGGATGCACCTAAATTGCATAAGGCCCTTTTAAAACCAGAATTACCAATAACACATGGGATAGTAAATGCACCTGAGTCTTTTTGTTTTAAAGGCATGTTCTTTTAAACAACAGTAGATACAACTTCACCCATACTTACCATTTCATAACCTTTTAGCTTGTAGGCTCTCTTGGTAGTACACAACTCTTTCAAGAATTTGGCATACTGGGAATTTGCTTGATATCATCAATCAAAGGAATGTTGAGTTTCACTTTCTTGAAAACCTCTAAAATCTCTTTTTCTTTGTCCTCTTTCTTAGACCTAGAAGAACTCAAAGGAAAGGGTGAAATTGTTTTAAAACTGGAATTCAATGAGTTAGTACTTACCTTTGGAGTATTGGTCGTTTTTTCAATTTGTAGAGGAATATGATGTTTCTTCTTTATACTCAATTCAGTTTCTATCTCCTCTTTTTCCTCCATCTCAATTTGTTTTGACCTTTGCTCTTGAAGTTCTTTCCCATTTCGTTGCGTGATCACACTAACATTCTCTTTTGGATTCAATGTTTGGGAGGGCAACTTTCCATTCATTTGTGCCTCCAATTTCCCTACACTTGAAGCTACTTGCCCCGTTTTCTTCTCCAAGTTGTGAATTCTTGACCTTGTTTCATTGAGGCTGTCCATTAAATGCTTCATCAATTGCATTAGCTTGTTCAATGTAATCTTCTTGCATTGTTGGGCACATATCCGAATATGTCTTTGTAAAAAGCATATGCTACAAGCTTTCACCTGTTGTACATTTCCACAGGTTAAAGAACGCACAAGAGAAGTAAGATCATTAACTTTATTCTCAAGGTTAAAAATACTTACCTTATTTACTCATTTACTTGGGAAGTCTCCATGAGTGCCAAATTATTTGGAGTTGGCTGCCATATTTGAGATCAATTGGAGTGCAGCCTCGAGTGTCTTATCTACCAATGCCCCTCCACTTGCCGCATCAATGATACTACGGTCAGTAGGCATCAATCCTTCATAGAAATATTGAATGAGCAACTGATAAGGTATTTGATGATGATTGAATGCACAGTTGCTCAAATCTTTCCCAATACTCGAAGAGTGTCTCTCCATGAGATTGCCGAATCCCAGGTATTTCTTTCCTTATGTTGGCATTTGCTTCTCAAGGAAAATCTTCTTCATGGCACTTCAAATTCCAATGGAACCTAGGATAATAGAGGAAAACCACGTCTTTGCTGCCCCTTTTAAAGAGATGGGGAAAGCTTTCAACTTAACATGTTCTTCATCAACTCCATTCGGTTTCATGCCAACGCAAACCATGTGGAACTCGAGATGTGTATGGCGATCTTCTCCAGCAAGTCCATTAAATATTTACAGTAAGTGTATAAAACCATACTTGAGCTTGAAGTTGACATTGTTGTCGATGTTTATGTATAATGGTTGATTTTCCATGTTAGGAGCATCAAGGTCCTTGAGTGTTTGTTGTCGTGCAACAATCATGGTGTTGATGCGAGCTTCCTTTCATAATCCGTGTAAAGTGTTTTCTATTTCGAGATCTACCTACACTTTTTTTGGTTAGCAGAACGGGTTACATGCATAAATTGTCAAGAAAACTAAAAAACAATCGACCATAGAAGAGATTGAAAACAATGTAAATTGAACGAAAATCCTACGCTAGAAAACTAAAACTGGTTTAAAACCCTAAAAAACAGCGGAATTTGGCCTCGATAGGGTGGGGCTAGTGGCAAAAAACGACTAGTCCTATTCAGAACGTCGTTTCCCTTTAGGAAACAAAAGGTTGATACCTAATTCCGTCAAAAAATTGGTTTTGAACAGTAACTGTACCGTACTATACAATACCACCGCAAACAAAAATCTCTTTTTTTTCAACAAAATAGATAATAATCACAACGAATAAAAAGTACAGCACAAGAATCAACCAAAATCACTTCCCTAGCAACGACGCTAAAATTTGTTGTGATGTCGCGGTTGCACAAATTAATTATCCTAGCTTAAAACACAACACATAAGATAATATAGAGCAAGCAAATGGTCGATCCCATGAGGAAGGTTCAAGTCAGATTTTTATGCTAGATGATATGGAATTTGGGGGGGTTTCGGAGGTTATCTAGGCTAAAGCAAAAGTAAACAGAAAACTGTCAAGCAAAATTAAATAAAATCAGAAAATTATCAAGAAAACAAACCTTGGTCGCAAGTAAACATCCACCTACAGAAATCAGAACTAATCATAGAAACGAGACGTCAATTTATACTATGAATATCTATCTTTTGTTATGTTGATTAGTTAATAGATCCGTTGTATAACTAATCCTAACCATTAAACAACCACAGTGTCTGCACTAGTAATTTAATTTAATGACAGCCTTAAGAACTAGATAAGTTGATTAATCTAGACAACATAACTGTTCGCAGTCCATATTTGATTTGATCAATCGAATGTTCTCCCTAAGATTACTAATATGGATTCGCCACAATTATTAATCTCAATTACTTCACAAGTTTATGTATCATAACTCCTGTTTTGATAGCAAACTTAGCAATAGATTGTTCACTATAATAACTTAGAGTTCGCTCTAGCAATTAAAATAAACAATCATAGGAAATAAGCATAGAAGAACAAACATATTCATTCATCATATAAAGTGAAAAAAAAGGTAAAATAGATCTCACAGTTCTTGAAATCTGAAAGTTTCTGTGTCTTTGCAACCAAGAAAAAGAGTTTAGCCTTGCATGTCTATTGAACAACTAACCAAAAAGAAAGAAGAATGCATGAATTCGGGTTTATGGGAGCAAGGGTTTGTGTTCCTCTCTTCTGACCGTCCCCCTCTCTCCTACTCTTTTGCTTCTCTCTTTCTTTTTATACCCTAGGAAACCCTCGTCTGTATTTTACAAAATAGTCTTCCCTTAAGTAGACAATTTACCTTTAAGTACTTCAATAACTATTTTCCTAAGAAAAAAGAAATAGCCTTGCATGAAATCTTCAAGCTTTGACTTAGAGGAGCTAAATTGCTGAAATAAAAACTTGAATGTTAGTTTGGATGCTTCGGGATGTAATTTGGACTCGTTTCTTCACAAAACCTGTTTGTTGGCAAAATTCACTTGTCATCTTAGAAAAATCATATCTCCCTCATATGAGATCTTTTTTCGTCTAAAATATTGTACATTGATAGGTCTTTGAGTCAGGAATCCAAACCAATTGATTTTGCATCAAATATACTTCTGTAACTCAAGATATTTAAGTCAGAATGGACGAAGGTCAACACTAGCAGATTGGGATATTTTACTTTGAAGACTATGATTTCCATACTCTACATTTTCTTATTTTTCTTGCCTTATATGTACAGAAAGGTATGGATGTTAGCTTTCTATTACCACTAGAATCACTTTCTTTCGACCTCTAGAGCTCATGCTCTGCACAAAACATCGACTGAAGGTCAAATCTACCAATTACCTCAATTTACTTATTTTTGCATATTTCATCCAAAATTGCCTTCAAAACATTAAAAAAAATATCAAGGCATTTTATATATAAAAAATAGGCAAAACACTAGTTAAAATATGGGTGAAACTATCAAATAATATGGTTGCATCAAATACCCCCACACTTAGCTCTTGCTCGTCCATGAGATAGGATAGATAAAATCTAACTTAAACTGAATTGATAAAATAACTATTACCAATCTCTTAATCTCCCATCAATGTCCAAGAATATATACATTATAAACAAGAATACAATAAAAAAGGATAAAGAGTATAGATTTTCATGAATTCATTTGTATGCTAACTTCAAACTCAATTAATCATTGAGATTTAAATGAAATTTATGCCATGCCAAAGTGATAGGTCCTCTCATTGATATACACTCAAACACTCATGTGTTTAGGGTTTATATATTTAAATCTCTCAAATTCAATCAATGAATATATTCTACCATAAGCTTGCTCTTCAATCTCATCTCCATTAATAACATATTACAAACAATGCATGAATCAAAAGGTCTTAATTTTTTATTGTAATGGGGGCTAAGGTTATGGTGAGGTAAAAGAAAGTAAAAGAAAAGGCTAAAACCAAAGGAAGTAGAGCATTCTAAAAAAAATTGATCTTTCAAACAAGATATTCCATCGTCAGCACACAAATTTTCCATCTTTAAGTACCAATAGTTAACTTCTTTTGATTTCAAACTCCATCAACATAAAATTTTAAGAACTATGAACACAATGGAACACTTCTCTTTTCTTCTCTTTTTTTTTTCACCTTTAGCAACTTTGCCCATCTTTTCATTAGGCATCACTTTTTTTTTCTTTTCATATAATTTCCAATCATAATCCATGAGATATCAACAAGTATTTGCTCTACTAATCCTTGGCTACGGAAAAGGAAAAGATATAAAAGTTAAGGATTACAATGGGTAAAGCAAAGCAAAGATAAACAAGCTCAAAAGGGGCTCATTAAGGATACTATGCTTTAGTTCAAGTGGTTAAAATTCCTAATGCTTTTATCATCTTCATGTACACATGTAATGTGAATGTAATCTCAACAAGATATGAAGCAAGTTCTAGAGATACATATCATTGAAAGAATGCACAATCAAAGAATATAATGTTGAAGGCTCAAAAGCTTGCATTGGTATAACACTATAAAGTCAACATAACATATTTTCAAAGTCAATCCCTAAACCAATTAAACGTTAAAACTTGCATGCACACTTATTCATTCAATTTATATCTTCATCTATCTCAACTAATTTTCATACATAATACTCATATTCTTATAAACCAATGGGAGTTCAAAAAGATCAAACATAGATTTTACAAAATAGTCCTCCCTTAAGTAGACAATTTATATTTAAATACGTCAATAACAATTTTCCTAAAAAGACAAAATATCCTTGCATGAAATCTTCAAGCGTTGATTTAGAGGATCTAAATTGATGAAATAAAAACTTGGATGTCAGTTTGGATGATTCGGGACGTAATTTGGACTCGTTTCTTCATAAAACCTGTTTGCTGGCAGAATTTATTTGTCATCTTAGAAATATCATATCTCCCTCATATGAGATCTTTTTCATCTGAAATTTGGTACGCAATAGGTCTTTGAGCCAGGAATCTAAAACAATTGAGTTTGCATCAAATGGACTACTATAGCTCAAGATATTTAAGTCGGAATGGACGAAGGTCAACACTGGCAGATTGTGATATTTGACTTTGAAGGCTGCGATTTCCAAGCTCTTCCTTTTTTTATTTTTCTTGCTTTTGATTTTCAGAAAGGTATGGATGTTAGATTTCTAAATCCATAAGAATCATTTCATTTCATCCTCTAGAACTCACGCTCTGCACAAAACATCGATTGAAGGTCAAATATGCCAATTACTTTCAATTTACTCCTTTTTGCATCTTTCATCCAAAATTGCCTTCAAAACATAAAACAAAGAACATCAAGGCATTATATATATAAAAAATAGGCAAAACACTAGTTAAATGTGGGTGAAACTATTGAATAATATGGTTGCATCACTATTGTTCTATGAACTTTCTCAATTTCTATTCAACGAGGAGTTGCTCCTTGAGGGATATCCTAAGGGCTATACTAGTGTCCACTTCTATTTGGAGCTTTTCCAATTGTACGTTCAACTCTTCCTCATTGCTAATCCTCTTTCTTTTAGTTGGTTCAATAGTTTGCGAAGTCTTGGCTTCAAATTCCAGACTTGTGGGGATGGTGACTAGTGATAGATTTATCTATCTTATATACTTTTCACTAGTAACCGGATCTCTCAAACCATTTGATTCCTTCCTGACCAATACCAGAAGCTTCCAAAGAAGACTGGTCCTTGAATAACCAGGAGAATTAGAATAACCCGACCATCCTTAGCACATTTTGTATGCCTCTAAGTTGCCTTACAGCTAAAGCAGGTGCAGTAACTAACATATCTAATCACTCCAATCAGAGGCACCTGTCGTCATCTCCCACAACTTATCTAACAATTTTTGCTCTCATCCATAGGGCTTTCAACTTCACTTGTCTTTGCAGAATTCGTTGCAATTTTACTTTTCAGTTTTCCTTGTTCAGGTCCTTTCACTCCTCTTCTTTAACTATCTCTAATGGTTTTTTACTAAACCACCAGAAGTTGTTAAATATCAGCTTCTTGGTTTTTATATGGCTAATTATCCATATGTACAATAACTATTCATAACATCTTATTGATCCCTTGCCAACTCTCTTACAATGATTGAGCGTCAAGATAGTTTCTGCTTGTATCGCCGTGATGAGATTTATCTGTGTTTTCATATGCAAAAAAGGTTGCAGCTGCCTTTAAATTGATTATTCCAGTGAGGTTTGGAAATAACACCAACCTGAAGATTCCTAAAGCAAGTATTATACCATTTTCTTCAACAAATCTAGAGTCATTCTTCCTCTTTTCAAATACTTCTTCGATCTTCCTCCACTTTAGGCCATTATCACTTTTCTCCAATATCTTATGGAGATTTGGAACTTTGATCAATTCAGTTAGCATTTTGCCACACCATTAATGGAAGTAGACTTTGTATAGATTTTAAGCAAATTTGGTTAGTAAACCATATTCTTCCAAAGTAGGATATTTGTCTTTATTCTTAAAAGTGAAGCAACGATACTCGGAGTTTTAAAAATACATCAAGGATTTAATTTTTGAATTGTGCATAGACACGTTTATGATTTCCATTATCCTCTCATATTTCTTCAAAAACCTATCCACATGGATGCTTTTCATGTGTGAGATGAGCTTCTTTGAGTCTTTTTCAGAGCAACTCATATTTTATCATCTAGTTTCAAGCAATCCCCTTCTAACAGCTGAGAGGATTCATAATCCAACCTGTATTTAATAAAAGTCATCTCTTTAATGATGGTCATTTTATCAGCCCTAAGTCCTGCAATTCAAGATGTTTTTAAAGGTTGAGCATGTCTTAATGCAACGATGTTTATTTGTAGAACATATATCCTATAGGTAGGTTCAATATCTTTTTACATGAGACATGAAGGTAAGCATTATGTAGTCTCAAAAGGGTTTCTTGGTGTCCCGATGATTGCCCTCATGAAGGTAATATAGGGGCTCAGTAGGTAGTGAGATTGCACGTACACCAGTCACTACTAGTCCAAGTACTCAACAAATAGTCAGATGGTTTCACAAACTTAAATCCTAACTGAAAGTTATATGGTAAGCCGTTACCCCCTACCTAACTTAAAGTTTCCATGTGTATGCATTCCAAAATGATATATCACAAGTAAGCCAAATACAAAAATCAAACCATATAAAACACACAAATCCTAATCCAATACTATAAAAAACATAAGGTCCCCAATGGTCTTTGTCTAAACCACCAGATAAGAACCATGTAGGTACCTTGACAGGGTTCACTTATTCTGGAAGGCAAAAGTATTTTCAACAACTTGTATATTGTGATGAGAAATATTCCAAATTAAAATTGGTGAATATCCAAAATTATTTTGAGAATTTTCTAGTCAACTCTTGGTACTTAAATATCAATCTACAAGTAGGTACAATATTTATACCAAAATGTTGACCATTAATTTCCACGAATTATAATTTTATAGAGTTATTGAAATATTAGTCAAATCCTTAAGAAATTTTACAAACTTATTGTAAATTCTAAAAAAATACAAAAACAAAAACACAAAAATTTTCTAAAACAATGCTAAAAACATTTCTCTCCTTTTTATAAATAAAATGCATTTTCTAGTGTAATGGTTAGGTTATATGCAACAAGCAAAAATTACTTTTTGGTTTTTTTATTATTTATTTCTCTAACACCATGTTTGGCAAAACAATCTTTTCTTTCCCTAGAAAACTAACAAAATGGACTTAAGGGTGTGTTTGCCAAACACCTATTTAGATCAAAAATTCCTTGATAAAAAAGTTGTCCAAACAAACAAAGTCTTAAGTACTTAACCCAAAATAAAACCAAACAGATTGACTTAAAGACACTAGTTCAATCATGAACCGAACCAAAAACCAAGATTTGACCGAAAAACTAAACCAACACAAAGCTTTAAACTGAAACAAAATCAAAGTTGAAAATTAACACAAAACATAAAAATTTTCACAGAAAAATGGATCAAACACTCAAGCTGTGAAGAACACGAAGAACATTCATCAAGAACCTAGCAAACACAAATCTCAATTTAGATAAGTTTTTATGCAATCAAGGCGAGGGTTTTATTCAAAATCATTCTAGAAAGAGTAATCTAATATCCATTTGCTTTGATTATCAAATAATCAACACAATGTTGTTAGAAATAGGTTTCGGTTCAAAATAAAAAACTTAGGATTAAAACTCTTAAGAACTTGTTATTGATGAATGAAGACTCTAAATTATTGACTAATGATGCATAAAAAGGTGAAGATATAAAGAAATGAACCAAAATAAGTTAGAATCACAAAGGCAACATTCTTGGGAAGAACATTAAAACACCAACCTAGATTTTTTCCTAGAAAACCCAATATACTGTCAAACCCAGAACTGGCCTTTTAGACTTCCAAAGCTAACAAATAATACCAAAACATCAAAATCATGCAACAGGTTTCAAAGTTCAAAACTTCCAAAGCTAAACAACAAGCATACTCATGTTGATTGGATTTATAACTTGATGTTTTTTACATCTATATGCAAATACATACTTGTATGAACTACAAAATTACACTAAAAGAAATCAAATTGATCAACATGTTTTCAAAATCCTTAACCCACAAATAAGAGCAACTTACTATTTTATTACAAAACATATTCAAACACTAATCAAAACACCTTAAATACATCATCAACATGCTATTGTGCTAAAAACACAAAATCAAACAAGCATCAAAACAAAGAATCATTCCTTTTTACAAGCCTCTCTAACACATTATTAATCAAAACTAAAACAAACTATCATAACAAAAGCTTGAATAATCTAAAACATGCTTATAACAAGAACAAAACAAAATCTAACGAAAAATATTAGATTATTCCAGCAAAAAATCAAAAACAAAATACAAGATACGCTTAAACAACATTAAAAGAGGTTTAAACTTTAAAAAAGCATGAATAGGCAGGCCACATGGACTCCACCCTTGAACTTTTACATGGTTATAACTTTTCCAAGCTTGTTGGCTATGAACTGCTGTTTTCCTTCTCTTTTTTATCCTTCTTTCCCTTTCACTATCTTTTCCTTCCAAAGCTTGTTAGAGCTTCTATATTAGGCTCTTGAATCTTCACACCATGATCTTTTAACAATGTGTTTCTCCATGTTTTTCCTCCTTTTCCCCTCTTTTCTTCTTTTTCCAAGGGTATTTATAGGGTTTTGCTAAAGTTCTTAATGGATTCAAACATAGATAGATCAAAGCTTAGCCCTCTGATCAAAATGAGAGGGTTCTGGATAAATGTTAATAGTTGGAACCTTTTTCCTTCAATGGTTTTGGGATAGTGGTTTTGTAACAAATTTGCCTAGGTGGTTTTCTTTTGCTTGGAGATAAAGGCATGCATCCATCACTTTCTGATTTTTTATGAAAGATTTGTGATCCTTGATAAGAACCCTCTAGGAATTTTTAAGTGTGAACAAACAAAAAAGTTGAGTTGTTTTACATAAATGGGTATCTTAGTTAAGGCTGACTAAGTTAACCAATTTCAAGGTTTTGCTAGAACAACTTCGATGTAAACATCATCTGCGATGATCTAAAATTGGTAAAGGAGAACCATACATTTCAATTGGATCTATTCTTGCTCAATTTAGATGTCTTTAGCTTCACATTCATTTATTTGAAGGTGCCAACTCAATCAGATCAGGGACAAGATGTTGTTGAGTTTGTTAAAAACAATAGGATGTAAATGTTCGATGGAAGTCGCTTTTCTATGTAGAGGGGGTGTTTCTTAATTGAATGGTAGTGGTTAGAGACCCTGAGGTGGTCGGAGATGCCACATTCATTCACCTAAAGATGCCTACTCGACCATTCAAAACTACCAAAGAAGAAGCTGAACAGTGGTTAAACGACGTGTCACTCAATCCCTTCATTAAACTTAAGAGACATATCATTTAGGTTAAACCCTAAAAATTAGAGTTTTTAATTTGGGATTTGACAAAGTTCAATATAATCCCTACTCTTTCAATTTATTTTACGTACACCCGTAATTGCCTCTTACCTTTTAATTGCATGCAATTTCATCCTTTTTCCAAACGCAAACATCAGCCCCAAAGTTCAGCTTCATTTTCATTTTGGTCTGGTTTCTGACTTGTGCACTTGGACCCTTAAATGACCATTAAACTTTTAATTTTCTTCGATTTGGCTTCTAATTTGGTCAATTTCAACCCCTACAATCACATGGTTTTTTTAGTCTGGTTTTTAGTTTTGGATTTCTTCAATGAAGTCCTCAAGTGTCAATTCAACTTTAATATTCTTACAATTAAGTCCCTAATTCATCCAATTAATCCTTCTAAGAAACTAATGAAGTCTTGATGCAACCATATTATTTGATAGTTTTACCCATATTTACCTAGTATTTTTCCTATGTTCTATATATGAAATGCCTTGATATTCTTTGTTTTATGTTTTGAAGGCACTTTTGGATGTAAGATTAAAAAAGAAGTAAATTAGAGATAATTTGCAGATTTGACCTCCGATCGATGTTTGGTGTAGAGCTTGAGCTCTAGAAGTTGAAACGAAGTGATTCCAGTGGTATTTGAAAGCTAACATCCATACCTTTCTATACATATATGGAAAGAGAAAAAAAAAAGCATAGAATTTGCAGCCTTCAAAGACAAATCTTGTATTCTGCTAGTGTTGACCTTCGGCATTCCGACTTGAATATCTTAGGCTAGAGAAGTCCATTTGATGCAACTTAATTTTGTTGGATTCCTAACTCGAAGACCTATCAGCCTACCAAATTTCATTAGAATAAAAGCTCATATGAGAGAGATATGATTTTTATAAGATGACACATGAATTCTACCAACAGACAGGTTTTGTAAAGAAGCAAGTTCAAATTACTTCCCAAAGCATCCAAACCGACATCCAAGTTTTTATTTCAACAATTTAACTCTTCTAAGTCCAAAGTCAAAGCTTGAGGATTTTATGCAAGACTGTTTCTCCTTTGTTTAGGAAAATAGTTATTGAACAACTTAAATGTAAATTGTCTATTTAGGTCAGGACTATTTTGTAAGAAAAAGGGATTAGGGTTTCCTATCAAATAAAAAGAAAAAACAAAAGAAAGAGAGGAGGTGACTAGAAAAGAGAAAAAACATAGCCTTTCCTCCAAAACCCTAAATCATGCATTCTTTTTTCTTTTCAATTAGTTGTTCAATAGACATGCAAGGCTAAGCTTTTTTTCTTGGTTGCAAGGACACAGAAACCTTCGGATTTCAAGAACTGTGAGATTTATTTTACCTTTTCTTTTCAGTTTATATGATGAACATGTTTGTTTTCCTATGCTTATTTTCTATGATTGTTTATTTTAATTGCTAGAGCGGACTCTAAGTTGTTATTGTAAATAATCTATTGCTAAGTTTGCTATCAAAACCGAAGTTGTGGTATATAAACTTGTGAATGAACTGACTTTAATAATCATAGCGGATCTATGTTATTACTCTTAGGGAAAATACTTGATCAAATCAAACATGGACTATGGACAGTTATGTTTTCTTGATTAATCAACTTATCTAGTTCTTAAGGCTGCCACTCAATTAAATTACTAGTGCGGACACTGTGGTTGTTTAATGGTTATGGTTAGTTATACGGGGGATCTGTTAATTAACCAACGTTAAGAAGAGATAAATATTCAGAAAATAAATTTATGTATCATTTCAATGATCGGTTCTGATAGCCGTAGGTGCACTTTTACTTGAAACCAAGGTTTGTTCTCTTGATATTTTTCTGATTTATTTAATTTAGCTTGATTGTTTAATTCTGCTATAGCCTATATAATCTCAATTCCCCCCCATTTGCATACTGTATAACATAAAAATCTGAACTAAACCTTCCTTGTGGGATTGACCCCTTGCTTGCTCTATACTATCTTGTTTATTTAAGCTAGGGTAATTAATTTATGTAATCACGACATCATAATAATTTTTGGCGCCAATGCAGGGGAAGTAATTTTAGTTGATTCTTGTGCTGTGATTATTATTTGCGGTGTGATTGCTATTTATTTTGTTGATAAAAAAGGTGTTGATTGCGGTACTGTGCAATTATGGTGGACGTAATGTTTAAAACAGATTTTCTAGTGGAATTAGGCCTCGACCTTTTGTTTCTTGAAGGAGAACAACGTTTTGAATAAGACTAGGTGCCTATGGCAACTAGCCCCACCCCATCGAGGCCAAATTCCACTGTTTTCTTAGGGGTTTTAGGCAATTTTTACGTTCTAGTGTTGGATTTTCATTCAATTTGTACTACTTTAAATCTCTTGTGTGGTTGATTTCTTTTAAGTTTTCTTGGCGATTTATGCTTGTAACCCATTCTACTAATCAAAGACAAGTGCAGGTAGATCTCGAAATAGAAAACACTTTACGCAGGTTACGAAAGGAAGCTCGCACCAACACCATGGCTGTTGCATGACAACAAACACTCAAGGAGCTCACTGCTCCTAACATGCAGAATCAACCATTATGCATAAACATCGACAACAATGTCAACTTTAAGCTCAAATCTGGTTTTATACACTTACTACAAACATTTAATGGACTTGCTAGAGAAGATCCTCATAATCATCTCAAGGAGTTCCACATGGTTTGCATTAGCATGAAACCGCACAGAGTTGATGAAGAACAGGTTAAGTTGAAAGCTTTCTTGTTCTTTTTAAAAGGGACAACAAAAGCATGACTTTTCTCTATTCTTCCCGGTTCCATTAGAACTTGGAATGGTATGAAGTAGATTTTCCTTGAAAAGTATTTCCCAGCCTCTCGAGTTGCCAACATAAGGAAAGAAATATGTGGGATTCGACAGTTTCATAGGGAGACACTCTCCGAGTATTGGGAAAGATTTGAGTAATTATGCATTCAATGCCCTCATAATCAGATACCTGATCAGTTGCTCATTCAATATTTCTATGAAGCACTGATACCTATTGACCGCAGTATCATTGATGCGGCAAGTGGAAGAGCATTGGTAGATAAAAACACCTAAGGCTGCATGCTAATTGATCTCAAATATGGCAGCCAACTCGAAACAATTTGGCACGCATGGAGACCTTTCAAGCAAACGGGTAAATGAGGTAAGTATTGCTAAACTTGAGAATAAAGTTAATGATCTTACTTCTCTTGTGCGTTCTTTGGCTTATGGAAATGTACAGCAGGTGAAAGTTTGTAGCATATACTCGTTATAAGGAAATGCTTCGGATATGTGCTCAAGCATGCAAGAAGATTACATTTAACAAGCTAATGTAATTGATGGAGCATTCAATGGACATCCCCAACATAAGTATGATCTTTTTTTAACACGTACAGTCCTGGATGGAGAGATCATCCGAACTTATGTTATGGGAACTTGCCTCAACAAGGCAATCAAGGCCGACAGTTCTATCCATGTGGATTTCAGTCCCAACAGAATTATCAAGTGAGACAGCCCCCTGCATTCACAAATTCCAATGTTATGGGGTCATCGAGTGATGATCTTCGTGAGATGATGAAAACCTTGGCTTCTAACACAGTGACCTTACAATAAAATATCATGTCTTTTCAATAGAAAAAACAAGGTCAAGTATTCACATCTTAGAGAAGTAAATGGGGCTACTAGCTTCAAGTGTGGGGAAATTGGAAGCACAAATGAATGGAAAATTGCCCTCCCAAGCATTGAATCCAAAAAGGAATGTTAGTGTGATCACGCTGTAAAATAGGAAAGAACTTGAAGAGCAAAGGTCGAAACAAATTAAGATGGAGGAAGAAGAGGAGATAGAAACCAAATCAGCATTGGCTTTGCAAGCTTTGCAAACCATTCCCCATGGTTATGTATTTGTTGATTTCGTACTTTCACATAAAAAGCTTTTGGCATCTATTTTACAAGCCCCCGAGTTAGAATTGAAACCTTTGCCCAATAATTTGAAGTATGTATTTATTGGTGACAACAATACACTTCCCATTATTATAGCAAAAGGTTTGACAAGTGTGCAAGAGGAAAAACTTGTGAAGTTGTTGTGCGATCACAAAACAGCCATTGGATGGACTTTAGCTGACATCAAGGGCATTAGTCCCTCGACGTGGATGCATCACATATTATTGGAGGACAATGTGAAACTAACAAGGGAAATGCAAAGGAGGTTGAATCCACCTATGATGAAGGTAATGAAAGCTGAAATTTTAAAACTATTAGATGTAAGAGTCATTTACCCTATCATGGACAGTAAATGGGTGGCGTCAATCCATGTGGTGCCCAAAAAGACCAGAACCACGTTGATAAAGAACAAAAATGATGAACTCATTCCTATTTGCATCTCCAGTAGTTGGAGAATATGTGTTGATTATAGAAAGCTTAATCTTTTTACACGCAAATATCATTTCTCATTACCATTTATGGACTAAATGCTTGAACGCCTGACATGTAAGTCTTTTTACTTCTTTCTTGATGGATATAGTGGATATAATCAGATTATTATTAATCTTGAAGATCAAGAAAAGACTACATTTACTTGTCCATTTGGTATATATGCATATAAGAGAATGCCTTTTGATCTCTGTAATGCACCTACAACTTTTGAAAGATGCATGATGATTATTTTTTGACTATGTTGAAAGAATAATTGAGGTTTTCATGGATGATTTCACGATGTATGATGATTCTTTTGATAAGTGTTTAGAAAATTTATCTTTGGTCCTAAAAAGATACAGTGAAGCTAACCTTGTCTTGAATTATGAAAAGTGTTATTTTATGGTAGAACAAGGAATAGTTCCTGGGCATATTGTGTCTTCGCGTGGATTAGAGGTTGATAAAACTAAAATAGATGTTATTTTTTGGCCATACAGGTTTCTATCGATGTTTTATCAAAGATTCTTGAAGATCACAGCACCCTTGTGCAAATTACTAGCCAAAGTAGTGGATTTTATATTTGATCAAATATGTAAAGATATCCATGATGAGTTTAAGAGACGTATCACATCTGCCCCTATCATACAACCACCAAATTGGGATGAACCTTTCGAGATAATGTGCGATGCTAGTGATTACGTGGAAGGGGTTCTACTTGGACAAAGAATAGGGAAGAATTTGCATGTTATCTCCTATACTTCCCGCATGCGTGGTAAAGGTTCTACTTGGACAAAGAATAGAGAAGAATTTGCATGTTATCGCTTATACTTCCCGCATGTTGGACGGAGAGCAATGCAATTACCATACAACTAAAAGGAACTTTTTACAGTGGTGTTTGCTCTAAAAAAATTCAGGTCATATTTACTTGGTACAAAAATCGTTGTTTTTACTAACCATGCAGCTTGAAGGTATCTTTTGAAGAAAAAGGAGTCCAAACCAAGATTGATTAGGTGGATCTTGCTTTTACAAGAATTTGATCTTGAGATCAAAGATAAAAAAAGATGCCAAAAACCATGTGGCTGATTACTTGAGTTAACTAGACCAAGGATATACAAACCGAAACAATAAGAGAGACATTCCCCGACGAGCAGTTGTATGTGTTACATTCCTCTATAAGACCATTGTATGCTGATTTGGTGAACTATTTAGTCACTAAAAAAGTCCCTCTAGGTTTGTCTACATCCCAGAAAGACAAGTTACGAGCTGATGCTAAATATTATTTTTGGGATACTCTTTATCTGTGGACATGTTTGTTTTCCTATGCTTATTTTCTATGATTGTTTATTTTAATTGCTAGAGCGGACTCTAAGTTGTTATTGTAAATAATCTATTGCTAAGTTTGCTATCAAAACTGGAGTTGTGGTATATAAAATTATGAAAAACTGAGTTTAATAATCGTAGCGGATCTATGTTATTAGTCTTAGGGAAAACATTCGATCAAATCAAACATGGATTGCGGACAATTATGTTTTCTTGATTAATCAACTTATCTAGTTCTTAAGGCTGCCATTCAATTAAATTACTAGTACGCACACTGTGGTTGTTTGATGGTTAGGGTTAGTTATACGGCGGATCTGCTAACTAACAAACATTAAGAAGAGATAAATATTTAGAATATAAATTGATGTATCGTTTCAATGATCGGTTCTGATTTCCGTAGGTGGACGTCTACTTGAAACAAAGGTTTGTTCTCTTAATATTTTCTGATTTATTTAATTTAGCTTGATTGTTTAATTCTGTTATAGCCTAGATAACCTCAATCCCCCCTCATTTGCATATCGTATAACATAATAATCTGAACTAAACCTTCCTCATGGGATTGACCCCTTACTTGCTCTAAACTATCTTATTTATTTAAGCTAGGGTAATTAATTTGTGTGACCGTGACATCGCAATAAATTTTGATGGATTCTTGATAGATTCAAATACAGATAGATCAAAGCTTAGCCCCCTGATCAAAATGAGAGGATTATGGACAAATTTTAACAGTCGGAACCTCTATCCTATAAGAAAAGTCATCACTCTTCCACAAATCACTCATCCAACAGCATCAGTTCCTCCACAAAATCCTCATCCACCAGAATCAAATCTTTATGTTTAATTTGAATGTTTGAATTATGAACAGCTTGCAGTTAGTTACATAATAGCAAAATGTCAGGCTTAATAAGCTCTTCAATCTTGTATTTATACATGCACAATGTAAATGAAAAAGTGTGTGAAGTTATCTCATTAATCTGCTTCTTATCTTCTCTTTATATCCTTCAATGGTTTTGGGATGGTGGTTTTGTAGCAAATTTGCCTAGGTGGTTTTCTTTTGCTTGGAGATAAAGGCATGCATCCCTTACCTTCTGATTTTGGATGAAAGATTTGTGACCCTTGATAAGAACCCTCTGGGAATTTTTATGTGTGAACACGAAAAAATTGAGTTGTTTTGCATAAATTGGTATCTCAGTTAAGGCTGACTAAGTTGACCAATTTCAAGGTTTCGCTAGAGCAACTCCGATATAAACATTATCTGAGACCACCTGAAATTGGTAAAGGAGAAGCATACATTTCAATTGGATCCATTCTTGCTTAATTTAGAGGTCTTTAGCTTCACATTCATTCGTTTGAAGGTGCCAACTCGACTAGCTAAAAATTTTAAAACGTTGTTGAGTTTGTTAAAAATAATATGATGTAAATATTCAATGGGAGTAGCTGATCTATGTAGATGAAATGTTTCTCGGTCGAATGATGATGGTTAGATCCTCTGAGGTGGTCGGAGATGCCACATTCATTCACTTGACAAGTCAAAACTGCTAAAGAAGAAACTAAATAATGGTTGAACGACGTGTCACTCAATCCCTTCATTAAACTTAAGTGACCCGTCATCTAGGTTAAACCCTAAAAATTAGAGTTTTTAATTTGGGATTTGACAAAGTTCAATATAGTCCCTACTCTTTCAATTTCTTTTACTTACACCAGTAATTTCCTCTCACCATTTAATTGCATGCAATTTCATTCTTTTCTAAACTCAATCATTAGCCCCAAGGTTCAGCTTCATTTTCATTTTGGTTCTTGATTTCTGACTTGTACACTTGAACCCTTAAATGACCATCAAACTTTTAATTTTCTTCGATTTGGCCTCTGATTTGGTCAATTTCAGCCCCTATAATCACATGTCTTTTTTAATTTGGTTCTTAGTTTTTGATTTCTTCAATCAAGTCCCTGATTATCCATTAAAATTTAATATTTTTACAATTAAGTCCTTGATTCATCCAATTAATCCTCTCAAAACACCAATGAAGTCCCCAAACTTTAATTTATTCCATTTAACACCCAAATTAACTCCAAAAATTGATTTTCCTTACAATCAAGTCCTCTGTAAGATTAATTAAGCATTCCAAAATTCTTATTGAGTCCATACCTATCCAAATTTATATTTCTTTACCCCAAATAACAATAATTTCACCAATAAAACCCTTTATCAATTAGAAATAGGTTGTCGATTTTGTCAATTTTATACATTTTAGTCCTCCAACTTTTCCACTTCTCATTTTGGTCCATCACCACCTACTTGGGAAATCTTCTAGGTTTTCTTCATATATATCCTCTTGTATTTTAGATTTTTTTTATGGGGTCAAAAGTGGGTAACAAAAATGATTAAGGGGTAAATTGGGCATTCCACATGATTGGATAAATGTATACATGGATAAAAAAACAAGAAGAAACCAAAAATAGAAAAGAGGAAACCAAAAGAAGAAGAAGAGAAAGAGAGGAAGAAGGAAAGGAAGGGGAAGATGGATGATGAATTATATATTTTAATAAGTAAATATAAGAATTAGATTTTGATATGCATGATTATTATTGTTAAGTATGATTTTGAATTTTTTTTAGGTTGATGGAGATTTGAAGTATATGTTTTTAAGTGTGATTGATTGATTAATATGGTTTAATAGTTGAAATAATTGATTTTGGGTGAATTGTTAGGAATTGTGATTTGAGATATATTTGTTTAATTGATGTGTTATGAGTATGAAGGGTTAAGAAATTTGTAACAATCTTTGCTGAAAATTCTAAAAAGATTAGTTTTGATGTTGAAGATGATCAAATTTCACTTTAGTCCTTGATTTGTGAAAACTATATATAGTTTAGTCTCTAAGAATTGGAAAATTATGATTTGACCCCCGAAACATATTCTGAAATTATGAACATTACTAATTGTAAGGTTAAAGATGATGAATTCCACTTTGGTCATTGATATATGACATTTTCTGTTGAGTCCTTGAATATTTTAAAATTATGATTTAACCCTTAGATTTCAAGGGCTTATTAAAAAATTATATAAAAGAATTACTAGGTGAATTATATATAGATAAAAACGGTAATTGAGATTAGTTTACAATTCTAAAAGCGAAATGGAATTTTGAAGCTTTTAGAAAGAATTATGATCAGTTTATCAGGTTGTATGCAATTGACAAATTATTATAATTAAGTGTTGGATGGATTTTAATGGGTTATATGATTTGAATAGGTTGTTTGAGCCGAGATTTTGGATATTAGTTGTTTAAGCAAGGGAAATAACTAAATCTTCAAACACTTTATTATCTTTAAATAAAATAATATTATTTTTCTTAATTATGCATATTTCCTCTATTATATGTTAAATTCTTTAAAAGAAGATCAAGCTCTTGCTATGTTGTAATTGATTTTCTTATATATGATGTTTGTGAATGCAAGGTATATAATTTTTATAAGAATGTTTTATAAATTGATTTATGAAAGAGAGTTTTTTTGGATTGGATTTGCAAATGGTTGCATAATGACTCAGATGGCTATAAATAAAGTTATGACCTTTGGTGAGTGGGGCTGTCCACACTATAACTAGTTTTAATGGTCTGTTAATAGGTTATAATATTAACAATGGACCTTGATAACGGGTTACAATAGTTGTTTAGGAATAGTTGATAAATGGTCTGGTCACATGTATAATGTGGTTGTAGGAATTTGGTCTAAGAGTAAGGTCATGTTTTATAGATTTGAATGCCAAGTAAAAGCATGTATTAATTACTTGTTTTATAGAATGTTTTATGAACTATGAATTATAAACAATTTTTTAATTACATTAAGTTGTTGTTTCATTATTGTCAATGCAATGTGTGCATGTGTGGAGCTTTACTTGTTAAGTCATTGTTGCATAATGACTCAGATGGCTATAAATGAAGTAATGACCTCTGGTGAGTTGGGTTGTTCACACTATAACTAGTTCTAATGGCCTATTAATGAGTTATAATATTGACAATGGACCATGATAACATGTTACAATAGTTGTTTAGGAATAGTTGACTAATGGTCTAGTCACAAGTATAATGTGGTCGTAGGAATTTGGTCTGAAAGTAAGGTCATGTTTTATGGAATTGAATCCCAAGTAAAAGCATGGATTGATGACTTGTTTTATGGAATGTTTTTATGAACTATGAATTATCAATATATTTTTTAATTACATTAAGTTGTTGTTTCATTATTGTCAATGCAATGTGTATATGTGGAGATTTACTTGTTAAGTCATTGTTAGCTTACCCCCTCGCCCCTCTGTACACAGGTAAAGGATTAATAGAGGTGTTAATGGGTTTTGAGCTATGAAGTATACATCATTAGTTTAAGTTCTTAGTTGAACTGAAAGATTTATTAAAACATCTTTTGACTTGTTATTAGAAATTCATTATTAATATTTTTGAAGATTTGTAATAAAACTTGATGTTGTTAATTGATTATTTATGAAACACAGATATTTAAGACATTCTAGTTTAACATTTATGGTTTTAAGTAAACTTTTTAAAGTTAGTCTTTGTATTATCTAGAATTGAATGGTAGATGATACAAGCATATTCATCCCTAGTTTTAGCCATGAGAAATTTGCTTTATGTAATGGTAAATAGTTTTTATTAATCTGATTTTATAAAATGATAATAATTCAACTCAAAATTGATCTAGAAATTAACTCTACAATCATAGAAGCTCTTCAAATTTTACAATAATCTGATGTTTATTCATAATAATGCATTCATAAAATGACCAAAAATATTTACTGATTTAAAGTGTCTCTTTCTCTTTCTCTTTTATTAAACTCTGTCCACCACCACCAACCCCCAAAGGAAATCCACAAATCATT